>Ga0265295_1001379_pt1 | contig 42840 bp, 39 predicted proteins | sample Munlansysbiofilm_FD_192503 | JGI IMG/M metagenome (GOLD analysis project Ga0265295, IMG submission 192503) | Leachate microbial communities from a municipal landfill in Southern Ontario, Canada - Methane capture system biofilm | ecosystem: Engineered > Solid waste > Landfill > Unclassified ... | reverse complement strand
TTGCCCTGAATCAATCCCGTTGGTCGACGGTATGCTTATCTATTCTCCTCCGGCTGCAGTTGGTAAAGCAAAGCCACCCAAGACTGAGAAGCCCAAGGGAAAACCGGGCAGGCCTCGTAAGAAAGCGCTCCCAGACCCATCTGTTGCTCCGAAGAAGCAGGGGCGTCCTAGGAAAAACCCTATGCCGGAGCAGAATGATGCTCCTAAATAACGTGGCAGACCATGAAAAAATCCGATGTAGACTCTATTATCAATACCTCTGGGTTGTGCTTAGAAGTTATACTCGTGAATTACAGCTTATGAAATTATGAGGATAACTTCATGATATATTTGTATATTGATCCATGATAAGGGGTCTCAATAATCAGATGTAAAATACAATAAAACCAGAAGATATTTTTCTTCTGGTTTTTCTTGATTAACGGCTAGGGGCAGTTCGTGTATTACACGGTGGCTACTGCCAAAGGCATTGCCAAAGGGACCCAGCTCGCATCGAGGGTGAACACCACATCAGCTTCGACCCAGGATGAGTAGGCTCTGAGGTCAAGCAGTATCTTGGTCCTCAAGGCATCAAGCTCGCGCAGCGTGCGCTCCTCCTTCAGGTAGAAGTATAGCGTGACCGAAAGGCTTCTTCCCTGCTGGATGGCGAACAGGGTGGACTTCTTGAAGCCCTCCCTCTTCACATGCCTCTTTGCAATATGTTCAAGCTCTTTCTGGATGGAGGAAGCAGGTGCGGCTCCCAAAAGCTCCCTGCTGCTTTGCAGGAGTTCCTTTACCAGCATGGGGGCGAGCCCGACGATGAAGAAGATCGTTACGATGGGGTCTATGTAGAGGGCAAGCTTGGCATAGCCGCGCTTGTTGGCGAAAAAGATCAGGATCATGGCGAGCACCGCCGCCAAACTGATTGCCGAGTCGATGAGCCACGAGCGTGCCTCGACGCGGAGGACTGGGGATTTCAGCCTTTTTGCCTGGACCGAGATCACCGCATAGACGATGAGACAGACCACCAGGGAAAGCACATTGATCTTGACTGCGATGGCGACATCGATGGCATACCCACCGGTAAGGATGGCATACAGGGCACTTGCTGCGATGCTGAAGGTCATGAGCAACATGACAGTTGAGCGTATGGCAATGAAGAAGGGCTCGAAGGCACTGTAGCCGAACTGGAACTTCCTGTTCTCCTTGCGGAACAGCAACAGGACGATTCCCCCTGATCCCAGGATGAACACGCTCTGTATCAACGAATAGAGCCCGTCAAACAGCATTGAATTGGAATGTGCCTTAAATGATGCAGCAACGCTCACTATGCCAAAAGCTAGGCACACTGCGGTTGTTACCCGTAAGAGGAGAAGTTCGGTCTTTTTGTTACTCATATCCCACTGCTCTACTGCATGGCGTTCATTCGCCTTTTGTAGGGATCGTAATCCTTACTACTGTCGTTTCTGTCCTACGCATAGGGCATGTGCACATTAGGGATGCACTTCTTCCGACAGGATGCATGTATAGTATGGAGTCATTTTACCACAATCACCTATATATGTGCAAGGGTGTACTTACAGATGACATTTTCTCCCTTATAGGTTCCCTAAGCAGAGATGATTCTTGGTTTCTTACACTTTTCTGGTATGTTTGTCTTGCCTTACATCAGTATAAAAAGTATCCTTATTGGTAATCTGTATCTTTATAGATTAGTATAGCCTTAATTTCCCTAAAGAGGTATCACATGAAACGCACTGTACAGGCCCTATCCATTCTCTCCTTGCTTATAATTCCCCTGTTGCTCTCTTCTTGCACCAAAACCCAGGAGGAGAGCCTGGTCCTTGATGAAATTGCTGCAGCCACCGACTACACCCAGGTCGTCTCCTCGGCTGTGCAGGTAAAGCAGGCAGCTTTGCGTGACCGGGTGCTCGGCAGCGGAACCATCCAGGGCCGACAGGAGGTAAGTGTAAAGGCCCGTGCCTCGGGCGTCATCAAGAGCATCGACTTCAACCTTGGATCCACACTGGAAAAGGACCAGGTGCTCCTGACCCTTGACGATACCATCGCGACGCTCAATGTCAGCCAGCTGGAAAATCAGTACAAGAACAGCCTCAAGGAGCTTGAAGCTAACAAACAGCTCTACGAAAGGGGGGCCATCTCCCTTGTCCAGCTTACCCAGACCCAAAGTAGTGTGGACGGCCTTGCAGCCCAGCTTGAGCAGGTGAAGAACAACCTGAACAACACCCAGATAAAGACCCCCATCGCAGGCAGCGTGGCTGAGAAGACCAGCCTTGTAGTCGGAGACCTCATCCAGGCTGGTCAGCAGATAGTGCGCGTTGTGGACCTCGAAAAGCTTCGCATCACGCTCCCTGTCGGGCAGAACCAGCTCTTCCTCATCAAGCAAGGGGCCCCTGCGGTCATAACCATCCGCACGCCGACTGAGACCATCGAGGCTGAAGGGGTAGTAAGCGCCATCAGCGCAGGCAGCGATACCCGTACAGGAAGCTGGTCAGTTCTTGTGGACTTCTCCAACCCCAGGCCATCACTGATAAAGGCCGGCATCTCGGCTCAGGTCACCATCTTCAACGAGGATGCACCCACCTACACGCTGGTGCCGAACTCTGCCATGGTCTACCGCGACGGCATCACCTCTGTCTATGTGGTGGAGGGCAGCAGTGCAAAAAAGGTCCGGGTAGAGGTTGTTGACCAGTATGGGGACCAGAGTGCTGTCACAAGCATGGAGAAGGGCATCTCCCTCACCGGTAAAAAGGTATTGGTAAGTGCCCTGTCACGTATTCTTGACGGAACCTCTGTCGTCACCCAAGAAACTTAGAATAAGGAACGTATTATGGAAAACCAGAAAGGATTCAGCATAGGCAGGTTCTCTGTAACCAAGCCGGTGCTGGTCAACATACTTATGATCACTGTCCTCACCTTGGGAATTCTGAGCCTGGTGCGCCTGCCTCAGGAGCAGTTTGCCGAGGTTCCCTTCTTCTGGGTCAATGTCATTGTCCCCTATCCCGGGGTAGGGGCTGAGGACCTTGAGTCCTCGGTCACCATCCCGGTGGAGAACGCATTCCAGGGGATGGACAAGCTGAAGAAGATCAGCTCCACCACCAGTGAAGGCCTCTCTGTGGTGAGGGTCGAGTTCGATGACGGTATCTCAAAGCAGGAGTTCAAGTCCCTCTACCAGGATGCCCAGACAAGGTTCAGCCAGGTGTCACTGCCTGAGGGGACCCTTAACCCCATAGTCGAAGATTTCTCCTCTGCTGACTTCTTGCCGGTCATTGAGGTGGTCATAAGCGGCAACCTCCCCTATGAGGAGCTTCGCGAACAGGCTGTCGAGCTCAAGAACAAGATCCTGAAGGTGCAGGATGTCTCTGATGTCGAGCTTCTTGGCCTTCCTGACCGCCAGATCATGGTGAACCTCGACAGCAGCCGCCTCATCGCCCTAGGGCTTACCGTCAATGAGGTCGTCAGGGCCATCACTGACCAGAACAGCGCTGTTCCCAGTGGTACCTTGAGCACCGACTCCAGGGAGTACCTGCTGCGTACGCTGGGTTCCATCAGGGAGGTCTCGGATTTCGGGTCGGTCATTGTCCGTCGTTCTGCAACGACAGAGGGTGTGGTACGCGTCAGTGATGTCGCGGAGGTTATCGATGGCTTCGATCCCGACTCCTCCCTTGCCCGGTTCAACGGCAACCCTTCGGTAAACCTCAGGGTGACCAAAGTCGTCAAGGGCAGTTCGGTCGCAGTGGTCCAAGGGGTCAATGCGATAGTAGAGGAGGCCAGGCTCAAGAATAACGGGGGGGCCAAGCTTACCCTGTTCAACGACTCCACCGTTCAGATAGCCTCCAGCCTCTCGGTCCTCTCCAGCAACGCCCTGATGGGCCTTGTCCTGCTGGTACTCATCCTGTGGCTTTTTATAGGCTTGCGCAACGCCCTCATAACTGCTTTGGGAATACCGGTTACCTTTGCCCTCACCTTTCTGGTGCTGGACCTCCTCGGGGAGACCATCAACACCAACACGCTCTTTGGCCTGGTGCTGGTTCTCGGCCTCATCGTCGACCATGCCATTGTCATCATCGAGAACTCCTACCGTCTCCAATCAAACGGGATGTTGCGCCATGATGCTGCGATCGAGGGGTCAAACCAGGTCATCTGGCCCGTAGTGGCGGCAACAGCCACCACCGTAGCCGCCTTCCTGCCCCTGATGCTCCTGCCCGGTACCATCGGCAAGTTCCTCAGGGTCATCCCCTTGACGGTCACCATCGCCCTCATTGTAAGTACCGGCGAAGCGTTGTTCTTCCTGCCCAGCCACTATGCCGAGTGGGGACCAAGGGATTCTTCCAAGCGTAAGAAGAAAAAGAAGGAGCCGGGGACATGGTTCAATCCTGTGCAGAAGGCATACCCCGTTCTTTTGGCCAAGCTGTATAGGTTCAAGGCTCTGGTGCTGTTCCTGGCCCTGGTCCTCACCCTCGCAGTCTTCTCTCTTGTTGGGTTCCTCAAGCAGGACCTGTTCTCAGCAGAGGACTACAGCTATTTCGACATAGAGATCATCACCCCTAGGGGCACCTCTCTGGACGAGACCAACCGGATCGTCAAAAAGTATGAGAAGGTCCTCCTGGATAAGGTGGGCAATGGGGAGATCCTTTCCATCAGCACCAAGATAGGGACCCTGGGAGGCGGGGAGGCCAACTCAACCAAGGCCCAGATAACCGTAGACCTCTCCGAGATGGATGAGGGAAGGACCCGGGGCATCAATGATGTCATCGACGAGGTGAAAAATGAGATCTACTATATCAGCGGTGCCGAGCAGGTCTTCATCCGCAAGGCGCAGAACGGACCTCCTACCGCCGATCCTTTGAGCTTCCGCTTCTCTGGTGATGACTACAAGCAGCTCATCGACTCCTCCAATGCCATCATCAACCTGCTCAACTCCGTTGAGGGGGTCAACAATGTGGAGAGTGATTTCATTGCAGGAAGCCCTGAACTGCGCATCAGGATCAATCAGGAGCGTGCCAGTGCCCTGGGGGTGAATGTGAAGAGTGTCGGCTCGTACATACGCGCACGCTTTGACAAGATCCCTGCAGGAGTTTTCTTTGAGAAGAACGAGCAGATAGATATTGTGGTCAGGTTCGCAAGCTCCGACTCCAAACGGTTTGAGAACCTTGAGCAGCTGCTCATCCCTACCGATGATGGAAGGCTCGTCCCCCTCTCCAGTGTCGCCACCATCGAGTTGGACAATTCGCTCGGCACGATCAGGCGGGTTGAGGGCAAGCGTGAGATAACGGTGACTGCCAATGCGCTGGACAGCGTTGACCTCAAGCAGGTCAACGAGCAGGTACAGAAACTTTGGCAGCAGAGCCTGGGCGAACGCTACCCTGATGTCGCCTTTATTGTCGGCGGTGAGTTCAGTGACTTTGGAAACCTGATATTTGATATCCTGAGGGTATTCGTCCTGGGGATATTCCTGATGTACCTCATCCTGGGAACCCAGTTCAACAGCTACAGCCAGCCCCTCCTGATCCTTTTTTCCGTGCCTTTTGCTTTTATCGGGGTTGTGCTCTATCTCTTTGTCTCCGGGACACCCCTTTCCACGACGGTCATCTACTCAGGAGTTGCCCTGGCAGGTATTGCAGTCAATGATGCGATCGTGCTGATAAGCTTCATCAACGAGTTGCGCGCCGAAGGCAAGGGTGTGAAGGAAGCGATACGAGAAGCGGCAGGGACAAGGCTCAGGCCCATCATACTTACCTCCCTTACCACCATTGTGGGCCTGTTGCCCACAGCAATCGGTGTCGGTGGGTATTCGGTGGTCTGGTCCCCAATGGCAAGTACCATCATCTTCGGCCTGATGTTCTCAACGCTGACCACCTTGTTCATCATCCCGATGCTGTACGGAACCATCTACGACAAGAAGAAAACAAGGAGTGCAACATGAGAAAGCACCTAGTACCATCAACCATCATAGTTTTGCTCGCCCTTGTCACCCCCCTTTCTGCCTCCTCCTACCCGACACTCACCGCCCGGTACGAACTGGGCGGCAGTGAGGTAGTTACGCTGGCCCAGGAAGATGTGCAGGCCTTCATGCTACAGTGGCAGGACAGCAGCCTGCCTACCTTCGCACAGGCTGACCAAATGCTGCGTAGTGCCCTGAAAAAGGGGAACCTCAACCTTGAGCAGCTGCAGTCGGTCTATAGGATACAGCAAGAGCAGCTCGCCTTTCAGAAGAGGGAGCAGGGCTTCAAGATTGGCCTCTCCTCAAGCCCGCTGTACTCGCTGAGCAGGTTCCCAGCTCCAAGTGGCCCAGGGCTGACATTCGATACCAAGCACTCCTTTGGTGTGGGTGCGAGTCTCAGTACAAAACTGCCAACCGGAGCGAGTGCCGCCCTTTCGGTCAAGCATAGCTCTGCTTACTCCTTGAACAGTGCACCCGGAAAGGATTGGGAGTGGACCCACTCCCCATCCGTTGGCCTGACGGTTGCACAACCGCTATGGGTCGGTGATGGAATCCTTGATACCAAGTATGGATCCAAGCAACGTGAAAAACAGGGTATTGCACTGCAGAACTCCTCCCTCTCTGTTGACCAGCTGCGAAGCGGTCTGGTCTCCCAGGGCAACGGCCTGCTATCGGCCCTGCAGGCCCTGATGGAGAGCCGTTTCCTCCTCGGTGAGCGCCTGGTCCTTGAACAGGCCCTTCTCAGGGATGCGCAAAAGGACCTCGCTGAGGGGAGGATAAGCCGCAATGCATTTGAAGCAAGGACGCTGACGCTCAATCAGCTGCGCTTCTCCCTTTCGGAAATTGAGCGCCAGATCGAGGGGGTACAAGCCTCATTGTCCCTGTTGTGGGGCAATGAAGCGTATCCGATGCAGGTGGTCCTGGACAGTACACTCTTCAACACAATTCCCTCCATTGTCTTTGACCGGGAAAACCTGATGGCCCTCCTTTTGGAGAAGGACCCCTCCTATGCCTTGGCTAAGGGAAAACTGCGAACAGCTGAGCTGGATGCGAAGCTGAAGAATCCCGCTGATGCTCCTATGCTGAACATCTCGTTGCAGTACGCTCCGATTCTCGAGCCATCCTATGAGCCGACCTTTTCAGTCTCCATCGGATTCTCAGCAACCGATCTTTTCCGGTCCACTTCCAAGCTCTCATCCACCTTGGCAGACGAAGGCCTCGTGCAGGCACAGAAGGATGTGGAGAAGGCGAGGCAGGCCATCATGACCAAGGTTGAGGAGACCCAACGCAGTGTGGAGGGTCTGCTGCTCAACCTCTCGGTTGGATTGAATGACTTCCATCTCAAGGAGAATGCTGTTGAGGTGGAGCGTATCCGCTCCTCTGTCGGGCTTGCCAACGAGAGCAGCATCAGGGCAAAGGAACTCGCCTGGTATGGATCTGCCTTTACCGTGTTGCAGACCTTGAGGGAGCTGCGCCTGATAGCCTTGGATCTGGAAGGGAGCGGGGTGGAGCTCTAGACCTGCCTTGCAAGGGAAGGAGAAGAAGATCAGGTAAGGCAGGTTGTAAGCCAGATTGCAATACCGATTACAGAGGCTATCTTCATGAATTTTTAAGAATTTTTTGGAAAGGAGTGCATATGAAACAAAAACCAGACTACCTAGCGGCGATCGAAGCCCGCTCCTCACGAAGAGCCTATACCACCGAACCCATTGCGACCGAGAAAGCTGCCTATCTTCAGGATAGAATCACTACTATCAACAGTGAAAGTGGGCTGTCCATAGCTTGGTTGGAGGATGGGAGCAAGGCTTTCACCGCAATGAAAAGTTATGGCATGTTCAAGAATGTAGGATCGGTGATGGTCATGAAGGGGCCCGAAACAACGCCCGATCTTTTTGAACGTATAGGCTATTATGGGCAGCTGTTGGTGCTTGAGGCAACAGCATTGGGTTTGGGAACCTGCTGGGTAGCAGGCACCTATGACAAAAACAGCGATCTTTTCTCCCTGGAGAAAGGTGAGAAGCTTGTTGCGGTCATATCGGTTGGAAATGTTCCCCAGGAACAGACCCTCAAAGAAAGGGTGATCTCGCGCACCGTGAGAAGGAAGACCCTTCCCCTGCAAGCGTTCTATACCGCAGAAGGGGAGGCTCCCCAGTGGTTTGTTGAAGGCATCAAGGCCGTACAGAAAGCCCCTTCGGCAGTCAACAGCCAAAGGGTCCGATTCCAGTATGCCAAGGAAGGGGTCACTGCCACAGTTCCTGGCAATTGGGCAACCGATCCCATAGATATGGGTATTGCGAAACTGCATTTCTCCCTGGCAGTGGGGGGAAGGTTCGCCTTTGGAAGCCAGGGAACATGTGAGAAGGATTAACTGAATAATTTGATTCTATCACTACTTTTCAGGCATCCTAGGGGACTATTATAGAGTGCTCGTACGTTGACCTGTATAATACAGGGTCATTACAATCACCTCATGATAAAAGATGTCTCATTTAGACTGTCTCCCAAGACAGCTTCAGATACGAAGGCCGTACAGAAGATGGCCGCCAAAGAAGCCAAGGTGCCTTTGGAAAAAGTTACAGGAATGCGTATCCTTCGTCGCAGTGTCGATGCCAGGCGCAACCCACCAGTTATCGATATAAGCGTTCGCCTGTTCACCGGCAATGTTATGCAAGAAGTGTGTGAAACTACGCATTTCCCCTTTGTAGGAAATAAAGAAAAGGTAATCGTAGTAGGTTCAGGACCTGCAGGTCTGTTTGCCGCGTTGCGTCTCATTGAACGTGGCTTGAAGCCGATAGTACTCGAGCGAGGAGTGGATGTCCACCAGCGCAAGAAGGATATTGCTTTGTTATCGACACAAAAAATAGTGAAGGGCGAGAGTAATTATAGCTTTGGAGAAGGGGGGGCAGGAGCTTTCAGTGATGGCAAGCTCTATACCAGAGCTACCAAACGGGGGAATGTGGACAAGATTCTCTTCCTGTTGTGCCAGCATGGTGCATCTTCTGATATCCTCTTTGAAGCCCATCCCCATCTCGGTACAGACAAGCTACCTCAGATAATCGAACAGATACGAAACACCATCCTAGCAAGTGGCGGGGAGGTCCATTTCTCAACAAAAGTAGCGAGCTTCCTCAAGGAAGAGGGGAAGGTCCTAGGTGTTGTTTCTGAAAAAGGCGAGACCTTTCTCGGTGCGGTCATCTTGGCAACTGGACATAGTGCAAGGGATATGTACGAGTATCTTGACCAAGCACAGATCTCGATACAGGCAAAGGCCCTGGCTATCGGTGTAAGGCTCGAGCATCCCCAACACCTCATCGACAAGATTCAATACAGGAATGCCAAGGGCAGGGGCGAGTTTCTCCCTCCTGCTGAATACTCCTTTGTAACACAGGTCGACGGACGTGGGGTCTACTCTTTCTGCATGTGCCCCGGAGGCTTTGTCATCCCTGCGATGACAGAAGAAGGGCAACTTGTGGTCAACGGGATGAGCTCCTCTTCCCGAAAAGGACCGTTTGCAAATAGTGGTATGGTTGTTGAGGTTCATCCACAGGACCTTCCCCAAGAGATATATGGGGGTAGTCTTGGTGTGATGCATTTCCAACAAGCTTTGGAGGAACGGTGTTTTCAAGCTGGAGGCGGCAATCTTGCAGCGCCTGCCCAAAGAATGATTGATTTTGTCAATCACCAGCTATCGAAGAATCTTCCTGCAACCTCCTACGGCGTGGGGCTTGCTAACGTTAATCTGCATGAGATATTGCCTTCGTTTATTTCAGAACGGCTTGCTACCGCCTTTACTGCCTTCGGAAGGAGAGCTCCTGCCTTCCTGACCAACGATGCCACCCTTATCGCAGGGGAGACCAGAACCAGTAGTCCTGTTCGTATCCCTCGTGACAAAGAAACCAACATGCATATTGAGCTTGCTGGCCTGTTTCCCTGTGGTGAGGGTGCCGGATACGCAGGAGGCATCCTCAGCTCTGCGTTGGACGGCGTCAATTGTGCTGATAGTGTGTTTGAATACCTTGGGTGTCAAGAGCTTACCTCTCCATCAGAAGTGAACGATAGTATAAACTGGTCATGGGGACATGAACGGGTTCCCAGTTAGCGCACAAGCGGCAGTCATATCGGATATAGGCAAGGCAAACTCTTTTGCTGAGCAAAGGCTGTAACAAAACTTGGAGAATTACCATAATTCTTACAAAGCTCTGCTCATGGTAGCTATTTCCATAGGCTGTGGTACTATTGAGCATGAAAGATATCTCCAGAGCTTGTCCAAGCTTTTATATACATTGGCATAGGGATACCTGAATGTACCATTACTACGAGAAACGCCATTTCTTGGCTTTTTAGAGAGGACTGAATGTTTTATACGCTTAGATTCAAACCAGATCAGATATTTGGGTATGCAGGAAACTATGAGTATACTACAAGTGATGTAGACCTCTCTCTCTATACTCAGGAAATACAGGCTAGAGGGTATCTGACAAAGGCAGACCTTGAGCGAGTTGCCAAATGGAAATCTCCCCGAAGTGCTGGTCATGTCAGTAGAAATAGCGAAGAGTATGTCAGAGCTGTAACTGCAATAGCTCTGCAAACTGATAATGAACAGCTCAGAATAGAAGTCCTTACGCTTCTTGATGGGGTAGGCTTGCCCACAGCGTCAGTTATCCTACATTTTTATCACCCTGATCGGTATCCGATTCTGGACTTTAGATCCTTATGGTCGCTCTCCCTCGATGATGCACAGAAGGATACGTTTGAGTTCTGGTGGGATTATACAGTTATCTGTAGGTCTCTATCGAGTGAGCATGCTATTGATATGAGGACGCTGGACAAGGCCTTGTGGCAATACTCCAAGGAAAACCAGGAAAGTGACTGACAGGAGAAGTTGGTGTTCTCTGTATAGCAGATGCTAATTCCCATGGAAGAGGAGCAAGCCCCAGAAAGAGACGCTCAATGTCCTGGGACGTTCTCCTTTGGTTCCTCTTTCACACCCTGCTCTGTCAAAAGGGATGATTCGCCCCTTTTCTTCCTCCTCTGCAGGGAGCTTGCATTTGCGAGCCTCCCCAACATAAGGAACACGAGGTCGGTAAACCCCTCCCCAAAGAGGGTCAGTAAGGACAGGAGAAAACTGTTCTTCACCCGATAGACCTTTTTTGGTCGCTTGGCCTCCAAGGCCTTGGTCATGGCCCTATCCAGGTGTTTGGTGTCATTGACATGCTTCATCTCCCATTCGAGTATGGGGGAAAGAAGCTTCAGAGTTGGGCCATAGAGCTTTGTTGTGCCTTTGAAAAAAAGGAATTGTTCTTGTGTCCTGGTATGCATCGCTGTCCTGAAGGAGCCGCACTGCATCTTGATGACCTTGTACCCAAGGAAGCCAAGTTCCCTGCGCAGCGTGTCGTTGTAGGCCTCCAGGGCCTTCTTGCTGATGGTATAGGCCCCGTTGAAGGGGATGGAAGGGAAGCGACCGACCTCGGAACTGCAGTTGATGATCCTAGCCCTCCCAGAGGTGAGCAGGTCAAAGAACACCTGGTTTGTCTGAATTGTTCCCATCAGGTTGACCGAAAGGGTCCTCTCGATAAGGGCAGGGTCCATCTCTATGAGGGCATGCATGGCAAAGACCCCTGCTAGGTTGATGATGGCATCAAGGCCGCTGGTTGATGCCAACACCACCTCTTTTGCCTGCATCAGGGAAGCTCTGTCGGTTATATCTGCCTGGATGGGGATGATGTGCTCATCGCTTGCCGGCAGTCCTTCTATTTGTAGGTCGAGTGCAAAGACCATATGGCCTTGTTTGGCAAGCTCATCTGCTACAGACCTGCCAAGGCCCCCTGCCGCCCCTGTTATCAGAATATATTTCATGGGATGAGTATAGCAAAAAATGGAGACAAGGGTAGAGTTTTTTCACAGTGAAGCAAAGACACAAAGACATAAAGGAGAAAAGAAGAAACATAAGGGAAAATGGAACAAAGAAGAATGGCAGCTTTCTCTCTTGGAGGGGTACCAACCAAGGGAGAAAAACTGCCATTCACAATCACTACACGGTCAAACAACTCAACGCACGAGAAAATGGAGAGAAAAAAACGTTAGTTGCCAGACCAGGAAAGACCAGCTGAAGCTGTCATGGTGGCGATATTGTTTGAGGAGTACCGTTCGGTGCTCTCTGTCCAGGTATCAGCAAGTTTCCCACTGGTTCCATCAGAGGTTCCACCGAAGTATCGGACTGTCCCAAACAGTTCAAAACCATTGGGAAGTTCGTATCCCATCCTCAGAGATGCATCAAGGATTGAACCGCTGAAGGGGTATGTTGCTCCGTTGAAGAAGGAGGAGTCGGCATAGGAGCCTGCAATGTCGGCACTCAGGGTAAGGCCAAAGGGGAAGCGGTATTCGCTGTAGAGGGCAAGGGCAGGCACCAGACCAACGTTCTGTGCTACATAGGAGGGAGATCCATCAAGAGGGACAAAACGGATGGATGCATTGCGTATCTGCAAGGCAAGGCCGACACCAAGGTAGGCATTGTCAAACTTGCTCAGGAGGTCGTAGGTATAGGTAGCGCGGAAGAAGGGGAAGCTGTAGGTGAGTTCCATGGATTCGCCATTACTTGTGCCAGGGGCAGAAAGATATGGTGAGGCAAAGGTCCTGTCGCCAATAGTCACATCACTTTGGAATGATACATTGGTTACCAGGTTCAAGGGCTGGTAGGTGAACCAGACTCTGTGGTTGTCTGCGATGGTGGCCCCGACTGCATACCGGCTGAAGGGATAGATGGTATCCTGTCCTCCTTGCTTGACGAAATCAAAGGTATCATTTTCGCCTTTAACTTTCCCGTTTTGGTAGGTATGGCTCAAGATACCAATGGTTCCTTGCTCTGTCTCAACAAAGGGCTTGAACGATGGTCCTGCAAAGATGGATATGGATGTGAGGGTGATGATCAGTAGGGTAAGAAAAGATGTTCGTTTCATGGGGCCTCCTAGAGAATGTGTTGTGTGCAATACTATGGTAAAGCGATAGGAATGTCAACTAAATAATACTAATTATTATTAAAGAATCCTTTCACACTGAATTCTTCTTGCCGCATAGAAGCCCAGCAGGATATACAGGCTGGTAAGGATGAATACAGCCACAAAACCAATTGCGGCTACCAGGGCTCCTGCTAGGATGGGGTAGAGGATATTCATGATGGAACCTGCCCCTGCAAGACCTGAGTAGAGAGGCCTGTTCTCATCGTTTGATATCTCCAGCAGGACCCCGGGGGCGACTATCTGGTAGAGGGCGACACTGCTGCCTGTAAGCAGGAACACCAGCGAGAAGAGTATGGGGGAGGCTGAGGCGAGCAGGGCCGCCGGGGGGATGGCAGCACCCAAGCCTACAAAGAGATAGAGCAACCGCCTGTAGCGTTGCCCCTTGGACAGGAAGGTCAGAAGCATATTGGTCAGTAGGGATCCAGCCATCTGAACCAGGAGGAAGGTACCTATCAGGCTGCCGTCAACGGTAAATTTGGTCCTTCCAAACAGGATGAGGAACGGGATGGTGGAGAGTATTACCCCACTGGTGTTGATGAGAAAGAGGTAGAGGCGCATATTCCTGTCCCCTTTGATGACCTGAGCGAAGGCCACAAACCGTTTTCCTAGGGAGAGCTTCTCCTTGACAGGGGCATCCTCCTCCCTGATCATCCAGAACCCTATGGTCGCAAGGCCCAGCAGGGTCCCCGCAAGCAGGAATAGGGTGGAGTAGTTCCTTGGGTAGGGAAGGGCAGAGAGGATCACCTTCACCAGCAGGGCTGAGGCAATGACACCGACACTTGCGATGAGCTGCTTGAGGGTAAGAAGTTTTTTTCTTCTTGAAGGCTCTATGGTCCTGCCAAGGATGTCCGTATAGGAGATGTTAGCAAAGGCACCGCTGAAGGAGAACACGGTCATAAGGCCTAGGATGGTCCAAACCTTCCAGAGCCCGGCACCAGAGAGCGTACGCAAGAAGATGCCTAAGGTTATGAGGGCAGCGACCCTCAGGTATATGCCCGCAAGCAGGGCTGGTTTCTTCCTTCTGAGGGGGAAGATGATCCCGGCAAAGAGCAGTTGCATGAAGCTGGTGCCGCCGATCATGATGGAGGAGAGGATGCCCATATGCAGAGATGTCGCCCCGCTCTCTGCAAGCATGTTCGGCACCACTGTGTTGATGTCAATGAAGTTCATCGTCAGGGCGAGGAAGAGTGCATGCACAAGGAATGCTGCAAAGTTGCGTTTCTGTATCTGGGACGTATTCATGTATCAATCCTTTTGTTGAATATACTCCAATATTGCCCTGTCGCCAATGTCATGATGCCATAAGAAAACAGAAGGGAGATGCCAAGAAAAAAGGATACATAGGCTATTACCATAAGGGTTTTTTTCAGTATTTTTGGAAAAAATACATGCTTAGCACCTACATATTCTTTGTTGAAAACAAAATGATTGTGAAACGGGTTGGGATGGAGTATCATTTGCTTCAGAGGGGAGAGCTAGTGTTTTCCCCGTATTGTGCATTTTTATAGCTTATAAATCCGTGGAAAGGAGCAGTAATGAACACGCGTAAAGAGAAAGAGAAGTTGCAGAAATACACCATAGGGTACCTGATAGCCATGGTTGTCATCTTTGTCGTAGTACTGATCGGGGTATCTAGCCCAGGACTGAAAACAGTAGCTCTCATTGCTACCGTTGTTGTCTTTGCAGCCCTAATCTTCCTACAGTGGAAAAAGGCGAGTGTCGTCGGTGATACAGCGGTACCTCCCTTGCCGGAAGTGAAGATTCCCCCAGCTTCAGGGCCCATTGTTCCACCTGTTTCAGGGACCACAGTTCCGCCTAAAGCAGATGCTAAGCCAGTCCCTCCCAAGGAAGAAAAGAAAACCACCCCAACCCCCAAAGCAGAACAGAAACCTGAACCCACTCCTGCAGTGAAGGAAGCAGCCAAGCCAGATGAAAAGCCTGCTCCGATACCCAAGACTCAGGAACTGCCCAAGGCAGGGAATATGCCAGAGGCCAAAGCCAAGGAACCAGCAAAGAAACCAGCGGCCAAGGCTCCAGCTAAAAAGGCCCCGGCTAAAAAGGCTCCAGCTAAAAAAGCTGCACCAAAGCCCAAGCCCTCCACCGCCAAAAAAACTCCTCCGAAGGGAAAGTAGGCAACTAGAGCGAAGAGCATGAGTTTGCATCTATGAAGAAAAGAGGAATCGGTTGAGATACACCGGTTCCTCTGTTTTTATTCTTATTCTTATTTTTATTGTTTCTGTTTTTAGGGAGCCTCTATCCTTAAAACCTCATGCTGCTGACCCTGACGCTCATCCCCCAAGGATAGCTCAGCGTGATGGCAAGTTTTCCTGCGGCATCATAGCCAAGGATCTTGATCAGATGGGTGCCTTTTTCCAGCAATACCTCTTTCTCAACAGAGCCTTGTCCACTTGCCAGGCGGATGACCCTGTCGGTTCCCTGTTCTACCAACACCACCTCAAAGGGTCCCTGCTGTTTGATTAGGGAGCAACCCAAGTGCAGATACCCTTCATGCTGGACATCGATGGTCCATAAGGTCTCCCGTCCGAAGAAGCGGGAAAAGCGAATCGCTGCACCCGATTCTTCCACACTGCCTTCCCTGCGGCCAAATGTGTAGGTATCCCCCTGTTGTGCTATCCAATGCGCATCGCCTAGCTGCTCCCTCTGATAGCCCTGGGTGTATCCACAGATATTCAGCGAGCAGGACATCATGGTCAGCCATACGGCTGTCATCGCATACATCCATAGTTTGTGTTTCATCAATTGATTTTCTCCTTCACGCAACAGGTTCCTGTTACAGGGTGGAAGGTATAGGAGAGCAGGGGATGCTTACCATACGAAAAGATTCATAGGTGTAGAAAAATACGAGACAAATCTTGTTTTCACCAGAGGTGAAATGATACAATTCAGAGCTGTGAAACACCTCATCCTGCTAGCATATATCCTGATATTCTCCACTGGCTTTGCAGCCTTGTCCGCCCTTATCGTCATGTCGGTAAGGGTGGCCGGACTGTTCCCAAGGAGGATGATCATCATCCAGTCCCTCTTTATTGCAAACCTAGCCCTGGTGGCCCTCTACTACTACCTTGAACAGGTTTTGGAACTGGTAGGGCCTTTTTCATCCTCTTCTTCATCATCTTCTTCCCTCACTCTGGGCTTTGCCCTGGTAGCCTCAATCTTGAACATCAGCCTGTATGGGGCCATCATGTTCCTGCTTGGTGTACCTGAGATGCACAGGAGCAGGGCACGCAACCTTGCCTTTGGCGGGTGCTCTGTAACGATAACCCTGATGCTCATCTCGCTCATTTTCCAGCTCTCTGTGCTTCAGAGGGCGGTTCCCGCCCTGAGGTTCACCATCTATCTGGCGGTGGCCTTCACGATGACCACTGTGGGCATTGCCCTGGCCATGGTTCCTCTTGGGAAGAGTCATGCATCCTCCAGGCTCCTGGTCAGGGGTTTGGGATGGTGCTGCCTTGGCTTTGTACCCTTGAGCATGGTGGAATACGCTGTTGTGCTTTCCGGCTTCAAGACCTATCACCCCCTATCGATGGAGTATCTCTTCTACCTGGGGTGCAATGTGGTCATGATCCTTGCTGCCTTTCTATCCTTGGAAAGGGATGCCTCCAGCCAGGGCTCCTTTGGCGAGTACACAAGCGAGATGGGCAAGCGCTTTGGCCTGACCGGGCGCGAGATCGAGATGGCGAACCTCATAGCACAGGGAAAGACGAACAAGGAGATAGCCTTCAGCCTAAGCATATCGGAGGCAACCGTGCGAACCCACATCTACAACCTTTTCCAAAAAGTCGGTGCTTCCAGCCGGATAGAACTGCTCAACCTCCTGCATGACTGAACTCTACGAACATATGCTGAGGCAACTACGACAGAGTACCGATTGGTAGGTCGGATCGACGCTGTCATCATCTCCTTATCGTAAGGAGTACCTATCGTGAACAACACTACATTTCGACTGATGGCGATCGCCATCATGCTGCTTCTGGTCTTTTTGGCCTCATGTGCCCATACTTCAACGGTGAGGGATTATGATGGAGAGATAATCATGCTGGAGGTTGACGAGCGCCAAAGGGTGACCATCAACGGCATCAGGCAAAGGATCTACCTCGCCGGGGCACACAAAGAGAGTCCTCTCCTCCTTTGGCTCGATGGGGGGCCGGGAGGCTCGGAGGTGGCATGGGTGCGCTCCTATCTCGGGGCCCTGCACACAAGCTTTACGGTGGTATGCTGGGACCAGAGGGGGACTGCCGGCAGCTACCGCACCCCCAAAGGAAGCCTGACTGTCCACCAGTACGTGCAGGATGTGATAGCCCTCTCCGAGCTGCTGTGCAAGCAGTTCGGACAGGAGAAGATCTTCCTCGTCGGCCACTCATGGGGCTCGGTCATCGGCCTGCTTGCCGCACAGAAGCGGGCGGACCTCTACCATGCATATATAGGGGCTGCCCAGCACATCAACTCAATGGAGAACGATGCCATAGGGTGGCGTATGATCCTTGATGGGGCGCAAGCCCAAGGGGATGGGAAAACCGTGAAGCGTATGGAAAAGATGGGCCCTCCTCCCTATACGAAGGTGAACAAGGACGGTTCGGTCTCCGCCGATGGTGATGCCTACTACCAGGTGCTCAAGCGGCTATACCACTACAGTCCCTCAGCACCGGCTGACAGGACCTTCAGCTCGATGAAGCTCTTCAATGCACCCGAACACACTCTCGGCTCGAAGATCAATCTGGTCAGGGGGCTGTTGAGGGGTGTGAAGGTGGTCTATTCCCAGTTGGCCTTTCTTGATATGGAAGAGATGGTGACAAGCATCGAATGTCCCTTACTCGTCGTCAACAGCAGGTATGATATGACGTGCGTCGCCTCCATCAGCGAGCGATGGTTTGATAAGGTCGAGGCACCGGGCAAACGTCTGTTGTGGCTGGAGGAGTCGGGTCACAATGGGGTATTCACCCAACCGGTAGAGTTCATCGGGTTCCTTGAGCGTGAGGCCCTGCCCCTTACATGTAAAATATAATGGTACACAACCCTTTTCCTGATGATATGATTTTGGTATACTCCAGTTAGTAAAGCTAAATACTATGAATTAGCATGGAGGATAGTTATGCAGATCATACAGGAAATATCACCATCACTATACTGGGTGGGAGCAAGCGACAGACGCCTTGAGAGGTTTGAGAACCTCTTTCCGATCCCGGCGGGCATCTCGTACAACTCCTACCTGTTCACCGATACAAAGACAGCCCTGCTCGATACCGTGGACTCATCGGTAACCCAGCAGTTCTTGGAGAATGTCCGCCAAGCCCTGGGGGGGAGGCCCTTGGACTATCTTGTGGTCAACCACATGGAGCCGGACCACTGTGCAAACATTGAGGCTCTGGTCAGGCTCTACCCCGATGTCCAGGTAGTGGGGAACAAGAAGACCTTCCTTCTCTTCAGCCAGTTCTATGAGATGGATATCGAGCAGAACAAGCTGCTGGTCAAGGAGGGCGATGAGATCAGCCTCGGCGTCCATACCCTCAAGTTCTTCTTCGCCCCCATGGTACATTGGCCTGAGGTCATGCTTACCTGTGAAACGAGCAAGGGCATCCTTTTTTCCGCTGATGCCTTCGGTACCTTCGGAGCCTTGAATGGAAACATCTTTGCCGACCAGGTGGAGTACGAGCGGCACTTCCTTGGTGAGACGAGGCGATACTATGCCAATATCATCGGTAAGTTCGGCACCCAGGTACAGGCGGCCTTTGCAAAGCTGCCCATCGATTCCATCACCATGATATGCCCATTGCATGGGCCCATCTGGAGGGAGAACATCCCCTTCATCTTTGAAAAGTACAGGCTCTGGTCCACCTATACCCCTGAAAGGAGGGGCGTGGTCATAGCGTACGCATCGATGTACGGCAATACCGAAGCAGCTGTGAACAAGCTGGCCCTGCTTCTTGCCCAGAGGGGGGTCAGGGATATCAGGATGTTCGATCTCTCCAGGACCCATATTTCAGAGGTGGTGGGCGAAGTGTGGGAGAACAGCCACCTGGTAGTAGCTTCCCCCACGTACAACATGCACCTCTACTCTGGGGCGGCAAACCTGCTGGATGACCTCTCTGCCCTAGGACTCAGGAACAGGAAGGTCGCCATCATAGGAAACCACTCCTGGGCAAGCGCCGCCCAGAAGAGCATGGAGGAGAGGGTCTGCTCCATGAAGGATTGCCAGGTCATAGCCTCGATGGACATCAAAAGCACCCTCAAGGATGAACAGTTGGGTGAGCTTGAGGCCCTCGCTGATGCCATCGCTCACTCTGTGGAGTAGCAGATCATTGGAATAGGGTGTATATGAGAGAGATGGAAAAGTGAACCAGTAGCAGTGGCAAGAGAGCAACCCTTGGTCAAGGATTGCTCTCTTGTGCATGCGCTTGCACTTTGTAGGATTGCTACTTGAGGTACGCCACCTGTTTCTTGGCAAGCAACTTCTGGGTGACCAGAACAACAACCAGGATGATGATGCCGGCTGCGTCCTGGAAGATATTTGCCGTGATGAGCATCAGGGCCCCACCAAAGGCAAGGACCCTCAGGAGGTTGTGCATCTTGGTGAACATATACCCCTCAGTTGCCATCCCGATCATCGAGACCCCTATGATGGCCGTTATGGTGACACGTATGGCGATTATCCAGGTGGTGTCTATAAGCAGGAGAGCCGTGTTGTAGATGAACATGTACGGCACGATGAAGCCGGCCAGGGAGAGCTTTACCGATTGCAAGCCGGTCTTCATGGGATCGCCTCCGCTGATGCCTGCCGCTGCAAAGGAGGCCAGGGCAACAGGGGGGGTGATGTTGGCGAACATGGCGAAGTAGAAGACGAACATATGGGCAGCGATGGGGGGGATGCCCAGCTTGACCAGGGCCGGGGCCGCCATGGTGGCGGTGATGAGGTAGGCGGGGATGGAGGGCAGGCCCATGCCCAGGACCATGCACGTGACCATGGTCAGCACCAGCGTTAGCATCAGGTTAGCCCGCCCGAGCTGGATGATCGCATTGGCCATGTTCAGGCCAAAGCCTGTGAGGCTGACCACCCCTATGATGATTCCCACCACAGCACAGGCGACCGCCACCGAGACCACCGATTTGGTTCCCTCTGCAAAGGCGTCGAGGATGTCCCGAAAGCTCATGCGGGTAGTTTTTCTTGCCATGCTTACAGCAATGGTGGCTACTATCGCCCAGAAGGCTGAGAAGATGACCGTGTTGCCACTGAACAGCAGCATGTAGAGCAGGAACAGGATGGGTATGAGAAGGTGTCCGCGCTCCTTCATGACCTCCCTGACCTTGGGAAGGTCCTCCTTGGGGATGCCCTGGAGGTTGTTCTTGGAAGCGCGCAACTGTACCTGCACGATGATTCCCAGGTAGTACAGCAGGGCGGGGATAGCCGCACTGATGACTATCACCCCATACTTGATGCCAAGCATCTCAGCCATGATGAAGGCCGCAGCTCCCATGATGGGAGGCAACAGCTGCCCCCCTACCGAAGCCGATGCCTCGACTGAGCCGGCAAACTCACGGCTGTAGCCGGTCTTCTTCATCAGCGGGATGGTGAAGGCTCCGGTGGTGACCACATTTGCTACAGCGGAGCCGTTGATGGAGCCCAAAAAGCCCGATGCGATGACAGCGACCTTTGCAGGACCCCCCTTGGAGCTTCCTGCGAAGGCAAGGGCCAGGTCATTGAAGAACTTGCCCATGCCCGACTTGTTCATCACACTGCCAAAGAGGATGAAGAGGAAGATGTATGAGGCGGCCACATCCACAGAGGTGCCGTAGATGCCTTCGGTATTGATGAAGATATGGTTTACCAGCTTGCTCCAGCTGTAGCCCCGGTGCATCATGATGCCGGGCATGCTTCGCCCGACAATGCCATACAGGATAAAGAGCAGGCTCAGGATGACCAGCGGCCACCCTGAGATCCTCCTTGAGGCCTCAAGCACCAAGGCGATGAGAATTGTCCCCATGACGACATCAGAGAGGCTGGGGCTCCCCATCCTGTTGATGAAGTTGATGTAGTCCCCCCAGACATACGCTGCTACCGCAAGAGATCCCAGGGCGAAGAGCACATCATACCAGACCATCTTCTTTCTGCTCGCCTTCTTATGCGAGGGGTAGAGCAGGAACGTCATGGCAAGCATCAGGGCGACATGCAGCGACCGGTGCAGGTGCGTAGCGGGGTAGCCGATGAAGGAGGTGATGAAGTGATATAAGGCGATGCCTATGGCGGCATAGTAGACCCCTTCGCGTAGGAGGGGGCTGTCGAATTTCTTGACCTTGGACTCCCGGTCAAACTTCTCCAGCAGCTCCTGCTGGTGTTCGCTCAGGTGTGGCGTTGTTGTTTCGAGGGGAATCTTGGACATATTGCTCGTTTTCCTTGTAGTTTCAGTTCCAGCTTCTGGTGATGGGGAAGCTGCGAACCCCGTATCAGGACCATATCGTTGAGGAGGATGGAGACCAGGGCGCTTTGGCTGTTGATCCACTCAAACCCTTCAAAGGTCTCATTGATATCCTGCATCACCACCATTCCCTCCTCAAAGGAGACCTTTCCCTTGTTCTCGGGGATGCCCGCACCAAAACCCGCTACCCTGATCGTATGCAGGACAAAGGTGTTGTCATCCTCTACGGTATACTCTTCGATCCAGGGGATGTGCTCAAAGGAGTGGATCCAATTGAAGGTCAGTCGGTCTTGGTCCTCCGTCTCCTGCTGAAGAAAGATCTCCCCGCTCTCCTGGTGGGAGAGCGTGATGACCTGGTAGCTCGTCGGTTTGAAGAACAAGAGAAAAAGACCTATCGTCCCCATCACCATGATGGGGACGATAAGCCATGGATTTCTTCTCTTGCCTGCCATACCTCTTATTTGAGGCCTATTTCCTTATAGTATTTGGCAGCACCCTCATGCATGGGGAGGTCTACACCAAGATGGGAGTTCTCCAGCGTGATGTGCTTCTTTGCAGTTGCGTGGGAAGCCTGGATGTCTGCGATGTTCTCGAAGATACCCTTGGTAAGGTCATAGGCCACGTCAACAGGAAGGTTCTCATTGACGATCATGATGTTGCGCACTGTGGCTGTGGTGATATCGCCTTTGGTGTTGTAGGTATCGGAGGGGATGGTGGCCTGGACAAAGAAGGGGTACTTCTTGATCAGGTTCGCAAGGCCCGCGCCTTCGATGGGGATGAGCACTATCTGAGCGGAGGTTCCCAGCTCCATGATGGTGGCATTGGGAATGCCGCTGGTAACGAAGACCGCATCGACGAGGTTGTTCTTCAGCTGCCCGATGGCCTCACCATAGTTGAGGTAATCGACCTTGCTGTCCTCATAGCTCATGTTGTGCGCCTCATACATCATGCGTGCATTGAGCTCAACACCTGAGTTCGGAGCTCCCACCCCTACGCGCTTGCCCTTGAGGTCTGTGAATTTGGTGATGCCGGTCTTGTTTGTGGTCACCAGCTGCACATAGTTGGGGTACAGGCCGGTAAGGGCCCTGAGCTCCTTTGCAGGACTCTTTCCCTCATAGGCACCGGTTCCACTGTACGCCTGGGCGACAGCATCACTCATGGCGATGGCCATCTCCGCTCCGCCTTCACGGATGAGGGTGATGTTCTCGGCAGAGGCACCTGTGGCCTGGGCCGAGGACTTGTAGCCGAGCTTGTTCTGAAATACTGAGGAGAAGGCTCCTCCGATCGGGTAGTACAGGCCACTGGTCGGTCCTGTTGCCACGGTTATAAAATGTTTGCTTCTGTCCAGGCCATCACTTTTGGAAGGCTCAGCCTGTCCACCGGCAAAGAGCGTGGTCAGGGCGACGAGGATCACGAGGGTCAGTAAGATTGTCTTATTACGCATACGAAAGTTCTCCTGTGTACTGAATATTTTGCAGAGGGGAAATCACATGCCTGGTATCAACACTAGGCAATCCTTCTCTATTCATGAAAGTATAGAGGATGCATACAGCATGCATCAATATGCAGTAAGGCGTTTATCATGACCTTTATGCTGTTTTTGGCCCTGGTATGGAAGAAATGGCGATGAAAATGGTATTCTTTGGCATGACACTCACACAATTCCTTCGGGTCGTAGAGATCCGCACCAAGATCATCAGCATGGGAACCTTCGCCTGTGGTACCCTGTTTGCCCTCCATACCGAGGCAGTGATCAGCTTGCCTATAACGCTGCTGATGGGGTTTGCCACCCTGTTCGTAGACATGGGGACCACCGGGTTCAACAGTTATTTCGATTATCGCAATGGCACCGACACACAGGAGACCAACTGTGAGGATGACAAGGTCTTGGTCTATCAGGGGGTGAGCCCCCTGCTCGCCCTGCTGGTCAGCCTGATGCTGTTTGCCTCAGCTGGAGTATTGGGCCTTGTCCTTGCCTTTCTGACGAGTTGGAAGCTCCTGGTGGTCGGAGGGGCGTGCATGCTGGTTGGCTTTGCCTATACAGGAGGGCCTTTTCCCATATCAAGGACTCCCTTTGGCGAGCTGTTTGCCGGCTTCTTCCTGGGCACGACGCTCTTTCTCATCTCGTACTTTGTACAGACGGGAACGGTGACGAGTGAAGCCCTGCTTGCCTCCCTGCCTGCCCTCGTCCTGGTGGGCATGATCCTCTCGGTAAATAATAGCTGTGACCGCACCAGCGACGCCAAAGCAGGAAGAAAGACCCTCACCATCATGCTGGGCAGGTGGGGGACCACCGCCTTGCTTGCCCTTGAGGCCCTTTTGGTCCTGGCCCTCTCGGCTTCGCTCTACTTCTTGGGCATCTATCCTTTGGCCTTGCTCATCGCCTTGATTCCCTTTTTCCTGGTTGGAGGCTATGAGTACAGAGCCATGGTGCGCCGAGGCTTCTCAAACAGGACAAAGCAGCCCAATATGGGGTCCATTGCAAGGGTTTACCTTGTTTTCTGTCTCTGCTTTTCCCTGGGACTGCTCTTCGCACACCTGCTAGGTTGACGTTTGGGAGTAGTCCATCATCGGGGTTTCCGGTTTCTTGATGGTCGCGGCATACAGGGTATTGGCCAGCCCAAGCAGGGCTGAGAGGGTGAAGAGCACCTCTATGCCCAGCTTCTCCCAGATAAGGCCGCCCAACAGGGCGATGATGACGCTGATGAGGTGGTTTACCGAGATCCCTGTGGTGATGGTGGCCGTCATCTCCTGTGGGGATGAGGAGAGGTCCTGCACATAGACGTTTGTGGCCATGCTCGCCAGCGAGATGACGGAGTCCAGCACGAAGTTGATGCACACGACGATGAAGGCGATGTGCATGGGAAACAGGCGGTGGGCAAAGCCGTAGAAGAAACAGACGACGATGAGGATCAGCGTGTCCCCTATCATGATGGTCTTGTACCCGAGGCGGTCTATGAGGCGCCCGATCAGGGGGGCTAGCACCATGCCGAAGGCTGCACAGATGGCCAGGAGGAAGGCTATGACGGAGGTGTCGGCCCCATAGAAGAGGATCAGCACATAGGGGGCGAAGGTCAGGAAAATCTGCTTGCGCGCCCCATAGAAGACCTCCAGCATATAGTACTTGGAGAACTTCCTGTTGAAGTATATCCGGCTGCGCTGCACACTCTTGCCCTGGTCCTTCATGGTTAGGGCGATGAGGGTGGAGAGCACTAGCAGCACAGCTGCTATGATGAAGACGACTCTGAAGCCGGTAATTGAGCCCTTGGAAATACCCATCGCCCCAAAGACCAGGAACAGGGCTGAGACAGCAAGAAAGCCCACGATGTTGCCACCATGGCTGATGCTGGATACGATGCCCAGGGAGGCCCCTCCCTTGCCTTTGTTGGCCAGTGTCATGGAGAGGGAGTGCTTCATAGGCATGACAATATGCTCACCACTGCTGAAGATGACCATGCTCAGGATTACCAGGACTTTGGAGGTGCCCATCAGCAGCAGCCCGATGACACCTGCAAGCATGATGGCAGTCCCTATCTTGAAGACCTTGGTCTCACTGAAACGGTACATCGCAGCCAGGATGAATATGAGCAGCAGGCCCGGCAGCTCCCTGAAGAACTCCACGATACCCCGTTCAAACTTGGTGATCTTGACAATCTCGGCGAGGTAGTTGTCCTGCACCCCACGGTAGAACCCATAGGCCAGGCCACTGAAGAGGATGGCGAGCAGGAATGGACGTATTTCCATTCCTTTGCGATAGATGCTTTGCATTTTGGTGTTCATGGTCTCAATCCTTGCGCTGTGAGGTATCTGAGTATCGACTATGGGCCCTTTGTATGGAGAATGTCAATTGCCCCTTGGATAATCGGGAGGGCAAGTGGAGAAAAAAGAAGAGGAGCGCTGCAATGGCAGAACCAGCATTGACCGTCCATACCTTACTAGGAGCTGTCAAAGGTGTCCTGGACGCTTCAACCTATGGCCCTATCTGCCCCCAGAAGAGCCTGTTGTGAAAGAAGATGGGGGAGAGTTCGCTCTGCCTGAACATATGGACGCCCATGCACAGGGGCAAAGCACTGCCCGTTCTGTTCTTCATCCATGGAGGGTCCTTCAAGCAAGGGGCGGATGGTGGTGGTGACGGTGAACTACCGCCTCAACATTTGGGGGTTCTGTGATTTTTCCTCCCTCGACCCCTCCTATATCTGCAACAACGGTCTCTCTGATGTCCTGCTCGCCCTCACCTGGGTACAAACACACATCCATCATTTTGGAGGTGATGGGGCACCGGTGACCATCATGGGGCAGTCTGCAGGGGGGACCATGGTCAGTGCCCTGTCCACCCTTGAGGTTGCCAAACCCATGTTTTCGCAAGCCCTCATCCTCAGCGGGGGGCCGGCACAGCTCCAAAGCAGGAAGGAGTGCCTGACTACCTCCCATGCATTTCTTGCCTATGCGGATATAGACACAAGACAGGCGATGGACAGACTCTCATCACAGGAACCGGTCAGCTTGCAACATGGTTTTACCCGGAAATATAGCCTCGGTGCCGCTACCTATCCGTCTTGCGCGCGACACCGCCCTGGTCACAGGGTACCCGATACCCCTCGCACTCAACGGAGCGACTGAAGGCAAGCCCCTGCTGATAGGAACAACCGGAGAGGAGATGGGCTTCATGGCGATAAAGCCCCTTGCCAATCTTTTCAAGCTCAATGATCTGGTTGAACAGAGCATAGCCTTGGAGCCAGAACAGCTGAGAAAGGAGCTTGAAGATGCTTATGTTGATGCATATGGAGAGAAGCGAGTACGCTCTCTTATGTATACCGACCTGCTCTTCCGTATAGCCCGACGTGGATGTACCGCTTTGACTGTGAATCAAAGGCATTGGAGATGCAGGGGTTGGGGACGTTCAAGGTGGAGGCTTAGGCTCTCTCTGCCTAGGGAACAGGCTCTTTCTGGCCTACGACCACCTTGTTGATGTCTGCAAGGGAACTTTCCAGGTGAGCGAGCATATATGCTGAGGCCTTATACGGATTGCGCTCCTCAATGGCCTTGATGATCAGCTCGTGCTCTCTGATGGTGTTGTCCGAGTTGTCCTTGACAGAGATGGACTTGTAGCGGTACTTGCGCAGGTCACGTGCGGTAAGGATGTTTATTTTATCCAGGAGAGGGTTGTGCGCCATAGCGCATATCTGGGTGTGGAACTGCTCATCAAGGTCGGCAAGGGCGGAGACATTGTTGGCTTTGTTCTCCTCTATGAACTGCCGGTGGATTTCCTTCAGTTTCTCCAGTTCCTCCTGTGTGCCGCGCTTGACCGCTTTGGAGACCTGCAAAGCCTCCAAGGCCTCGCGTACCTCGGTGGAATCCCTGAGGTTAGGTGCTGATTCTATGAACCAGGTGCGGATGGTGTCGTAATCATGGCCCTGGTTATCCAGGACAAACGCCCCTTTTCCGGCCACAAGCTCAACATAGCCTTCAGCCTGGAGGGAGCGCATCGCCTCTCGCACTGTGGAGCGGCTTACCTTGAGCATCTCACAGAGCTTGACCTCAGGAGGAAGTTTAGACCCGATGGGGTATTTGCCTTCGATGATGGATTCCTTGATCGAGTCCATCACCTGGGTAGTGACTGGTATACGTTTTATTTCTTTCATGTTTGTCTGATGACAGACTACCATAAGTTCAGGGTAGAGTCAAAGTAATATAAGGGAAAAGACTGGGAAAAGAGGGGATGAAAAGGGAGAGAGGGGGCCAGGGCAACCATATGAAACTATCTATTGACAAATCTAGAATCTATGGTAACCTTGATATTGAACGATGTCAGACAATCCTACATCGTACAATATTTGGAGGTTTTATGAAAAAGCTAATTTTGCTACTTATTGTCCTTATCGTAGGGATCACCTGCGTATTCGCCCAAGGCGCTCCTGAAAAGGCAACAGCAGGGGACAAGCCTGTCTCCCTGACCATCTACTCCCCTGGTAACGTAAACTCCGTACCTACCAAAACCATCCTGAAGTACAAGGAACTGGTTGAGGCCGCTTCAAACGGAACCATCAAGATCACTGCAAACCACTCCGGTGAGCTTGGCAACGATTCTGAGGCCCTGCAGTCAACCCGCATGGGTACCATCGACATCATCTTCGCCGGTACTTCAGGCTTCACCAGCTTCTATGACAATGCAAAAATACTTGACCTTCCTTTCCTCTTCAAGGATGCCCAAAGTGCATACGAGATCGTCAATAGCGCCATCGGTGAGCAGATCTTTGCAGACATGCCCTCTGTAGGCCTTGTCTATCTTTCCGAAGGGGATAACGGCATGCGCCATGTTGCAACCACCAAAAGACCGGTTAGCAGTGTCGCTGATGTGAAGGGCCTGAAGATTCGTGTGCCGACCAGCAAGATGTACCTGGACGTGTGGAGCGCCCTGGGTGCAACCCCTGTTGCCCTCTCCCTCAATGAGCTTGCCATTGCCCTTGCCAACGGTACTGCCGAAGCACAGGACAATGCAACCTATCACCTGGTTGCTAACGCCACCTATGACGACATCAAGGAGTATAGCTTCATCAACTACATGTGGATGGGCTGTACCATGGCAATGAATGAGAAGTCATGGAACAAGTTGACCGCTGACCAGCAGAAGATTCTGAAGGAACAGGCCATTGTTGCAGCCAAGTACTCCTTTGATACGATTGAAAAGGATAACGTCACGGCAACTGAAGTCCTGAAGAAGGCTGGGATCAACTTCAATGAAAATCCTGATGTGCAGAGCTTCAAGAACAAGCTTGGCGGTGCCCAGTACTACAAGCAGTATGCTTCGGAGAAGTGGTACAACCAGGCTGTCATCGATGCAATTCTTGCTAAATAAGCAGGTGCTGTTACAGGACGGGGTGGCTTGCCACCCCGTCCTGCTGCACACTTCCCATCTCTGTTCTCATGCAAAGGATTCTACCCAATGAAATATATTAAGAAGCTGCTGGACGCATTTGTTTCCTTGGTATCGGTTGTTCTTATGTGCCTGGTAGCAGGAATTGTCCTGCTGATGCTCAATGAGCTGTTTTTGAGAAACATTTTGAACAAGTCATTTCGCGGCATGACCGAGCTTGCAGGTTTTATGTTCTTATGGATGGCCTTCCTCGGTGTCATCGTCCTTGATGACCGCAACAGGCTCATCGCCTTGGATATTTTTTATCTACGCACCAAGGGAGCATTCAAGGAACTGCTGTGGTATGTCCATAAGGTGGTTGCATTGGCCCTTGGGATAACCATGATCATTGCCTTTGCGGGGCTGTATCCCTATGTAAGTACCGAGTTCTTCTCTTCCATGCCTAAGTTTGCCAAGGCCTGGCAGTACCTGCCTATGGCCATCACCGGTGCTTTTCTTGCCATCAAGGCCCTGTATGACATCATTGAGCGCATACTGACGATTGCTCACAAGACTGTTGTGGTTGCAAAGGAGACAACATGATCCTATTCTTTGGTAGTTTTTTTGTATTCCTGCTCATTGGGACACCTATCAGTCTCTCCATTGGCGCAAGTGCCGTCCTGGGTTGTCTCAACCTGGGCTATCCCATCATGGTGATCGGACAGAAGATGGTCAGCGGCATAGACTCCTTTCTTCTTATCGCCATACCCCTGTTCATCCTTGCAGGCAACTTGATGAATGCCGGGAAGATCACCGAGAAGATCTTTGACTTTTCCAAACGGCTGGTAGGGTGGATCCCCGGCGGTCTTGGTCATGCAAACGTTGTTGCAAGCCTCATCTTTGCCGGCATGTCCGGCAGTGCAGCCGCTGATGCAGGGGGGCTGGGCACCATTGAGATGGAGGCTATGACCACCAACGGCTATGACAAGGATTTTTCCGCTTCCATTACTGCTGCCTCTACGGTCATCGGCCCCGTATTTCCTCCAAGCATCCCCTTGATCATCTATGGGTCGGTAGCAAGTGTAAGTGTCTCCCAGCTCTTTATGGGTGGTGTCATTCCTGGCCTCCTCATGGCTTTATCCCTCATGGTCCTGGTCTATATCTTTGCAGTAAAGAGAAAATACCCCCGCTTTCCCTTTAGTCTGGGCCTGCTGTGGAGCCAGTTTCTGCAATCAATCCTTTCGATCATCACGCCCTTGATAATTCTCAGTGGGTTTGTGCTTGGCTGGTTCACCCCTACCGAGGCATCCAGCGTAGCTGTTGTCTACGCCTTGGTCATCGCAGTGTTTGTCTACCGTACCCTGGACTGGAAGAAGTTCAAGGAGTGTTTGCTGGAATCAGCGATCACGTCAGCCAATACGCTCTTCATCATCGGCACCTCCATGCTCTTCTCCTATGTGCTGATCAAGGAAGGGGTCTCGCTGCAGATAGCCAACTTCATCCTGGGCATCAGCGACAACCCGTACCTGATCCTGATGGTCATCAATGTGCTGCTGCTGGTGTTGGGGATGTTCATGGAACCCGGGGCGATCCTGACGCTGATGCTGCCGGTCCTGCTTCCCATCGTAAAGATTCTTGGCATCGACCTTGTCCACTTTGGCGTGGTGATGGTACTCAACCTGATGATAGGGCAAGTTACCCCTCCGTTTGGGGTATGTCTGTTTATCATCAGCGACGTGGGTGATGTCCCGCTGAACAGGCTGTATAGGGGGATCCTGCCGTTTCTGGTCCCCTTGCTGATCGTGCTGTTGATGTGCACCTACATACCTCAGCTAGTGACGTGGTTGCCGAACATGCTGTTGCTCGGTTAATTGAAAAAAAATGTATTATTCTAGATAAGGAAGTAACTATGAAAGATGTATTGTTTGACGTTTCAGAGAAGATTGTGGTCATCACCGGTGGGCTTGGACAGATTGGTGCCGAGTTCGTCAAGGAGTTCCATGCACGCGGCTCGCACGTAGCTGTGTTGTCCCGTTCAGCAAGCGCTGAAAAGGCAGAGCAGGTGTTTGGCAAGGAACTCGCCTCCAGTGACCGCATCGGACTTTTTTCCGTTGATATTACCAACAAGCACTCCATCAACACAGCCCTCGACTCCATTGAGAGCAGATGGGGAGTTGCCGATGTGCTCATCAATAATGCCGGCATCGATACCCAGCCCAGTGCTCCGCCAGAGGTCTCAGGTCCCTTCGAACAGTTTCCTGAAGATATTTTCCGTGAAGTTATAGAAACAAACCTCACAGGAACCTTCCTGATGACCCAGGCAGTGGGCGCCCGCCTCATAGCGGGCAACAAGAAGGGGTCCATCATCAACATCGGCTCAATTTATGGGATGGTCAGTCCTGTACAGGAGATCTATGCCTATAAGGAGGAGATGACCGGCATCCCGTTCATCAAGCCCGTGGCATATTGCGCTGCCAAATCAGGGCTCTACAACCTGACCCGATACTGTGCAACCTACTGGGCCAAAAAGGGCATACGGGTCAACACCCTCACACCCTCAGGCGTCTGGAGAGAGACCCAGGATGAGTACTTCCGTGCAAACTATCACGCTAGGATGCCCATGGGACGGATGGCACAGGCTGACGAGTTCAACGGTTCGGTAATTTTCCTAGCTTCTGATGCTTCCTCCTATATGACTGGATCCAATCTGGTCGTCGATGGAGGATGGACCGCATGGTAGCATCAGAAACGAAAAAGGCTGAGATTTTCTCAGCCTTGCTCACCCCCATGCATGAGAGCGGGGCTTTGAACCTCCCCGCCCTCAAGGCACTGGTCCGGCATGAAATGGCCCATGGTGTTGAGGGGTTTTACTGTTGTGGCTCTTCTGGCGAAGGGCTTCTGCTGGATACCTCTGAGCGTATGGCTATAGTGGATACGCTCTCTCAGGAGGTCTCCGGTAAGGTCCCTTTTATTGTCCATACAGGCTCCTTGAGCACAAATGAAGCGATCAAACTCTCCTTGCACGCCCAGGACCGTGGTGCCCAGGCGGTTTCCCTGATCCCCCCCATCTACTATCACTACAGTGAAAGTGAGATACAGCACTACTATGAGGATGTTGCCGATGCTGTGGACCTTGGAGTCATTGTATATAACATCCCCCAGTTTACCGGCATCTCCTTTTCAAAGAAGAACCCCCTGATGCATAACCCCAAGATTGTAGGGATAAAGCATACATCCAGCAATCTCTATGAGTTGGAGAGGATCGCCCAGGCATTTCCTGATAAGACCCTCTTCAATGGGTTTGATGAGATCTGGCTGTACAGCATGGCCGCCGGGGCGACTGCTACCATCGGGACGACGGTCAATGTCTGCCCTAAGCTCTACCGTGCAATTCGCGATTCTTTTCTGGCTGGAGACATGCCAAAGGCCCAGGCCCTGCAGCACAAGGCCAATGATTTTATCGAGACGCTGGTCCAGCAGGGGATCTTCTCGGCAACCAAGTACTGCATGGAGCTGCTTGGCCTTGAGATAGGGCCCTGTAAAAAACCCTTTGACAGGCTCACTGAAGACAAGAAGAAGATTGTCGAGGTTGCTTTGCAGAAGATAGAGGGGTACCTCTAGGGCTCCAAACTTGACCGCGTGGGCTTCCTCGCGTAGTGTGGAACCATACGAGGAGGCTCATATGCCTAAGAAGTTTGGATCGGATCTTGAGGGGAAGGTGGCCCTTATCACCGGAGCGAGCAAAGGCCTTGGCCAGGGAATGGCAAAGATCTTTACCCGCGAAGGGGCCCGCGTAGCCATCGCCTCACGGGATGAGGCCCTCCTGGAGAGCCTTGCACAAGAGATCAGGGGGGAAGGGGGCGTTTGCGAGCCCTTTAGCCTTGACCTCAGGAGCGTCTCTTCCATCTATGCCTGTATCGAAGCAGTTGAGCAGAAGATGGGAGGCATCGATATCCTGGTGAACAACGCAGGAATGGGAAACCCGATCCCTGCAGAGAAGATCACCGAACAGGATTGGGACTGGATGATGGACCTCAACCTCAAGGGTACCTTCTTCTGCTGTCAGGCGGCGGCGGTGAGGATGCTCAAGCGGGGCAGGGGCAGGATCATCAACATCAGCAGCCAGGCCTCTGTTGTGGCCATACCTGAAGAAGCTGTCTACTGCGCCTCCAAAGGCGGGGTCAATATGCTGACCAAGACGCTTGCAGTCGAGTGGTCAGGGCGAGGGGTTACCGTCAATGCAGTCGGTCCCACCTTCATCCGAACCCCCGGTACCGCTGAAAGGCTCGATGATCCTGAATTCCTTGCAGGGGTGCTTGCAAAGATACCCCGCGGCAGGGTTGCCACCATCGAGGATGTCTCTTCTGCCGTGCTCTATCTTGGCAGTGACAGCTCGGACATGGTCACAGGCACGCTCCTGCTTGTCGATGGGGGATGGACAGCTCTGTAGCCGACTCTATTACCCACTATGCAACTCTGAAAAGCACTCTGACAGGTCCTGATAGACCTTGTTTGTCGTCCCTTCAGGGATGAACAGGTTCAGATGGTCCAAGGCCCGGGTAAGGGAGACGTAGATCAGGTTCCTCAAAAGCTGTTCGTTGGCCTTTGTGTCATACTGGCTCTGGACCTTCGGCTCGCCTCCAAGGCAGAGCAGGACCACCGGAAAGTCCAGCCCCTTTGCCGAGTGCAGGGTGCTCATCCGTATGGACCCGCCTTCCTCAAAGGTGAAAGCCTTGTCCAACACCTCTGAGACCGTATGGCCCGCCTGTTCCAAAGCAGTTCGTATAAGAGGAAAATCCTGCTTTGACGGGGTGAGGATGCAGATGTTCTCCCTCTCATACTCCAACAGCGAGCAGAAGAAGGTGACACGGTCTAGAAGTGCCTTCATAAGGCTTTTCTTGTTGCTGAAGCGGAACAGCTCGGGCATGGGCCCGTCGCGGAAGGCCAGGGCCTCTGTGCCGGAGGTCCCCTCTTCCCCTTGTGCCTTGAAGGCCTGGGCGAAACTATGGATCTGAACGGAGTTGCGGAAGTTTGTCTTCAGTACCTTGGACCTGCCCACACATCAAGGCCCGATCGTGCAAAGGAGGAGCCGACCTGGTAGATGGACTGCTTGTCATCACCACAGAGGATCACACACCCACGGCTGAGCAGTTTCAGGGCGCGCAAGGTCGCCGTGCCCAAATCCTGTGCCTCATCGATGAATAGCTGTTCATACAGCACCCCTATCGCCCCTTCGCCCATCAGAAGGCTTTGCAGGAGGATGGGAATATAGGAGAAGCACAATACCCCAAGGCTCTCCATCTCGTGGATGACAGCATCACGGACAGCCCAGACCTTCGCCCTTTGCGACCGCTTCAGGGGCTTCTTCATCCCATTTCTAGGAATCATATCAACTAGGTATTCGCAGTAGGAGATATCCTGCTTGAACAGGAAGCAGTCTATCTCCTTGGCAAGCTGTTCACCACTCATCCCCTCAAAGGCATGAGCCTTGCAGAGCTCTGTTAGGATCTCTGTGCTTGGCTGTACCTGAGGTAAGAATTCCTGCACTCTTTCAAGCAGGAAGGCATCGACGGTCGAGACCAGGGGCCGCTCTTCTCCCTCTGCGAGTATGGAAACCATATATCGGTTGAACTTGACCAGGGTGTTGGTGAAGGTAAGCAGGGCAACCTTTGGTGCTGTGGTTGCCCTATCGTCAATGTGCATCGCCTTTTCCATCGCCTTGATCAGGACCAGGGATTTGCCGGTCCCTGCACTTCCCTTGATGAGAAAATCCCCGTCCAGATGGATCTTGTCCAGTACTGATGCCTGTTCGCTGGTGAGGCGCAGCATGAGCTTCTCGTACGAGCCGCGTGTCCTGGTGAAGACGGTCATGCGCCTCATCGCATCCATATACTCTTTGGCCTTGCCCAGAGACTGGATCTTCTCTTGCAAGGCCCTGAGCTGCTGCTGGGTCTCAAAGCGTTCCTTGCGCAGGCGGTCGATCCTCTTGGTGTGCGCAGCATTTGATCCTTCGAGTTTGGCCAGCTCGATGTCATTGCTCTTCAGGCGGGTGTTCAGCTCCCACAATCTCTGCTTCTCCTCTGAAAGGGTGGTGACCTGCTGGGCAAGTAGGACATTGTGCTCTTTTTCGTAGGCATAGAGATGCTGCATCCGCTCATATTCCTTTGCTAGGGAGCCTAAGGAAACCCTCAAATCCCAACTGGAGAGATAGGTTCGTATCTTGGCAAGCCGCGCCTCTCCCCCAAGACGTGCCAGCTTGCAAAAGCACTCCAGCTCAAGGGTGGCCACCTCTGCGGTGGAGACCTCCGCTGCAGAGAACCTGTGGCGCACCTCATTGGTCTCCATATGGGTATGCTTCAGCTGCGTGAGGATGGGAAATTCAGGGATATAGCCAGGATCCTCTTCCTTGCACTCTAGAAGAAACCTATGGACAAGGTCGTTGAATCCGATTTCCATCGTACTCAGGTCATAGCGTTCACGGAGCATCCCTTCAATGAAGGCATGGACTGCAAGGCTGAAGATGGCGGCGTCCGTGCCCTGCAATGCTTCAAGTCTGGCGAGTTGGGAATCAACATATGCTGTATCCATAGGTATATGCCTCCAGGGGGGATGTTTCATACAGTGTAGGAGGGGAGGCTTCAAAGAGCAACTGAAAACATGGCCTATGGTAGCGATTCTCATACGTGTCATTTGGTACGCATCCCATAGTTGCGATGATGTTTTAGGCGTTCTACAGGCAATGGAGGTATCTATGCATACGCAAGAGCATACAAAAGCATTGCCGGAAAAAGGCTTCCCTCTTTACGGCAGTGCAATGCTTTTTTTATTGTTGGTTCTCTCTTATTCTTAAGCCCTACTTCAGGAAACCCTTCTCCTTTAGGTAGGACTGGGCCACGCCCCTGGCGGACTGCCCCTCAACTTGGATGCGGCTGTTCAGGGTCTGCAGCGTCTCAAGGTCAAGGCTCTTGAATACAGGGTCCAGGATGGTCCTGATCTCAGGACTCTTGTGCAGGACCTCCCCTCTGACATTCGGTGCAGGGGCGTAGACAGGCTGTATCTGCTTGGTGTCGGTGAGGACCTTCAAGCCCACGGCGGCGAGTTGTCCGTCGGTTCCGTATGCCATGGCGGCATTCACCCCTTCCTGGCCCGATCCTGCGGCCTGTTCGGTGAGGGTGGTGTTGCCTCCTGCAAATACCAGCATCTGATCCTTGCGCAGCTTGAAGCCGTATCCCTTCTCAAAGCTGGGCAGGGCGGGTTCGTCGGAGACGAACTCCTCACTCGCTGCAATCTTGAACCTCCCTCCCTTGTTGAGATAGGCGGCCAGGTCTTCCAGCGTCTCCAGCGATGCTGATTTAGCAAGGTCGTTTCTCACTGCGATCGCCCAGGTGTTGTTGGCAGGAGAGGGTGCGAGCCATACGATGTTGTTCGCCGCCAGGTCGAGCTCGGCTACCTTGTCGTACCCCTTTTGCAAATCTTTCCACAACTCGATGTCGGTTGTGTCCGGGAAGAAGTAGTATCCGCTTCCTGTGTACTCTGGGTAGATGTCGATCTCACCTGCCAGGATTGCTGAGCGAACGATAGGGGAGGTCCCGGTCCCAGTCTTGTCGACCACCTTGAAGCCACCATCTTCCAGCATCAGGACTATCATGCTGCCAAGCAAGGCACCTTCGGTGTCTATCTTGGAACCTACGGTGATCTCTGGCTTTCCTCCCTTTTCGGAGCTTCCGCCTGCGAGGAGGGGGAACGCTACTAGGGTCAGGATGACTATAAGGGAAAATCCCTGTATCAATATCTTTTTCATTTGTACCTCCGTACTGTAGTGGTTCGCATTCATGCGACGAACCACGGTAGTATAATTGTATATGGTCAAGCGTCCTTTCCTTCGGAAAGGTTGCTGAACATGAACGGTATCAACTCCGCGACGGTCGGATGGGGCAGGACGGTGTTCTGGAAGTGTTTGTAGCTCAACTTGGCTTCCATGGCCAAGGCTAACATCCCGATGATCTCATCCCCTCCGACCCCAAAGACTGCGGCTCCAAGGATGGAGTCATCCTCGGGGCTTACCAGGATCTTGATGAAGCCCTTGGTCTCGCCTTTCTCCTTGGCCCGGCTGATGGCGCTCATCTGCATCTTTGTAACGAGAAATGGTATATCTTGCTTTCTTGCCTGTGTCTCTGAAAGACCGACGCGCGCAAGTGGCGGGTCCATATAGAGGCAGTAGATGGGTATCCTATCTGATATCTTGCGCTTTTCTCCTGCAAGGGCCGATAGGTATACCTGTCCGTCATGTACGGAAGTATGGGTAAAGGAGCCCTTGCCATTCACATCACCCAAGGCGAAGATGTGCGAGACATTGGTTCGACATTGGTCGTCGACCTCTATGTAGCCTCTTTCATTGGTCTTTACCCCAGCCTTTTCCAAGTCCAGCTTGTCACTGTTGGGCCTTCTGCCCACACCCACCAGGAGGTGGCTTCCTTCGACCTGCTTCTTGTTACCCCCTTGGAGGTAAGAAAGCTTGACCACCCCTTCGGGTGTCTCTTCTACTTTGGTGACAGAAGAGCCTAGGGCAACTTCAATGCCCTCACTTTCCAGGATTGCCTTTGCACGCTTGCTGACATCTGCATCCTCATGGGAGATAAGGCTGTAGGCATGCTCAATGATGGTAACACTCGAGCCTAGCCTTCTGAAGATCTGGGCAAACTCGAGTCCTATGTAGGAACCTCCAATGATAAGAAGGTGTTTGGGTAGTTCCTTGAGGCTTAGCAGGCGCTTGTTGTCCAGCCAAGGCACACTATCCATACCAGGTATGTCGAGCTCCCTGGCCCGTGCTCCTGTGTGGATGATGATCTCATCCCCTCTAATCGTCACATCGCCCACCTCTATGGTGTGAGCATCGACAAACCTACCGAAGGATCGATAGTAATCGGTGCTTTGATCAAGCCAATGGGTAAAGCCCTCGGTGGAGCTGTTGCGGATGGCGTTCATACGCTCCATCACCTCGGTGAAGTCGACGGTGAAATCAGGAACCTGTATGCCAAAGTCTGCACTGCGACCCACCATGTGTGCGTTTCGTGCACTTGCGACAAGGGCCTTTGTCGGGGTACATCCCCAGTTTACGCAACTGCCGCCTGTGCGGTCGCCCTCCACGATGGCAACGGATTTTTTCATGGCCAGCAACGAAGGCAGGATTGTCCCTGTTGCCTGTCCCGTACCAATGATGATTACGTCATAGCTCTTCATGAGTTACCTCCTCTGAACGTGTGACTTGAGAATTTGTCTCTCCTAAAAATATATAACCGCTGAGCCACAAAGACAAGGGAAGCGATAGGAGATGTTAGCTTTTAGTAACAAAATCGTAAGGGGGACACCCCCTGACAGGGGTGCTTCACTATAGCTAAGCGCACATATTTGATCTGAGCCTGGCATTTTGTGCTACACTGGACCCGACGGATTGACCATATGCAGGAGGCGTACCGGTGAAAAGAACTATAGTGCTGATACTCTTGATGATGTTCCTTGGGTTTGGGACTCTCTTTGCCAACACCTATGAACAGGGGTATCTTGATGGCTATGCAGATGCAAAGCTAGCTCTTCCAAGCAAATATGCTGTGCAGACCGTGCAAGAGAGTGCACAAGATGATTTTGGCATCTGGAAGGTCTTCTCCTATGTGGATGCATTTGGCGACTATACTGATACGAGGTATATCAAAAATACAGAGTGGATACTCGGCACTTTCTCCAACTCCGCTACCAGGAACTCCCAGCTCAAGGTGAATTTTTTACTTGGTCCTGGCTATTTTGACATCATGGTGTTTGAGTATGGATCATCGCGAGTGACCGGCAGCTCCAAGTATCCAACGAAATACACCATCAAGGTGAAAGACCAGGGAGGTGAGGTCTATCAAACATCGGGAGAGAACTACGGCGACAGGATATCCATCACTGCCATAGGGGTTCCCAAGCTTTTTGAGCTTCTTTCCAAGGGCGGGGAGCTCAAGTTCAACATAACCGAGACCGAACGTCCCACTACGAGCTACAGCTTTGTCATCCCCGATAGCGCAGGCTTTGACAGGATACTGAAGACTCTATGATATGCACCGAGACAAAGGTGCATGGATGTGCAGGTGCAGATAGAGAGCGTCGCTATGATCAAGCATGAACGACCGGATTTTATCCTGAATTTCGTAAAGCCGAAAAACACCGAGATCAAGCATATCAACGGGCACTGGTACCTCTACGGGAGGGCGACCAGGTACAACCCTGAGACCGGGAAGTCAACCAAGGTATCCGGCACGTTGCTGGGCAGCATCACCGAAGGGGGCTTTGTCGAAAAGAGGGTGAAACTGTCCCCTGGCAAGGCAATCGAGGTGGTTGAGCTTGTTGCATCCCAGTATTTCATCCAAAAGGGAGCCCGCATACGTGAGAAGCTCAAGCTCTTCTTCCCGGATCTCTGGCGCGAGATGTTCTGCCTCGCCATCATGGCACTCGTCCATGACAGGGATGTTGCAAGGTGTGAGATACACTACGAGACAAGCATCCTCTGTGCACTCTTTCCGCACCTGGACCTCAGCTTTGCTAGCCTAGAAATACTGTTTGATCGCATAGAAAAGGATGGTGAGAATATCAGGGCCTTCATGCTCGCCCTCTCTTCCGATCAGGTGTATAGCACCAACGGGCAACAGGAGGCCCCCGACCATCTGTCCAAGGGCTTTGCATGCGATGCCACCCTGCTGCTGAACCACCTGAGCATGATGATGGGCCTTGAAGCGACTGCCCTTCTGGACAAGAGAGGGGATATCTCCTTGGAGGACTTCATCCAGGGGATGAGAGCGATACAGGCAGCCAAGGTTGATGGGGCATGGCATCGATGCCGTATTCCCAAGATGGTGAAGGCTATGTGCACAACCCTCGGCCTGGAGCTTGAGCCATTGGATGAGCTTTTTTTGAGGCAGGAGAGGTAGATTCAGCTATGGATGAAGGGTGCAGATACCGTTTCGACAAAAGAGAATGCAGTAGTGCCTCTGCATTAGAGCAGGCCCACCTCTCTTTTTGTTTGTCTGGTCGTTTATCCCAAATCTCTCCTTGATAAACTATTCTCGTGCTGGTATCTTTGGAATGTGTATGGAGGAGGATCAGGGGTGAAAAGAGCAGAGAGCGGACTCAGTTTCCAACAGAAACTCGCCCTTGTGGTGTTGCTTCTGTTCTTGGCAAGTTTTTTCTTTCCCTTCTACCTAGCCCGTGCTAACAGGGTCTCCGAGGATATCACAAGCGGCTTGTCTTCCTTGAGTGCGATGTGTTTCCTGTTCCTGATGATCCCCCCGCTCTTGATAGCCCTGTATGCCTTCATCCCAAAAGGCTGGATATCCGAGCTGACGCTCACCCTTGCAGGAATTTTGGGCCTTTTCTTCCCCCTGATGGTCCTTGGCATAGTGGGTCCTGATGTCAGCGCAACATTTGGTCCCTTGGCACGGTACAGTCCTGCCTCAGGGATGTACCTCTACCTGACAGCGGTGATAATCATATTCCTCATGAAACCCAAGTTCCGTCTTTATGATGCTGTGGGTATGGCCATTGTTGTTGGCTCTGTAGTGATTGTCCTTTCCCAAGGTTCCTATGACCGATTGGGAATCGTGCTGGAAGCAAGGAACCTGGGAAAGCGCATTACCCAGGAGGTGCTTGCGCATATTCGCCTTACCTTCATCAGCTTGGCCATCAGCATGGTGATAGGAATACCCCTTGCCTTGGCAAGCTTTCAGAGCAAGCGTGCCAAGAAGATCATCTTCCCTTTCCTCAACCTCCTACAGACCATCCCCGGCATTGCCCTGCTGGGCCTTCTGATAACCCCCCTATCCACCCTGTCGCGGACCTTTCCGCTATTGCGCGAGATGGGCATCAAGGGCATCGGCAATACCCCTGCCATCATAGCTTTGAGCACCTATGCCCTCTATCCCATCATCAGGTATAGCTTCACTGCTTTCTCAAGCATAGACGCGTCTGTCATCCAAGCGGCCAAAGGGATGGGTATGAACCCCTTGCAGGTCTGGAAGATGGTGCGTTTCCCCCTGTCCGCCCCGGGTGTCCTACATGGCATACGTGTTGCCCTGATCCAGACCATTGGCAATGCAACCCTTGCCAAGCTCATCGGAGGGGATGGCCTGGGGGTGTTGATATTCGAAGGCCTTGGCCAGGCTTCTGTCGATATGGTGTTGCTGGGCATGTTGCTAATCATCGCCCTTACCGTTGCCAGTGACCGCGCCTTCCAGGTCTTCATACATCTGGTGACCCCCTCGCCCTTACGAGCAAAGGCAGTCGGAAATGGATGATCAGAAGAAAGGAAAGTTGATGAGAGAACCAAAAAAACAAGAGACTGAAACCAAGCAAGCACATACAATGCACCCCATCCTCACCGATACGCATACCTTCCTGACGGTAGAGAACATTGGTGTGAAGTACGGGAAGATAGAAGCACTGCAAGATGTCTCAATCCAAATACCTGCCAATAGGGTAACGGTGCTTATCGGTCCCAGTGGATGCGGCAAGTCAACCACGCTGCGGTGCCTCAATGCCCTGGTAAGGAACGACACGGGCATCATCAGGTATGAGGATCCCGATATAGAGGGCCTCACGGAGACAGAGCTGCGCAGGAACATGGGCTATGCCATCCAGTCCGTCGGCCTGATGCCTCACCTGAATGTGGAGGAGAATGTCGATCTTGTGCCTCGCCTGTTGGGGTGGCCTAGATCAGAGAGGGCACAGCGTGTCGAAAAGCTGCTCAAGCTTGTACGCCTCGATCCCAAGGTATACAGCAAGAAGTACCCCCATGAGCTCTCAGGGGGGGAGGCCCAGCGCATTGGCTTTGCCCGAGCCCTCGGGGCAGACCCGCCTATGCTGCTTATGGACGAGCCCTTTGGGGCTGTGGACCCGCTCAACCGCGAGCAGCTGCAGAATGAATTCATCCGCATCCAGCGCAAGCTGCATAAGACCGTTGTCTTTGTCACCCATGACCTGGATGAGGCCATCAGGCTTGCAGACTATCTGGTCATCATGAAGGATGGCAAGATAGTGCAGGCCGATACCCCTGAACGGGTCCTGGCCGCCCCTCTCGATGAGTTTGTGGAACGGTTCCTTGGGCCTGACAGATCGCTGCAGCGCCTGACGCTCTTCACTGCAGACCGGGCCATGGAGGAGGCACTCTCCGGAACAGAAGAAGGGGCAGCAAGCCATCTTGATGATTGCTCAAAGCAGACCTATTGGCAGGTCAACGCACAAGGTGAGCCGATCTTTGGCTATACACAGGTAGGGGGAAAGATCATCCGACGAGCCATTGTCAATGGGACGCACACTGTACAGCAGTACTCATCCCTGAAGGAGTGTGTGTCAAAGATTCTCAACCTGGGGCTCCCTTCTGCCGCTGTGGTCTGTGAAGAGGGAAGGCTGTGTGGGGAGGTGCGGTTTGAAACAATCCAACAGATCAGCCAGGGCTGAAGTATCCACAGGGAACAGAGAGAGCCCGCTTCCAAAAAGAATCGGCCTTCTTGTAGGCTTGGTTGTCCTGCTGCTGTTGTTCATATTTTTTGAACAGGTGCAAATTGCGGTCCTCTCCTTTATCTTCCCTTCTGAAAATGCATTCACCCACTCCAGAAAGACCATTCTGGAGATGACAGGCGAGCATGTGGCGCTCAGCCTTCTTGCAACTGCCTTGGCAGCCCTGGTGGGAATCCTCATAGGGGTGGGGGTTACGCGTAAGGGTGGGGAGGACTTTCAGCTCCTGATCATGAGGCTGAACGGTTTCATCCAGACCTTCCCCCCGTCTGCAGTCATTATCCTTGCCTATCCTGTCTTGGGTTTCGGATGGAAGCCAGCCTTGCTGGCCCTCTTTCTCTACTCCCTGTTCCCCATCCTGGGCAACACGGTGGTCGGATTCCAAGGGGTGCCCCCTGAAGTGAAGGAGTCTGCCAGGGGGATGGGGATGACTCCTATCCAGCAGCTCTGGATCGCTGAGTTTCCCCAGGCCTGGCCCATGGTACTCACCGGCATCCGCCACAGCTACATCCTGAACCTCGGAACCGCCGCCATCGCAGCAGTCATCGGAGGGGGAGGGCTCGGTACCATCATCATCAGCGGCCTCGCCCTGAGGAACTCCGCCCTTGTTATGAGCGGTACCATTGTCATCAGCCTCCTGGCCTTCATAGGCGAGCAGGCTTTCCTCCTCCTGTCACGGTATGCCAGGACGTAGGAGAAGCTAGAGAAAACACTATAGGTGAAGACGACACAAGGCACTCCCCTGTAGGGTGGGAGTGCCTTGTGGTCTCTTTCTTCTTTTACTTTTTTTCTAATTCTTCTCTTTCTTCTCTTTCTTCTTCTTCAATACCTTGATAACCCTGTCAGCAGCCATCTTTCCCGTCAACACGGAGATGGGCAGTCCCGATGGGCTGAAAACCCACTGGCCTGCCTGGGAGATGTTGGCAATGACCCTACGATAAACCCAAAAGTAGAACCATACCCTAATCAACCCTCTCAAAACCTTTGATTCTCACATTTCAGAGCACTTTTCCCCACTTTTAGTTGCTTTCTGAAGATCTTTGGTGTATCATAAGT
>Ga0265295_1001378_pt1 | contig 42841 bp, 32 predicted proteins | sample Munlansysbiofilm_FD_192503 | JGI IMG/M metagenome (GOLD analysis project Ga0265295, IMG submission 192503) | Leachate microbial communities from a municipal landfill in Southern Ontario, Canada - Methane capture system biofilm | ecosystem: Engineered > Solid waste > Landfill > Unclassified ... | reverse complement strand
TTATCTTAATGGTGAGTTTTTTCTTGTCGCGCAGAGTGGCAAGCTGCTTGCCGCGTATGCTGATGCTGGCCATTTCGCCCGGAGTCAGGATGCGCCGCCGGCTCTCCTGCAGCGCGACGCCATCGGCCTCAAGCAGTATGGCGGCGTTCATAAACACCTGGCTGGGGCGGAAAGTGAGGCGCAGTACACCTTGCAGTGACTGCTTGGCGACACGCTGCGGCACTGTGCCGCGCACGCCGTAGCCGTCCTCGAGCAGCAGAAACTCCTCGGGCAGCCCCAGGCCTGGCTGGCGGCAGTAGTCCGCGGCGGCCTCCCCGGCCAGGGCGGCCTCCTCGGAGACATGGTCCACCAGGTCGTGCACATGCAGCACATTGCCGCAGGCGAAGATGCCCGGCACATTGGTCTGCATGCGCTCATCCACCAGAGGACCCGACGTAGTTACCGAGAGCTTCACGCCGGCGCCGCGGGAAAGCTCGTTCTCCGGTATCAGGCCCACGGAAAGCAGCAGCGTGTCACAGTCGAATTCCTTTTCAGTGCCCGGTATGGGCCGGCGTCGCTCGTCCACCTGGCTGACCACCACTGCGCTCAGTCGACCGCGTCCTTTGATCTCGGTGACCGTGTGGCTGAGCAGTAGCGGAATGCCAAAGTCGTCCAAACATTGCACCACATTGCGTTTTAGGCCGCTGGAGAAAGGCATGATCTCGACTACGGCGAGCACCTCGGCGCCGGAGAAGACCATGCGCCTGGCCATGATCAGGCCTATGTCGCCGGAACCCAGGATAACGATCTTTTTACCGGGCACATATCCTTCCAGGTTGACGAAGCGCTGTGCGGTTCCGGCACTGTAGATACCGGCGCTGCGCGTGCCGGGTATGCCCAGTGCGCCGCGCGAGCGTTCGCGGCAGCCCATGGCCAGAATAACGCTGCCGGCTTGGAAGCGCTGCAGCCCCAGCCTGGGATTGACACTGGTGACCAGGCGCTGCTCGCTAATCTCCAACACCATGGTATCGCATTGGTAGGCGATGCCGCGCTGCTCGAGCTGGTCTATATAGCGCTGGGCATATTCCGGGCCGCTCAGCTCATCCTTGAATATTTGCAGTCCGAAGCCGGTATGTATGCATTGTTGCAGGATGCCGCCCAGCCTAGGTTCGCGCTCGAGCAGCAGTATTTTGCGGCAACCTCGGTCATATGCGGCGATAGCGGCGGCCAGGCCGGCCGGCCCGCCGCCTATGATCAGAACCTCGGGGTTTTCGCAGGTCTGCGAGCCGTTTTGCACTGGCGGCTCATCCGCAGGTTGGTCCGGTCGGTCGCCGGCCAGGATTTCGGAGAGACTGCCGTCCTTGGTGATTCTGGCCGGGCTAAGCCCCAGCTCCTGGCTGAGTATGTCCACCACGCGCGGCAGGCAGAAGCCGCCCTGGCAGCGCCCCATGCCGGCGCGCGTGCGGCGTTTCACCGCGTCCACGGTCAAGGCGCCCACCGGTCGGCGTATAGAGGCGCGTATCTCCGCCTCGGTGATCTGCTCGCAGCGGCAAACGATGCGTCCAAAGAGAGGGTTTCTTTGTATGGCGGCGGTTTTTTCCGCGAAGCTCATATGGCGAAATGCCGGTATTGGGTTGCGTCGCGGGTTGAAACTGTTGTTTTTGACCGCTCCGAGTTTGCTCACGATTTGCTTGCACAGCTCTTCGGCGATGGCCGGCGCGGCGCTCAGCCCGGGCGACTCGATGCCGGCGGCATTGAAGAAGCCCGGCGCGTCCTGCGGCTCTCCGATAATAAAGTCATTCTCTTTGGTATGCGCCCTGATTCCGGCGAAGCTACCGATCAAGGCCTGTTCGGGCAATGCCGGCCAGCTGCGTTTGGCCACTGTTTTGATATGCTCCAGGCTTTCCCTGCTGGTGCTGGTGTCTTCCCGGTCCTCCTGGTCTTCGGCGGTGGGACCCAGCAAGATGGTGCCGTCCACCGTGGGTGTAAGCAATATGCCCTTGCCCATGCTCCCGGGCACCTGGAAAATAGTGTGTTTGAAGCTGCCGGCGTAGCTTTTGTCCACAATCCAGTACTGTCCTTTGCGCGGCAGTATCTTGATCTTCTTGGCACTGACCTGATTATTAAGGATATCGGCATAGAGTCCGGCGGCATTCACCAGGACTCGCGCCTCCAGTTTGCGGTCCGAGCAGAAGAGCGTCCAGCTGTCCTCTCTTTTTTCCACTTTCAGCACCTTACAGTTCAAGATCAGCTCGGCGCCGTTATGGGCGGCATTTTCGGCCATGGCCACGGCCAGTTCATAGGGGCTGGTGATGGCGCTGCTTGGCGCGAAAAGCGCGGCCTTGACCTCGGCGTTGAGCTGTGGCTCCATGACCCTCAGCTCATCTGGGCCTACTATGCGCATGCCGCTCACTCCGTTGGCCTCTCCGTCGCGCATGAGTTGCTGCAGTTTGCCTACTTCTTCGTCAGTAAAGGCGATATTGAGTGAGCCGTTGCGCTGCAAGGGCACGCCTAGCTCCTGGCAAAGCTGTTCGTAAAGCAAATTGCCCGCCAAGTTGAAACGCGCCATATTCGAGCCGGGCGCGTTGCTGTGTCCGGAATGCACTATGGCGCTATTGGCCTTGGAGGCGCCGTCGGCGACATCGGAGTTCTTTTCGCAGACAGCGAGTTTCAGCCGCCAGCGGCTGAGTTCGCGAGCCAGGGCGCAGCCTATTACCCCCGCGCCGATAATTACCACATCATACATGGAAAACCTGGAGTTGCTCTTGCGGATCAGGACAAAAAAAATCCGGCTGGGATCTAGGGCTACAGACCGGGGCAGTATACACCTGGGGTATCTGCTCCTCGATCTGGCACTCTATATCTCAGCCGGACCTTGGAATAAGTTAGGGGGAGGACACGAAGGGGCACGAAGAGACGCGAAGGCACACTAAGGGCTTATACGGCGCCGCAGGCGCCGCATAAGCCGCTTGCCCGTTTTGGTTTGTTGGAAAAAGGAGCCGGACAAAACAGAAAAAATCGATGAAATCGCATGAAAAATCCAAGTTTCAGGCTGAAACTTGCGTTTTTCTCTGGGATTCAGTCCATTTGGTGCCCCGAAGGGGCAACCTAAGATAGCCCAGGGTAAGCGAGGCTCCGCAGGAGCCGAGCGCCACCCTGGGTAAAGGCCCCCCCCCGAATCCGGCGCCCTGTAGGGGCGCCACTAACGGCCTTTCGGCGTTATGACCTTTTTGGACGGGGTCTAAGTTAGGGGGAGGACACTAAGGGGGCCTTTGTGTGTCTTCGTGTCCAAATTTCTGCCAGACCACCTTTTTGGACGGGGTCTAAGTTGCAAGCATAATATAATGTGCAATTGCGCATTACTAGATACGCAAGCCAGGAAACAGAATTTTTTTGAGCAGCAAGGCGCAACAAGGCGCACTAGCCATTATATTAGCTTATCTTTAGCGTAATTGCCTCAGCGCCACAATATCAACCTCAAGGAAAAGGTCTTATCATGCTAGCCCGTGAAATATGCCCCAATATAGAAGCCATCGTCACCGCGCATTGGGAGCGCCGTCTTTTCGACTCCCTGATCCCGCTGCCTGACGGTACCAGCTATAACGCCTACCTGCTCAAAGGCTCGACCAAGACCGCTTTGGTCGACAGCAGCGACCCGGCTCTGCGCCAGGACTTGCTCGAGGCACTGGAAGGTGTAGACTCGATAGACTATCTGGTTTCCCTACATAGCGAGCAGGACCACTCCGGCCTGCTGCCTGAACTCATGCAGCGCTACCCCAAGGCCACCTTGCTGTGCAGTAAAAAAGCCGAGGATATCCTGGTCAGCCATCTGGCCATAGACAAGGAGCGCGTGCGCATCGTCGAGGACGGCGAGAGCCTGAGCCTGGGCGATCTTAGCCTGGAATTTATCTACACGCCCTGGGTGCATTGGCCCGAGACCATGTGCGCCTACGTGCCGCAGCGCAAATGCCTGCTGAGCTGCGACTTGTTCGGCTCGCACCTGGCCACTAGCGACCTTTTCGCGGTGGACAAGCCGCGCGTCTATGAGGCCGCCAAACGCTACTATGCCGAGATCATGATGCCCTTCCGCAGCATGCTGCAAAAAAACCTGGTGAAGCTGGCTGATTATGAGATTGACATCATCGCGCCCAGCCACGGACCTTGCTATAATGAGCCTGCCTTCATTGTCGAGGCCTACAATGACTGGGTGGGCGGCAAGCTGAAAAACGAGGTGGTGATCCCCTATATCAGCATGCATGGCAGCACCGAAAAGATGGTTAGGCGGCTTACTCAGGCCTTGGTGAACGAAGGCGTCTCAGTGCGTCTCTTTGATCTGACCGTTACCGATATAGGGCAGCTGGCCATTACTCTGGTGGACGCCGCCAGCATCGTGGTGGCCAGCCCTACTGTGCAGGTAGGCTCGCATCCCATCGTGGGCTATGCCACCGCCCTGGCCAATAGCCTGAAACCTCGGGTGAAGTATGCCGCCGTGCTGGCCTCATACGGCTGGGCGAGCAAGGCAATCGAACAGATAGCCGCCGCCATACCCGCCCTGAAAGTCGAAGTGCTGGCCACCATTTTGCAGAAAGGATTGCCGGACCAAGAGTGCTACGCCGAAATCGACCGCCTCGCCGCAGCCATCGCCAAAGCGCACCGCGAGGACGATGAGGTGCAATGCTGATTGCTTGCACTACAAGAGATGCTAAATGTAAGAGCATTTGAATTTTAGAAAGGACCGACCATGAAAATCATAGATGTACTCCAGGCTCCAGAGCTGCCCAACCCGCACAAAATCAAGGTTAGCAAGCTTTATGATACCGAGCATGCCCAGGTGATGCATATCACTTTGCTGCCCGGCGAAAAACTGCTGCGTCACATTACCCCGGTGGACGTCTTCTTTTACGTGCTGCAAGGCAGCGGCACGGTCGAGATAGGCGAGGAAAAAGAGCAAGTCTCCAAAGACATGCTTATTGACAGCCCCGCCGGCATACCGCATTGCTGGTATAACGAGGGCAGTGAAAACCTGCGCATCATGGTGGTCAAAATACCCAGACCTACGACTAGCACAAAGCTGCTCTAAGCCTGCACTATAACTGGGACTTTTGGGACGGGTGCGACTTTTGCGACAAGTGCTTCCGTCCCAAATGTCCCACGTATGTAGTACACGCTTTAGCGTGCTCCCCGCTCCCGCTCCCGCACCCGCTCCCGTCCCACTCGTCCCAAAGGTCCCACTCGTCCCATTCATCAGCTTCAGGGGGTTTTGCTATGCCAAGGCTACTACTGCTTACCTGCTTTATTTGCTTTTTCAGCGTCCGTTTACCTGCCGACATGAGCCAGGGCTGGAGTGCCAACCGCTGGGACGGCTACCAGCCTTGGGCAAAGCACGAGCTTATGGACGGCGTCCTGCATATTTACGATGTGGAGTCAAAACATGGCTTTGGCTGGCGCTCGCATCGCTTATATGAGGCACAAAGCGGTGACAGCGTACAGATCAGCGCCAAGGTCAAAGGCAGGGGCACAGTCGCCTTCCAGCTACAGTATTTTGCGCCTGACGGCAAAAAATGGCTGGGTGTGGACCCGCATAGCAGCAGCGCTCAGCTAAGCGACGAATGGCAACTACGCAGCTTTAGCCTGCCGGTCAGCAACCTGGACAAGGGAGCCACCGGGAAATTCATGCCTACTTTCCTGGGCAGACAGGGTACTGAACTATTTATAGATGATATAAAAATCGAGGTCATTGAAGGCAAGTATCGCGGCGACTTCCTCTTTCCCATGCACTGGCAGGTCTTTATCGATATCAATAAAGACTTGCAGTCACCGCTGCTGGAACTGCCACAGAGCTTGGACGGCAAAACTGCTCAAAGCTTCAGCTTGGACTCCGGCCAAATCTCTTTTAAGGGCCTCTTTGAGCCGGCTAAGGTGGGCAACTGCGCCTGGCTATATGCCGAGCTGGAGGCCCCTTTCGCCTGCGATTACAGCATTGGTGCCGGCGCAGACTACTTTATGAAACTGCATGTGAACGGCGAAACCATCATAGACACCCTGGACAGCGGGAACGCCGATTTTCCGCCGCACTTCAGCAACTATGTGAAAACCGTCAGACTGCGCCAAGGCAAAAATATCTTCGCCGTGAAATTTCTCACCGGCGGCAATGCCTCTCCAGCAATTTCATTGGGTGGACCGCATGAGCTTAGACAACTTTCCTCGGTGTTGAATGTGACCGAGTTGTTTCAGTTTGACGACTATGTCAGCCCCGCCCAGCGCAGCGGCGACCCTCAGCTGATTGTGGGCATACTTACTGACGGCATGGAAAGCAAGTACCACTATGGCTACTACAAGGCCGGCAGCAGTATTGAGTTCGCCGGCAAGACCTGGAGACTGCCGACACGCGGTGGAGACGCATTTTTCGCAACCGGACTGCGCTTGCGAGAAATGGATAAGCCAGGCTCCATGATTTTTAAACTAGGCGAAAAATTCAACCTCGAACTGCAGCAAATCGACAACAACCCCAACCTGCAGGTGAGCTTTCGCGAAAACGAAAAAGTGCTGGAGCGCATGGAGTTCCCCAAGGCTGCTCTGCCCGCCGACATAATCCTGGCGGCAAACCATAATCAATACCATGTTAATATGCTCAGTATTCAAGACAGTAAGCTGCGAGCCTTCAGCGCCGCGGCCGACTTCTCCGAGCTAGGTGAATTCACTAGCTCAGTGGCTTTGGTTAACTGTGGGGCTGCTGTCAGCAACTATTTCACTGGGCTGGCGAAAAAAGAGATGAAGAGCAACACTGTGCCTTTCAAGCTGGCACTGGATGAGAGCTTCGATCCGGTCAAGGCTGGCTGGAACCTGATATGGCAAGATGAGTTCAACGGCAGCGAGGTAGATTGGGAAAATACTTGGATGAACAGCCCCTGGAATCCAATACCGCGCAATCGCGAACAGGCCAGCGTAAAGAACGGAATGCTGCATATACGCTGTGATTTTAGCAAAAGACCGGAAGACAGCAAGGACAAGCGACCATATATAGGCAAAACCGTAGGCCTGTATTCGCAGAAACGCTTTGGCTACGGATACTATGAGGCCAGGTTGAAATTCACCAAAAAACCCGGCTGGTGGGCCGCCTTCTGGATGTTTGACGAGGGCAGGAATATGAGTGTGGGCGGCGGCTATGAACTGGATATCTTTGAGGACTACTCTACTCGACGCGGAGCCGCCGTTATCGCCAACAACCTGCATGTCACCTATGGCCCTAATATGCGCAGCTACGGCTATCATTTCGAGTTGCCCGGCTCACTGGATGAGTTCTATGTAATCGGCTGCAAGTGGACCCCCTTCGAGTTCTCCACCTATTTGAACGGCAAGCTCGTCAAGACCAGCGCCCGGCACAGCCCATATAACTCCTGCACCTACGATGCCATCAATCATGGCTTCGGCACTACTGACCTGTATCTCAGCATTAGCGGGCAGGCCGGCAACTCAGGCGGCTGGGCCACTGGCGAGTACAGCGAGGAATACCTGGTCGACTATGTGCGTGCCTACGAATATCCGCGCGAGCGCGACCCCAGCATACGCTTCAGCAAAACTCCGCCTAAATCAGTGTTTAAAAGCGCTGAGCAGCTCAACTTCGAGCTGGATGTGCGCCCCTCCGCCAAAAGCGGCTCACCCATTAAAACGGTCTATCTTTTTGATGGCGGCAATCTCATTGATTACAAAACCAAGGCCCCTTACAGCTTTAGTCTGGCCATAGACCAGGCTACTTACAAAGACACGGTTTGGGCCAGCGCCGGACGCTCAGGAAAACCAGCCAACCTGGACTCTTATCCGCACTTTTTTCGGGCAGCGGTTCAAGACGAGGAAGGCATGGTGGCATATACCGAGATATTCCCGGTTATCTGCGATATGCAGGGCGGCCAGCCCTATCAGGGAGCCGCCGCAAAAGTGCCCGGCAGCCTGAAAGCAACCAGCTTTGACCAGGGCGGACAAAACATCGCCAGCTATAAACAGGAGCGCGGAGGATTCCCCGACGGCGTCGAAAAATTCAGCCGCAAGGCAATGCATCTGCGCGAGGCCGGTGAATGGGTCAACTACAGCATCGAAGCAGAACAAAGCGGCAAATACCAGGTGGAATTAGAGCGCAGAGAATACCGCAGAGACGAATGGCCCATGCGCGCGCTGTTGCTGATAGACGGAGTCTACGTGGGGGATTTCCTGGCCGAAAAGGGAGAGCTAAAGGCGGTTTTGCCCAATGTAAGCCTAAGCAAAGGCAAGCACCTGATAACCCTCATCTCCGCCTGCAGCTACGGCGTGTGGCCGGAGTCATTGCAGTTTACGCTAAACACTCCTTTTTAGACGAAGACGACTTGCTGTGCTTTAGTGTGTCTTCGTGTCCAAAATCCTGCCAGACCACCTTGGCCGGTTTTCACAGCGACTGTTATCATATCCTCAACCCAACAGGAGGCCGCCATGCAGAAACCAAAATACATTTTAGTTTACTTCAATAACTTTACCCTCATTGAGTTGCTAGTCGTTATCGCGATTATCGCCATACTCGCCAGTATGCTCTTGCCGGCGCTTTCCAAGGCACGTGCCCGTGCAAAGCTGATTGGCTGCTCGAACAATATCAGGCAGGTAGGCGGCGGCCATATACAATTCGGCATGGATCACGATGACGTCATCGTGCCGCAGCGTGTTACTGCGACCAGCATAGAAACCGGCGAAAGCATTACCAAGACCAACCGCGGCATAGTCGAGCCGGTGGGCGCCAACTGGGTTTACACAGTGCGAGAATACCTGGGTATCACTGACGGAGCTAGCTCACCTAGCGATAGTAACTTCAATTATTCACAGGTCGCCCGCCGCCACGCTTTCGGCATACTACGCTGCCCGGCATCGGCACACAAGACTTACGTCGCCAATGCCAGTGGCACAATCATGCCTTACGTTTATCTTATCGATATTAGCTTCTATGGCATGTTAAATTACTACATCGGCGGCAGTGACTGGCTAAGCACCGGAGCAATCATTAAAAATTTCCCTTGGTACTATACAGGCCTGAAATCACCCTCACAAAAAGGCCTGCTTTGTGACTCAGCTTGGAACTCCGAGGGGGTAGGCGATACCACGGACTTGAGCGTAATGGGGAGCACCCAGGTGTTGAACGACGGCAAGCACATCTCTTTTAACCGGCATGATGGCAGCACCAACTTTGTTTTTGCCGATGGGCATGTGGAGAACATAAGCGTGGCAGCCTATCAGCAACACAAGGCAGAGTCAAAATATACCGGCAAGCTGCTCTGGGGCGGACTCTGAGCCAGGCCGGCAACAACCGAAAACAAATTCAACCAAAGACTTTAACATGACTGATATTTATGTTCCCGCCCAGCGGGTAAAAGTGCTCGACGAGGCCGATGTCTGTGTGATAGGCGGCAGCTGCACCGGCGTCTTTGCCGCAGTGGCCGCGGCCAGGCTGGGAGCCAAGGTGATCCTGGTGGAACGACAAAACCGCTTTGGCGGAGTCGCAACCCTGGGACTGGTGGGCATGTGGCACAGCTTGTTCGATAGCCAGGAAAAAGAACAAATCATCGCCGGACTTACCCTGGAGATGCTCGAAAGAATGGAAAAATTCGGCGCGGTAAGCGAGTTTCGACTACCCGCTCCGCAGGGTTTACGCTTTAATCCGGAAATATTGACTTTGGAGCTGGACGGCTTGCTGCTTGCTGAAAAAAATATCAGGCTTCTGCTCAATACCAGTTTTTCGTCCACTGTACAGGATGAGGACGGCGCTCTGCAGGCGGTCTTGGTTGAAAACAAGTCCGGTCGCCAGGCCATCAAGGCGCGAGTTTTTATTGACGCCTCCGGCGATGGCCTGGTATGCAAGAGTGCCGGGCTGCCCATGCGCAGCGTGCCTAATCCACAGCCGCCTACTGCCTGCGCCCGTTTCAGCGGCTGGAGCTTCCCGGAAGGCTTCAGCCTGATAGAATGTCTGGAAAAATATCGGAAGCAGCTTCCCGAACTGCCAGGCAGCTACCACTGGGGTATGCAAATACCCGGCAGCTCGCTGTTTATGCTGGCCGGCACCCGCGTACTGAATTGCGACTGTGATGACGCGCTGCAAAGCAGCGAGGCCGAAATCAGCGCCAGAAGACAAATCCGGGCACTTTTGCAAATGCTGAAAATGGAGCTTCCAGGCCAGGATATATGCCTCGAAACCCTGCCTTCAGCCCTGGGTATACGCGAAGGCAAGCATATTAAATCGATATTTCCCCTGACTGGCGAAGACTTGCTGGCCGGAAAACGCTTTCCAGACGCTATCGCCAATGGCACCTACCCAGTCGATATACATAACGACCAGGATGACAGCATCGCCTTCAAAAGACTGAATGGCGATGAAGTGGTCTATAAAGGGGGAAAAGCCATCAGACAAACCCGCTGGCTACCCGAAGGTGAAAGCCTGCCCTACTACCAGATACCACTGCGCTGCCTCATACCTCAAAACAGCAAAAACCTGCTCTGCGCCGGCAGAATGCTCGATGCCGACCGGGACGCCTTCGGCGCCGTACGCGTCATGGTGAACCTGAACCAATGCGGCCAGGCCGCCGGCGTGGCCGCCGTGCAAGCTTTGACTGAAGGTAATGTGCAGACAATTGACTTTCAAGAAACCCGAAAAATGCTGGCTCAAGCCGGTGCCATTATCCTGTAAATTCAAAAAGAGCATTTTTGTTCGCTAGGTTTCTTCTTCACCGCCAACCGAGCCTGTCCATGTATATATTGCGCCCGCTTTTACTTTTTGCCCTTTTACTGTTGCTGTCAGAGCCTAATTCAAGCGCCCTGGAGATTGGCGGCATACGTATTGATGACAGCGACCAGTCTGTGAAAGTGTCCAAAACCCTGGGGCAGTGGCGCCACACTAAGGACGGAGCCGCTATCATGGTGCCTATGCTTAACGTCAATTTCGACTGCGGCAATTTCAACTATAGCATACGCCATGACGGCGGCGGACCATATCCTAATGGCTTGGGTATCTCTTATCCCAGCCGGCTAAACTGGTATCAGTCCGACGGCTTTGCCCTGCTTATTAATGACCAGGCCTATGCCAGCGGGGCAGGCTCGAATGAAAAGCTCGAGCTTATCGAGAATGGCAAGCGCGCCGATGCCGTCTTTAACTGGGATAATGATGTGGCCGCCCTTTGCTTTGATTTCAATGTGCATTACCTGGACCAGAACCTATATCTGCTGATCGAGCTGAAGCCGCATATCGAGGTGCATAAGCTAAAAATGCGCCTGCGTGCCTTCCCAGGTGGCATGCTGCCGGGCGGCAAGTCAGACCTGCTGCAAGTATACAGCAATCAAGGTGAACAGCAGCTGCAATCCGGCAAAAATCTGCAGCTACCCCCAGACCTAAATGACCAAATCTTGCTCTACAGAAGCGAGGACTTCATCGAAAAAGGCATACGCGGCGGCTGCGGTGTGATTTTTAGCGGCAGCAAGCCGCTCTCTATAGAGATCAAAAACGGCTTTTTTTGTGAGCTTATACTGGAGTTTTCAGCTGATACTCGACGCATCGGGCTGGCGCTCAATGAATTTGTGCTTTCCAAGCCCCTGCCCTTGTTTCAACGGCAAGCCAAGCTGGCCGCCTCGCGCTTGCCCGACCTGCATATACTGAATGCACCCTGAGTTCCATGATCCTAATTAGACCGCGTCCAAAAAGCCCATTAACCACAAAAGGCACAAAAGACACAAAAAAAGGAAGCCGATTAAGCAGGTAAACTGCAATTGCAAGATTTCGAACAACCTGTTTTTGTCTCAACAAAACAGAAAAACTCATGAAATAGCATGAAAAACGCATTTTTCTGCTAAAATTTCAACTTTCTCCTTGAAAAACTGTCCATTTGGTGCCCCGAAGGGGCAACCTAATACAGCCCAGGGTAAGCGAGGCTCCGTAGGAGCCGAGCGCCACCCTGGGTAAAGGCCCCCCCCGAATCCGGCGCCCTGTAGGGGCGCCACTAACGGCCTTTCGGAGTTATGACCTTTTTGGGCGGGGTCTAATTAGAACTCCCTTTTCCCCACGAACCAAAACGCATAAGCCCTTCGTGTCTCTTCGTTCCCCTTCGTGTGCCTTTGTGGTTCAAGGTTTTTTTGGATCTGCCCTAATTTTAGCATGGTGAATTTATGCGCATTTTTGCTCTTTGCTTTGCAAGTTTGTCTCTGTTTGTCCTTGCTGCTCCGAAGAAAAAGCTGCCGCCGCCTTTGCCGCGTCTGGCAGAACTCCCCTATAGTGCATCCGGGCCGATTTGGTCCGATGTGGCTGCGCTGTCTGGGGTTTTCTATATCAATGGCGGCACTGAGCCTATACCGGCCACCCAGGCCACGGATATACGCATGAGCTGGAACGAACAGTACCTCTGGGTGCATTTCCACTGCCATGAAGACAATATGCCGGGGCTGATAAGCTATCATGAGGATGCAGCGATTTGGCAAAATGACTGTGTCGAATTCTTTATCGACTACGAGGCACAAAGACGCAAAAGCTTGCAGGTGATATGCAGTGTCGATGGACAAAAACAAGTCAACCTGAGGGGAATGCAGCTCGCCGAAGGGCAAATTGAACTCAAGTGCCAAAGCTTTAAGCAGCATTGGGAAGCGGAATTAAGACTGCCCTGGAGCATCTTTGGACAAAGACCCAAACTCTTCAGAGCCGCGCTAAGCCGCGAAAGACGGGCGGCGGAAACCGAATATAGCACCTGGAACTGGCCAGCCGGTTTTAACAACCTGCAATGCCACGCATACTTCTTTGCTGGAAAACAAAAACAAATCATCGAGGAAATAAGGGCTTACTGGGAGCAGCAAAATGAATACCACCAGGTCTTGACCCGGCAGCAGCCTCGTGCAGCCAAAGCCTGGAAACTGTGGCTGCACGAGGCTGGCGAAGTTGCCGCTCTGCCATACTTGCCAAACTCGCCTCGAGTGGTGCAGCTGCTCGACCAATTGCATCACATGGAACAAACCCACCCGCTAAATGAAACGGTCTTTGCAGCGCGTATCATGGACTTGCTGCAAAAACCATAAAAACCCCGTCCCGTTCCCGTCCCCGCTCCCGTCCCCCGTATGTAGTACACGCTTCAGCGTGCTCCCCGTTCCCGTTCCCGTTCCCGCTCCCGCTCCCGACGGATTTGCGTCATCCCTACAGGTCGCCGCATAAGCCCTTAGTGTGTCTTCGTGCCTCTTCGTGTGTCTTCGTGTCCTCCCCCTTCGTATACCTAAGCGGTTAAGATCTTTTTGGACAGAGTCTAAATGATAATTACTAAAAAAACGGAGTTAACTATGTTTAGAACGATTATGCCGTTTTGGCTTATCGGGCTTTTATCTTGCTGCTGGCTGAGTTTTTTCCTAGCTGCTCAGGGCTTGCCCTGGCATTTTGACGAACAGCGCTATTATGAAGACTATCACGCTCTCAGCGCTGAGGTGGAGACCCCGCACTTGAGCTGGGCCAAAGAAAGCGTCTGGAGCGACCTGAAGGTGTTGATTATCGCACCGTCCTGGGGACAGCGTGAAAGCGTCGAGCTGCAGCAGCGCTACGATTTCCAGGTCTCAACCCTGATGACCCTGCGCCACAATGCCTTTGCCGGCTTGACCTCGGTAGGCTCGCCGCTCTCACCCGAACAGGTCTTTGCCCAATTTGAGAGTGAGCTGCTACCTAAAAAGTACGATGTTATCGTCGTCTCACGCACTAGCTGGGGGCTGTTTCCCTCTGCTTATCGTTATGAGATACTGCGTAAAGTCTATGAGGAGGGCAGCGGGCTATTGCTCATTAACGTCGGAAAACACCAGGAGCTGGACCAGCTCTGGAAGAGAGAGGCCTGGCAGCCAGAAATAGAGATCGAAGAGCTGAGCGCACTTAGCTATGTGAATAGAGGCAATGCCGCTAAAACTAATATCAGCGGACGAATTTTCGGCAAAGGAAGGGTGCTGCGCCTGGACTGGCGCGGCATGAGCGCACAAATGATCCTGACACCCTGGCCGGCAAAAAATAACTTCGACCTGGAATGGGAATATGAGCACTACCTGGCTCTCTGCAGCAAAGCTATTTTGGCCTGTGCCGATAAAATTAATGACAGCCTGGAAAAACCCAGCGCTGCCCTACAGCTGCAAAGCGGCCTGAGAGAACAGCAGCTGAGCTTTGAAATAAAGCCGGGAGCCAATGAGGGCGCAAGCCTGGAACTGCTCGCCTTCTCGAAGGAATTGCCGCAAGGACATCAACTGGGTAAGTTTGCCTATGACCAGCGCAAGCTGGGAGGCATAGTGAACGCGAATTTGCCCGCCGGAGCATATGTGCTGCTGGCGCTCAGTCGCAACAAACAGGGTAAACTCTGCGGATACCAATACTTTCCCTTGCAGGTGCAGTCAAATCTGTACATCACTGACATAAAACTGGAAAAGGAAAATTTGGCAAAAGCCGGCGACATGGTACGCCTGAAAGTGGAACTCTCAGGCCTGCAAGCAGGATTGCCAGCCCTGCGCCTGGAAGTTTACGACATTGATCGAAGAATGCTCGTGCAACAAGAAAAAACCGTGTCGGCCTCAAACAATCTGAGTTTCGAGTTTCCGGCGCCCTACCCTCTTAGCAGCTCGCTTTTCAGCTTCGAGATCACACTGGGTGGCATCGCCAAACAAAGCGGCAGCTTTACTGTGCAGGGGCGTAAACGACCGGTCTTCAGCTTAGCGGCCTGGGCGGAATCACAAAGCTGCTATATCTCGCAAAGATTCTATGAAAGCATGCGAAAAAATGGCGTCGACGGCATCTACTATAGCAATGCCCGAGGAGACCACGCCGAGGCGGCATATATGCTGGCTAAAACCGGACTCTTTGGACTGCCCAATTATTACTACTATGCGCCTAAACCAGATAAAGCCCAACAAGGATTCCCACTAAACCAAAACAGCTTGAATGACCCGGAGTACCTGGCGCAGCAGAGTCAAAAAATGTTGGCCTTGAGCGAAATATGGTCTAAGTACGATGTGTATTGCTATACGGACGGCAGCGATAAAAAACGTGGCGGCAATAGTTTCGATGAACCCTCAATCGCCGCCTTTAAACTCTGGATGCAAAATCGCTACCAAAGCGTGGAAAAGCTAAACCAGGAAATGGGTAGCCAATATAATAGCTTTGCAGAGCTTAAGCCGCTGCCCCTGGAAATGGCGCGAAAACAAAATGCCCTGCCGCTGTGGATCGAATATAACCGCTTCTTTGAAGAGCGCTTCCTGGACTATTTCAAGGTCATGCTGCAGCTGGCGCGGCAACAGGACCTGAACGGAAAGGCATACCTGGGACCAGACGGATTTGGCCGCCTCGACCCCTTCGAGTTCTGCGGCATGTACGAACTGCTGCAAACCGTGAACTACTTCAATCTCTATACCTATCAGGACCCGCCGCAGATGGAAATAGGCCGCTCCCTGCTGCAATACTGCCCAAATGTCAGCTTCCGCAGTATCTATGCAGGCTCATATGGAAGCCAATACATGAATTACGAGTTTATGCGCAGCATACCCTGGTTCATGCTCCTGCATGGATATAACGGGTTCTTCTGGTATATGGGCAACGGCAAGCTCTCCTATAGCTCGGAAGGCTGCCTGGCTTTCATGCCAGACCTGCGCCCTAGCGAGGGATTCATGGTGGCCGCCGAACAAATACAGGAGATGCGCAAGGGCACGGCAAACCTGGTGGCGGTCTCAAAACGAAGACATGACGGCATTGCAGTGCTGTATAGCAACGACAGCGTCGCCGCAGCAACCGTGGATAAACAGGAAAACCTGCTGCGACAGTCGCTAAGTACTCTGCAGCAAATCCTGGAAGATACCGGACTGCAATATGATTATATCCCGCCAGAAAAAATCGAAGACGGCGCCTTACAGGAAAATTACCGCCTGCTTTTCCTGCCTTGCATCTTAAGTCTCTCGGAAAATTGCCTGGCGGGCATCGAGCGTTTTGTGCAAGCCGGGGGAATGGTGATTGCCGACCAAATGCCTGGAAAGTATGACGGCTTGCTGCGTAAGGGACCGCAGGAAAAGCTGCAAGATCGCTTTGCAGCTAAACAAGAATGGCGCTTGTTTGACTGGAAAAACTACGGCAGGCTGCGGCGTCAGGCAAAAGCCGGCAAGGCTAGACGAGAGGAAATCCTCGAACTGATGCAGGGAAAACTTACACGTTTGAGCAGCTTCGCGGAAAACGGATTGCCAAATGTGGAGAAAATCGAATACGAGTTGCCCGGCGCTGGACTTCTGCTCGCAGCCCTGAATTATAGCGCAGAAGAGCAAGCTCTGCAGCTCGAGCTGCCAGGCGATAAATTCGTCTATGACCTGCGTCAAGGACAGGAGCTGGGACAGCTGACAGAGCGGCAGCTCACTATGCGGGGCGGCGAAGTGCAAATATTTGCCCTGCTCGATGAAAAACTGCCAGAAACTAAAATCGAGCTCTTGCCAAAAACAGAATCCGACCCGGACTTCCGCCTGCTCTGCAATAACGGCAGGCAAAGCAATGCATATCATTTACAGGTCTTTGATGCCGCCGGCAATGAAAGAGCGGAGTACGCCGATACCGTGTTAAACAACGAGGTCTATACGCTGAGACCGGCTCTAAATGACCCTCGAGGAACCTGGACCATCAAGGTCAGGGAAGCCATTAGCGGTAAAATCAGTCAAATCCAGGTGAAAAGATAAGCTTGCCGAGGCTGCCAAAACGCAGAAGGGGCTTGATTAAAGTAAAACGTAGACCCCGTCCAAAAAGAGGGGGGCATAGTAGCGCCTCTACGAGGCGCCGGTTTTGATGGTTGCCTGTACCCCAGGCTGAAGCCTGGGGTTAAGCATGGTTATGCGCCTACGGCGCAAATAGATACGCCATTTTATAGTAAACTGTGCTAAGAGACCAAACGGCTCAGTTCTACGGCAAAATTCATCATGGAATTTTAATTTTGTCAAAGGTTTTGTCTCTGGTTGGTTAGTTAGTGAAACAAAAAACTTCCCTGAAAAGTTGTTTTTTAGCAAAATTTCGTCGGGTTTTTCTGTTTTGCTGAGACAAAAAAAGGTTGTTCGAAATCTTGCAATTACAGTTTGCCTGCTTAATCAGCTTTCTTTTTTTGTGTCTTTTGTGCCTTTTGTGGTTAATGGGCTTTTTGGACGCGGTCAAACGTAGAGGACAATGGCAATCAGGACTGCCCTTCATGGGTAAAACCCCTCCTCAGGCCAGCATTGTAAGCAGTCCAGAAGAATTTCACTTTTAACAAAAAGGATTTTTATGCTGATTGATATTCATGTGCATTGCATGCGCGAAATCTCCCTGCCATATTGTTTTGGCGAAGAGCCTATGATCTGGCCGGAAAAACTGTTGAGCCTATATGACCAGGCCGGCATAGCCATGGGCGTGCTATTGCCCTGTTCTATACCCGACGGCATGCACTTTGTCCAGTCTAATGAGGATATTCTGGATTATGCCGAGGCTCACCCTGAGCGCTTTATTCCCTTCTGCAACTTGGACCCTCGCTTGCTCTTCAATGATTCGGAGGCCAATTTCAGCTGGCTGATGGACTACTACAAGGAAAGAGGCTGCAAGGGTATTGGAGAGCTGACCACTAATTTGCCCTTCACAGACCCCAGGGTCAGAAACCTGTTTCGGCATGCCGAACGCCAAAGCCTGCCGGTGACTATCCATATCGCCACCCAAGACGGTAAAACCTACGGCTTGATTGACCAGCTCGGACTGCCGGGACTGGAGGGCATATTGCAGGAATGCCCGCAGCTAAGCATATTGGGGCACTCACAGGCCTTCTGGTCACATATTAGCGGCGATGTCAACGAACAAAACTGGCGAGGATATCCAAAAGGCAAAGTCGCCCCGGGCGGACGCATCCCAGAACTGATGCGCAAGTACCCTAACCTGCTTGGAGATCTCTCAGCAGGAAGCGGCTGTAATGCCTTGACCAGAGACCCTGGCTTCGCCTGTGAATTCCTTGACGAATTCCAGGATAGGCTCTATTTTGGTACTGATGTCTGCCGACCCTGCAATGAAAAAGACGTGCTGTATATGCTCAAGGACTTTCTTGCAGAACAGCTTGCTAAAGGAGGCATCAGCGAGACGGTGTACGCCAAAATCACTCACCTGAACGCCATTCGTCTGCTAGACCTGCCAAACGCCGCAAACTGAGCAGAGAGATGGGACGTGTATACCCTCGTCCCAAAAGTCCCAAAAGTCCCAAAAGTCCCGCGTATGTAGTACACGCTTCAGCGTGCTCCCCGTTCCCGCTCCCGTTCCAAACGTCCCAAAATTCCCACGTATGTAGTACACGCTCATTGCGTGCTCCCCGTTCCCGCTCCCGTTCCCGCTCCCGTCCCAAACGTCCCAAAATTCCCACGTATGTAGTACACGCTTCAGCGTGCTCCCCGTTCCCGTTCCCATCCCCGCTCCCGTCCCACCCGTCCCCCCGTCCCCCCGTCCCCCCGTCCCACAGGTCCCAAAAAATTTCTTCTCCCTGACTTGCAATTTTAGCAAAGCACACTAGAATAAATATTAGCCAATAAATTTTAGTGTGTAGGAGAGAAATCATGGCCAAACTAACCGAACGCCAACAAGAGATCTTGGATTTTATCGTTGAGTTTTCACAAACCCAGGGGATGCCGCCCACTATCAACGAGATTTCGGAGCACTTTTCGGTCAGCTCTACCACTTCATTTTCCCATGTGCGTGCATTGCAGCGCAAAGGTCTGCTCACGCGCAGCTCCAAGGCCCGCAGCCTGAGCGTGGTAGGCAGTCGGCCTAGGCGGCACTTTTCCCTGACTCTGAGCATACCCTTGCTGGGGCGCATCAGTGCCGGCGCGCCGCTACTCTCCGAAGAGCATGTCGAGCGCAAGATTTACATAGACCCCAGCCTGATCAGCAAACGCACCTCCGGCAGCAAGCTTTTCGCTCTGCAAGTGCAAGGCGAGAGCATGAAGGATCTGGGTATTCTGGATGGCGACCTGGTCATCGCCAAACAATCGCAGGATGTAGCCATAGGCGATGTGGTCGTTGCCCTGGTGGACGGGGAGACCACGGTCAAGTCACTCTACCTTAGCGAGGGACAATGGGAGCTTAGACCAGCCAACAAAGACTATAAATCACTGTTTCTACCGCTGGAAAACCTGCTTATCCAAGGTATTGTAGTAGCTTTGCAGCGCAGTCTTTAATTTTAGCGCAAGGGAAAAAACATGATCGCCAGAATCACCGGGGTCTTGGTGGAAAACAGCCTGACCGAGGCTGTCATCGAAGTGCAGGGAATCTGCTATGCCCTGCAGGTGCCCCTAAGCACCATAGACCGCCTGCCACCGCTGCAACAACAAGTAAGCCTGCATACGCATCTGCATGTGCGCGAGGATATACTACAGCTTTACGGCTTTTACTCCAAAGAAGAACTGGGTTTATTCCGCATTTTGCTCAATTCCGTGCCTGGCATAGGGCCGAAACTGGCCATGAACGTGCTTAGCTCCATGTCGATCAAACACTACTGCCAGGCCATTGCCGACAGCGACCTGAAGGCCTTGAGCAAGATCAACGGGGTGGGCAAGAAAACCGCCGAACGCATGGTGGTCGAGCTGCGCGACAAGCTCGAGAACCTGGTTCCGGCGGGCGCCGGCGCGCCAGACAAAGCCAGATTGAGCGAGCAGGCCGCCGACGCCGTGGCAGCCCTGGAAACACTGGGCTACAAAAAAGAAGCAGCCAGCAAAGCAGTGCTGAAGATCAGCGAAGAAGCCAAGCCGGAAAGCCTAAGCGCCTCCGAACTCATACGCAAAACCCTGGCCAGGCTGAATGCCTGAAGCCAAATGCGGAATTTTTGCCTCCTGTCGGCCTTCGTGTGTCTTAGTGTGTCTTCGTGTCCAAAACGCGGTCCAGGTTGGCGCGCGTCCAAAAAGCCTTTGAACCACAAAAAGCACAAAAGACACAAAAAAAATATTAAAAGGAAGCGATTAAGCAGACAAACTATAAATTCAGATTTCCCAACAAAACGATTTCATTCCAAAAAAACAGAAAAACCTGATAAAATAGCATCGAAACGCAAATTTCCTGCTTAAATTTCAATTTTTCCTTGAAAATCTGTCCATTTGGTGCCCCGAAGGGGCAACCTAATAAAGCCCAGGGTAAGCGAGGCTCCGTAGGAGCCGAGCGCCACCCTGGGTAAAGGCCCCCCCGGATCCGGCGCCCTGTAGGGGCGCCACTAACGGCCTTTCGGTGTTATGACCTTTTTGGATGCGGTCCAGATTAGCGCCAATAGGTCTAGCCCTCTTTGAACCCCGAGCAAAAAAAGATATCTTATGCCCAAGCAACGATTAATCACCTCTGAGCTTAATGCCCGTGAGGAAAGCTTCGAGCTGGGTCTGCGACCGCAGTCATTCGCTGATTTTCCCGGTCAGGACACGGTGAAGGAACGTCTGCAGATCATGGTTGAGGCGGCTCGAGGCCGCGACGAGCCGTTGAGCCACATACTGCTTTGCGGGCCGCCAGGCCTGGGTAAAACCACACTGGCCGGCATTATCGCCAATAGCCGAGGCTGCAATATCAAATCGACTAGCGGACCAGTCATCGAAAAACCCGGAGACCTGGCCGGACTGCTGACCAGCCTGGACGAGGGCGACATACTGTTTATCGACGAAATTCACCGCCTGCCCATACAAATCGAGGAATACCTCTATAGCGCCATGGAGGATTTCGTTATCGACATCATGCTCGAACAGGGCGTCGGGGCCCGCTCAGTGCGCCTTAACCTGCCCGAGTTCTGCCTGATAGGCGCCACCACCAGGCAGGGAAAGCTCTCAGCGCCGCTGCGCTCGCGTTTCACTATGCCATGCCGCATGGACTATTACAACGCCGATGACCTGCAGACCATATTGACCCGCAGCGCCAGAGTACTCGATATAGGCGCAGAGCCTGAGGGACTCTTCGAGATCGCCAGACGCAGCCGTGGCACGCCGCGCATAGCAAATAACCTATTGCGCTGGGTGAGGGACTATACCCAGGTAAAAAGCCCTAACGGCGGCAATGTCACTCGGGACTTGGCGGCGCAGGCCCTGCAAAAACTAGATATAGACGAGGATGGACTTGACGATATGGACAACCGCATCCTCGAAGCTATCCTGGTGAAGTTCAAAGGAAGGCCGGTGGGGCTGAAAAGCCTGGCAGTAGCTGTAGGCGAGGAGGAAAGCACCATCGAGGATGTCTATGAGCCATATCTTATCCAGGAGGGCTACCTGCTGCGCACACCTAGCGGCAGAATCGTCACCGCCAAAGGCGAAAAACGCTTTGGCCTGCCAGGCCTGACAAGCAAACAACCCGAATTGCTCTAAATAAACCGAGTCCAAAAAGCCATTGAACCACAAAGGCACACGAAGGGGGAGGACACTAAGGGACACGAAGAGACACAAAGGCACACTAAGGGCTTATGAGCCGCCTGCGGCGCCGCATAAGCCGCTTGCCCGTTTTGGTTTGTTGGAAAAATATAGTTGGATAAAACAGAAAAATTCGGTGAAATAGCCTAAAAAACGCAAATTTTCTGTTGAAATTTCAATTTTTCTTGAGAATCTGTCCATTTGGTGCCCCGAAGGGGCAACCTAATAAAGCCCAAGGTAAGCGAGGCTCCGCAGGAGCCGAGCGCCACCCTGGGTAAAGGCCCCCCCGGATCCGGCGCCCTGTGGCGCCCTGTAGGGGCGCCACTAAGGGCCTTTCGGCGTTATGACCTTTTTGGACGGGGGCTAAGGTACACTAAGGCACACAAAAGAACACAAGAGGAAGCTGATTAAGCAGCCATACTACAAAAATCCAAAAAGCTTGGTGTGTCTTCGTGTGTTTTAGTGTGTCTTCGTGTCCAAAATTTCGGTCTGGCCAGCTTTTTGGACGGGGTCTAAATTCGGCATCAAAAACCCGATTCTCATCGAGCTTCAGTAATATTTTTTAGCCCTTGCAGCATTTGCAAGGCATCTTGCAGGCTGCCTTCTGCGGAGCATATTTTCGCTGTCTGTCGCAGCTCTTGCAGGCTAAAGCGCAGCAGGGCCTCCGCGCCAGCTTCACTTTTTTCCATTAGCAGAGCCACTGCCCCATTGCGTATGGGTCTTGCGGCAGGCATAAGCTGCGCCGGCATGGCTTCGTAAATCAGGACCACCATGCTCTCTACGCTGCCTTCTGCTAGTCTGGCGGCGGCATATTCCAGGGTTTCGCGGCAATCCTGCTTGCCGAAGTATACCATGTGCGCTCCGCTCCAGCCAAACTCGATGGCTGCCAGGTTGCCGGCGGTACTGGCGTAGGAGTGCGGAAAAATCATCGGGCTGGCCAGGCGCGGCCCCTTTTGCTGCATCTGGGCAAAAAAGCTGTAGCCGGAGCTGGCCCCGGCAAAGCGGCTGAGCGAAACCAGCCCGACATCCGCAGTCGGCGTGGCGCGCCCCTGCAAGCTGGCGCTGCCCTTCTTTAGCAGGCTGCAGGCAGCCAGAGCCAGATGCCCGCCCGGGTCAAGATAGCCCTTTACCGAGTCTAAATATGGCTTGGCGGAAAACTTGAGCAGCTCCGCGTTGGACTGAGCCTCAAAGGGCAAAACACCAGCCTCATTCAATAAAGCAGCCCCGCTGGCGGCGGAACCGGGCAGCACCCAGGCTAACTGGCTGATCTGAAAAAAACTCGGCATGTGATGGCCTCGAGTCTATAGAAAATTTGGGACACTAAGACACAGCAAGGCTTCAATTCTTATGCCTTGCTGACGCGGTCGGCGTATTCGCCGTTGCGTGTGTCTATGCGCACTGTGTCGCCTACGTTGACGAAAAGCGGCACTTGGATTTCATAGCCGTTTTCGATCTTGGCCGGTTTCAGCACGTTGGTGGCGGTATCGCCGCGTGCGCCCGGTTCAGTCTCGGTGATCTTCTTCTCCACAAAAAACGGCAGAGTGATCTCAATGGGGCGCTCTTTGTAGAAAAGTACTGAGCAGGCCATGTCATCATCCAGGAAATAGACATTGTCGCCCAGCACACTGGCGTCAATGCGCACCTCGTCGTTGCTGCGGCTATCGAAGAAAACATACACACCGTCTCCCTCGTCATAGGAAAAATGGAGCTCTTTTTCTTCCAGATTGGGACGCTCTATCTTGTCGACCGAGCGAAAAGTGCGGTCCATCGTGCCGCCCGACAGCATATTCTTGAGTTTGCAGCGGTAAAGAGCCTGCCCCTTGCCGGGCTTGCAGAAATCAAATTCGGAAACTATATAAGGCTCGCCGTCAAGCTCGATTTTCAGACCCTTGCGTAAATCAGAGGCTTCGTACATTTAACACTCCGTTGTTGAAAATACCAAAATTGGTAATAGTTTAAGGTGAATTGCCGACTTGTATCTATGATTAAAATAACCTGCCGATGAAAATTTTCAATCTTAAAGACTCTGAAATGCCCGCCATGCTTGCTGAAATAGAGCTGCTGGGCGGCTATCGATTCAAAGACCAAGGCCTGCTTCTAACCGCTTTGCGGCACTCCTCATATGTAGCTGAACAAAGCCAAGAGTGTGAATGTAACCAAAGACTGGAGTTCCTGGGCGACGCGGTTTTACAACTGGTGCTTAGCGATTTTCTCTTTGAGGGCTTGCCTGCGGCACAGGAGGGCATCCTGACACGCACGCGTTCCATGCTGGTCAGAGAACAGGCCAATGCCTCGTATGCGTTGAAACTCAGGTTAGACCGGGCTTTGTTGTTGGGCAACGGCGAAAATATGAGCGGTGGGCGCCAGCGGCCATCGATTCTGGGCGATGCCTTCGAGGCCTTCCTGGGTGCCGTCTATCTGGACGGCGGCCTCGAGGAGGCCCGCGCCCTCTGCCTACGCCTGCTGCCTGAACCGCAGGAATGCCTGCAATCACTGGGCCTGGAAGAAAACCCCAAGGGCATGCTCCTCGAATACTGCCAGTCACAGCATCAGCAAAAACCCGAATATGTCTGCGTTTCCGCCGAAGGCCCCGTGCATGAACCCCTGTACGAGGTGAAAGTCGTCTTCAAAGGCAGGGAAATTGCGCGTGGCGAAGGCAAGAACCGCAAGAGCGCTGAAAGCAATGCCGCTAAAAACGCCATGCTAAACAAGGCCTGGGAAGCAGAAATCAACGCTTAAGCACTGGAGTTCGGACACTAAGACACACGAAGACACACTAAGACACACCAAGTCGTCTTAGTGTGTCTTAGTGTCCAAAATTCTGCCAGGCCATCTTTTTGGACGGGGTCTATCTGAGCACATATAGCTGGCGCCGCTTGAATTGCTGCAGCAATTGCAGGTCTTGTACGCTGTTTCCGAGAGCCTGCGCCAGCTCCTCAGCCTGACTACGGTTTTGCGCGATTATAATAACGGGTGTAACTAAGGGGTCGGGTTTTGCCGCATGTAGCTGCAGTGTATTGGGCGCATGCAAGTTTTCTGTGTTCAAGCCTTCAGCACTCATATGCCAAAGCATGCTGGCAAGGTCAAAATTTTGCGTTATAATCAGGCAATTGACAGGCAAGCCGGTCTGGCGCAGCGACTTTGCGATAACCTTGAATTCCGTGCCCCCCTTGTAGGCTTGCATAGTCAGACTCAGAGGGCGCTTGCCTTGCTGAATCAAAGCGGTGCAACGCAGATTGAAAAGTGCCTCAATCAGCAAGGCAAGCAGCAAAACAATCGTGAGCAACCATGACAGGTGCCGTTTGAAGAACCCCAGCTGCTTTGCCGCCAGGACAGCCGTAAATGTCAACATGGGCAAAAAAAGCAGGGAGTTCCTCGGGAAGGGCAAGGCCTTTTGCGGAGCCGCCAGGAACATGGCCGTGAGCGCCAGCAATACGGCTGCCAGCATGGTTATAATCAGCCGGCGCAGGAAAGCCGGGTCTTGCCCCTCTGCGGGAGCCGCCGCACTTATCTCGGGGCGCCTCCATGTCATTTGCAGTAAGGGTAGCAGTAGCAGCCCTAGATGCAGCGCAAAGGCCAAGAGCACATTTGCATAGGCCGACCAGCGGTTCCAGAGCACACTGACATTGCTGCCTGCATTTGCCGCCGCCACGGCAAGCTGCTCCCCCAAACTAAGATAGTAGGCCGCCGCCAATGCCGCGCAGAGCAGGCTAGGCAGCGATATGCGCAGCGCCTTGCCCAGGTCTTTTCTTTCTTTTGCCACAGCCAGGCATAAAACCGCCGCTGTGACTGGAGCCAAGACAAAAGCGCTGGGCATCACCAAAGGCTGCAGAAAGAGCGTCAAACAGAGTATGGCCTGCCCTTTTCCGCCTTGCGAAGAAATCAGCCGCATCATGCCGATAAGCGACAGGCTGGCCAAAAGCATGCTGAGCGAATAGCCGCGCGCCTGATATGCGAAGGCGCTGTATATGGGGCTGGCCGCCATGATGCAAGCGGCTGCTGCGGCATAGCGCCGCCCCAGCCAGGGACGCCAGCCCAGACCGATTGCCAACAAGTTCAAGGTCGCAAAGCCCAGCGATGGCAGGCGAATTATCACAGCGGCGGAACTGGCCGGTACCACCTTGAGCCAAAGCCAATAGACCGCCGAGCTTAGCATATGATTGTTGGCCAGCGTATAGTTGCGGAAAATGCCCCAGAACGGCAGCTGCTGCCCGTCAAGGCTGTGGCAGTACAGGCCCAGGCTAAGAGCCTCGTCATGACTGATGTCGGCATTTGCCCAGAAATAACTGCGCAGCCAAAAAAACAATATCGCAAGCAGAACCAGAACCCAGGCCTGCCTGCCGCTGTTTTGGGAGTTTTTTGTCACTTCAATTTCTGCATCTCTGTCGGCATCGGTGGCAAATGGACTATGAGCCAGTCTTCAGTCTTGATCCTGCGCTCAAGGCGCCAGCAGTAGCCGCCTATGGCGATCTCGTGCCTTCGTGTGGCTTTGTGTAACTTCGTGTGCAAAAAACCTGGGCTGCCGTTCTGCGGCTATTATTTTATCAGGCCCCAGGTTTGCGCTGCCTGTCGCAGGAAGTTTTCCGGCTCGGCTTCGAGTACCTGGAAGCGTTGTTGCAGCTCAAGGGGTGATTTTTTTGCGATCAGGCTTTTTCCGGCCCAGTTCAGCAGGTCCCAGTCGTTGTGGTCGTTGCCTAAAGCATAGGTGGCTTCATGGCCTTCTTCACAATCACTGAGCCATTGCGCAGCGGCCGATTTGCTTACTCCTGGAGCAAACACCTCCAGCCAGATGCTCTTGCCGTCTAGCGGCGATGTGGCTCGCACCACTGAAAAGTCGCGCAGGCTGGCTTGCAGCCCCTCTAGTCTGGCATCGTTATGGCTCAACACCGCTAGCAACTGGCTGGCGCCCTGCTGGAAGACCGGCTCGGCCAAGGCCTGAGAATGGGAGTCATAGATGCTTAGACGACGGAAAAAATCGCTGTTTTCATGCTCTTTGCTGCTGAAACACCTATAGCTGAACCGGTGGTTTTCCGGTAATTGCTCCTGTACCATATAATCGATGCGAGTCTCCTCGAAAACCATCGCTGCCTTCTTCACTTCGGCGGCCTCCAGCTGTTTGCGCCAGACTATCTCCTGCCTGCCCCAGTGCATGATGCCTACACCCGTGGAGAATATGGCGTAGTCGAAAGGCATGTCCGCAGTGATTACCTTGCGCATGGAGTAGGGGCTTCTGCCGCTGGCCAAGGCAACTACGACGCCAGAACGGCGCAGAGCCTCCAGAGTACGCAGATTGCAGGCCGAAAGAGGACGCCCGCCGCTGATAATGGTGCCGTCTAAATCGCAAAATAAAAATTTCTTGGACATGGTTTTCTCAGGGTTTTGAGCAGGTTTTTTGGACACTAAGACACACTAAGTCACACCAAGTCACACGAAGAATCAGCGCCCTGCCCTGCTCCGCCTTATATACTTGCCGCTAATGTTCCGTATCCCGCAGAACTTCTTGGAAGTCAACTAGGCTGATGCATTTAATGCGCTCAATGCTGGCAGCCTGTTGTTTTTCCTTGTCGGTGCCGTAGCCCCAGAGCGCATAATACAGCCTGACCCCGTCCAGCTGCGGTATTTGCATCACTCTGAGCAAGGTTTCCAGACGGTCTTCGACAAATATAATCTGCTTCCAGCCCTCGCGCTGTAGCCTAAGCAGCAATTCCTCTTTCGGGGTCTTTCTTTCCAGGCCCCAGATTTTTTCCTTGGGAAAATCGACCCCCTGCCCTGTCAGCAAAGGCAGCGTAAAGCATTCTTGTTTGGTGGTCAGTATCCGCAGCTCCTGCAATTTCAGCGCTTCTTGCAGTGCCGGTATCACGCCTGCATAGAAACCATGCGCGCCCAACCAGCCCTCCAGGTCCTGCTCCATCCATTGTTTGCGTGTCTGTGAAAATAATTTTATCATGCTTTCGCTGTTCATCGCAGATTCCAGCATGATGCGCCGGCAGTTATCCTCGAGCCTATCCTGAAACTCGCCCAGAGGCAGTTTTTCCAGCAGCATCTTGAGCATCAGGGGCGACTGATAGCCGATTTCCAAATATGGCCTGACCTCGATGAATTCCTGCATAAGCTTTTCCGGCATTTCGTCCGCATTGCAGCATTCCGGCCACAGTTCACGGGCCGCTTTCCAGGCGCTCAGGCCGGTTTCCCTGGCGCTGTCGCAAATCACGCCGTCAAAATCAAGTGCCAATAACTTCAATGTCTATACTCCAAAAACGGGATTAAATTAGCCCAGCCTAAAAGTAAATGTTTACGAATTTTGGTGTGTCTTTGTGTGCTTTAGTGTGTCTTCGTGTCCAATTTGCCCGTTCCCTACCCTTATATATATTCCACTCTCACAGGCTTAACCCTTACCTGAGCAGCAATGCTACTCTACAATTTCGCCATACAAGGAGTTCGCACTGCTGCGCAAGATTTTCACCTGGCGCAGTTCCCCGATGTTCAGGCTTTCCACCCAGGGGAAATTCACCACTTTATTGAGTTGGCTACGCCCGGTCCAGCGTTCCTCATTGCGCTTGCTTTGCCCTTCCACCAGGACTTCCAGGCTTTGTCCTATATAAGCATGATTACGTTTTTCCACCGTTTGGTTAAGCTCTTCGAGCAGCACTTGATTGCGTCTTTTTTTCTCTTCCTCGCTGACATCATCGCGCATATTTTCCGCCGCCTTGGTGCCGCTACGCGTCGAATAGCGAAAAATATAGGCCATATCATACTTTATCTCGCGCATCAGCTCCAGGGTTTGTTCGAATTCCGCCACTGTTTCGCCAGGGAAGCCGACGATGATATCGGTGGAAAACTGCGCCTCGGACGCCAGGCTCTTGATCTGCCGCACTCTGTGCACATACTCCTCCAGCGTATAGCCCCGGTTCATTGCCTTCAGGATGCGGTTGCTGCCTGACTGCACTGGAATATGGAAGGCCTTGCAGACCTTGGACAGCCCGCAGATAGCCTGGATGAATTTATCGTTCATATAGCGCACATGCGGCGAGGTGAAGCGTATGCGCCAGAGACCCTCGATCTCCTCAAGTCTCGCGAGTAATTCGGCCAGATATGATGCCTCCGGATCATAGTGCCCTGCCCTTTTGGCCTCCGCTATGCCGTAGGCGGTGATATTCTGCCCCAGCAGCAGTATCTCACGGCTGCCCCGCTCTACCTGCTGCTTCACCTCGCGCACTATGTCCGCCATGTCGCGGCTGCGCTCCCTGCCGCGGGTGTGAGGCACTATGCAGTAGCTACAAAACTGATTGCAACCCTGGATAATGGAGATATAGCTGCAAAGATCAGCCCCCTTGTGTTCGCTCAGACGCATGAAATCGTCGCCGCCCAAAGCGGTAACCGCAATATGCCGCTCCCCAGCGGCAATACGCTCTAAAATCCCGGGTATCTCGCGCAGCTGATCGCTGCCCACAACAAAATCCAGATGCGGCAGCAGAGCGAAAAGCTCCGCGCCTAAACGCTGACCCATGCAGCCAATAAGACCGATTTTTAACTCTGGACGCCCGCGCTTGGCCCTCTTTAGCAAACCTATCTTGCCCAAAACCTTAAGCTCAGCCTGCTCGCGTACGCTGCAAGTGTTGAATAAAAGCAGATCCGCCGCCGATTCCTCCTCAACCTCCTGATGACCATGCGCCGATAATAAACACGACAAGGCCTCAGAGTCGCGCTCATTCATCTGACAACCGTAGGTGCGAAGGTAAAATGTAAACATATAGCTAAACCTAAATCTATACATAAAGCATATAATATAATACCATATCCACCAAGCAGACCCGCAAAAAAAAACCGTTTGCGCAAAACATACACAAAGACAAAAGCAAAGGGTGTAGTTAAATATACTACACTATACTGTAATGCACTAAACTAAACCATACTAAACTGTGCTTTGTCTTGTTCTCTTTGATTTCACTTCTTTTTTTCACGCGATTTCTTGACCTTCCAATGGCAGTATGGTATAGTATGCTGATTTAGTTTGTCATTTTGATTTAGGGCATGATTTTTTTATGACTGGCACTGAGGCCTTGGCATTATTTGAGCGGCAGGTGGACTTTTTATCAGAGTCTCACTATTTGCTGTTATTATGGTCTGCCACGGCTGAGGACCGTTCATTAAAGTACAACTTGACCAATTTTTTTGATGATTTGAAGCATTTAGGCATCACTCGCACCAAGCAGACTGCGGTTGCTTTGGCCGAGGTATTGTCTGGTTTACGTTTTATTGAGATGCGTGACGAGAGCAACCGCAAGAATCTTTACATCAGCCGTTACGGGGCTTTGGCTCTGGCTCGTTTAGTTGAGAGCCGTCGTTTTGAATCTAGGCAATCATCATATTTAGAGGAGCGCTAAGATGACTATAGGCATAGGTGGGGCGGGTTGCAAGATTGCTGCCAGGCTAGACTCCGAGGCGGTTCTTGTCAACGTATCTGAGACCGAGCTGGGCAAGGTTGATGGCGGCGGGCGTCGTCTGCTGGCCTCTTTGCATGCTGGCCGCGGGCAGTTTAAGGGTTCGCGCAAGGACCCGGCCATAGGTCTGGACGCTTATTTGTCAGTGAAGCGCGAGCTTTTGCCCCTCATCCGCGGCAACTACGTTTTCAGTTCCACGGGGGGCGGCACGGGCAACGGCATCTGCACGGGGATACTGCGCGATTTAAGCGAGGAAGAGCACATAGCCACTGAGGACAAGACGTTTTTTGCGCTGTTGCTGCCCTACGCTAGGCTGGAGTCCAGCGAGTTTGTCAGCAACACCAGCGATTTTCTTGCCGGCCCTTTGGCCGAGGCCATAGACAGCGGCAACACCGGCAACATAGTGCTGTTCAGCAACAGCGTGAAATTCGAGCAGAAGCTCTCCGAGGAGGATTTCAACGCCATGCTAGTGGACTCCTTGCGCCAGTTTTTTGCCGTTCCGGACAAAAACGACCGCCTGCGTCTGCTTGATGGGCATATAGACCACGAGGATTTCGCCCTGTTTTTGTCCAAGCCCTACTTCAATCATTTCACCTGCTTCGACTACGATGCGCAGCAGTCTTTCGAGAAGCAATTGGCCAAGCATCCCAATCCCTTGCTGCTGCCTCCCGAGAACCCCATCGAGGCCTTGTTCCTGCTCGAGGTGCCCTCCGGTGCCGACCCCACCATATTCTACGACATCGTCGAGCACTTCACTGCTCGCAATGTCTCACCCATATATAGCGTGGTGGAGAACCCCGATATCGAGCGGCCCTTCATCAGCGTGGCCTTGCTTTACTCCAGAAAACCTGCCGAGCTGGTCAACGACTTCAATAAAATCGCCGAAAAACATGCCCAGGCCAAGGTACAAAAATCCCTGGACCAATATGTGACCCTGGAAAAACTCAATGTCAACCTGGCCGACGAGGCCAAGGCGGCTCTGAAACAACGCGGAGACGAAGAGGGCATCCTTGACATACTAAAACGCATAGGCAGGCTTTAAGGTAAACCGTTCCCAAAAGCCAAGCAAAATTGAAGTGACTTGATGTGCCTTAGTGTGACTTGGTGTGTCTTGGTGTGCCTTGGTGTGTCTTGGTGTCCAATAAGCCGACGCGCCAGTAGCCTGGCATTTGACCATACTGCAAACAACTTACACATAGCCCGAGGATCAAATCTCCGCGGGTGGTTTCAGACAGCTACATGAAAACTGACAGCAATAAAAAACAAAACACTGCAGGCAAGCCAGTTAACCTGCCGCAGGAAAGCCTGCGTAAATACATAGGGGCTGCACAAAATAATGACACGGCTAAACAAAAACAGACCGAATCGAAAAAAAATCAAAAGGGAATTAGACGATACCTGGCCGAAGACGAATTGGCCGCAGAGAAGAAAAAGGTGCTCGAAACACAGCTGATAGACGCCGCCAGGCTGCGGGAAAAAAAATCCGCCCAAGAAAGTAGCGAGCCTGAAAAGGATGTCCTTTTGCCGCTGCTCACGAAAACCGAGAATAACAAAATAGCGGATATGCCGACAAAGCCAGAGCCTGAAGAAAGTGAGCCGCAGGCGGCAGGCAGCGATTTGAGCGGCGACGGATTGCGGGCTTTGGACCTGGCAGCCACCCAGGAAGGCCTGCCGCAGCTAGATGAACAGGCCATTATGGAGATCAGGGCGGCGGCCAGAAAAGGCGACTACGAGCTGCTCGAGGCGGTGGCCAGAGGAGCAGAAAGCATACTCTACAAGGCCAGGGCAGGGCGCCATGTCTTCTGTGTGAAGGCCATACGCAACCGCATGGACGGCTGGCTGGGCAACAGCAAGACCAGGGGCAACCAGGAGAAACTCCAGGATGTCTCCTTTGCCACCAAGATACGCCACCTGCGCAACGAATATGATGTGGCTCGAGCAGTGTACAGCGCGGAGCAGGGCTTCCCCCTGGTAAGGGTCTTCTCCATGCGCCGCGTCACCCGCCTCGGTTTCGAGCTGGGCTGGGACCTGCTCATGGAGTACATACAGGGCCATGACCTCTCCGAGCGCAACATCATACGCAAACTCTCGGTCGATGACCGCATACGCATCATGTATCAGTGCGTGCAGGCTCTGGAGTATTTGCACAGGCGCAAACTCATACACCTGGACATCAAGCCATCGAATTTCATGCTGAGCAGAGAAGGCAGGATAAGGCTTATCGACTTCGGTATCTCGGTGCTCAGCGGCTACAAGGGACGCTCCATCACCGGCACCGCCGGATATCTGTCGCCCGAGCAGATAGCCAAGGAGACCCTGAACGAGGCCACCGATATCTTTGCGCTCGGAGTTACTTTTGCCATACTTTTTGGCGGCAGGCCATTGAGCCAAAGCCTGGACGAGCTTTTGCAACGCTCGGTGCGCCGAGACGCCCGCTATCACTTGGAAAGCGGCGACGTCACCGCGGTTGTTGATATGCCGGAGCTGGTGCAAGAGCGACCGCTGATCGCCGAGATCATCCGCAACTGCTCCATCTTAAAGCGCGACAGCCGCATCCCCAACTGCCAGGCTTTGCTCAGGCAGCTGCAAAGCGCCGCCAAAACCTACGGCCTCGAGCTGCAGTAGACCGCGGCAAAAAAACCTTTGAAACACAAATGCACAGAAATGCACACTAAGAGGAAGCGGATTAAGCAGACAAACTACAATTGCAAGATTTTGAATAACACGATTTCATCTCAAAAACAGAAAAACTTGATGAAATAGCATGAAAAACGTAAATTTTCTGCTGAAATTTCAATTTTTCTTGAGAATCTGTCCATTTGGTGCCCCGAAGGGGCAACCTAATATAGCCCAGGGTAGGCGAGGCTCCGCAGGAGCCTCGCCTACCCTGGGTAGAAGTCCCCCCCGAATCCGGCGCCCTGTAGGGGCGCCACTAACGGCTTTTCGGCGTTATGACCTTTTTGGACGGAGTCCAAGTCCCACCAAGTCACACCAAATTTTCCAGCAATGACCTTCACCTTATCACCTGATGCCCACATCAGCTGGCCTTTAGGCTTCAGCAGCAGCGGGGTCTCTGCCGGCTTGAAATCCGGCGGCGCCCTTGACATGGCCTTGCTTTACTGCCACGTTCCCGCCGTGGCGGCGGCGGCTTTTACCAGCAATATGTTTGCGGCTGCTCCGGTGCAATGGAGCCGGCAGCTCATGTCGCAGGCCCAGAGCCTGCGCGCCGTCATCAGCAACAGCGGCAATGCCAACGCCTGCACCGGGGAGCGCGGTTTGCAGAACGCCCGCCGTATGGCCGAGCTTAGCGCCGAACTACTGGGCATTAAGCCGGAAGAGGTACTGGTTTGCTCCACCGGGCGCATCGGCGTGCCTTTGCCCATGACCAAAATCGAGCAGGGCATAGCCAAGGCGGCGGCGGCGCTCTCGCCGCAAGGCGGCGTCGAGGCCGCCCGCGCCATTATGACCACAGACACCCGCCCCAAATACCTGGGGCTTACCCTCGAGATAGGCGGTAAACAGCTGCGTCTGGCAGCCATGGTCAAGGGTGCCGGCATGATCGCCCCGCAGATGCGCAGCGCTCAGCCGCAGGCAACCATGCTGGCCTATGTGACCACTGACGCCAATATCGAAAAAGAGGCCTTCGGCAGCAGCCTGGAAAGCGCCATGCAGGCCTCCTTCAACCGCATCATCGTCGATGGCGATACCAGCACCAATGACAGCCTGATCGCTCTGGCCAGCGGACTGGCCGGCAATCCGCTAATTCGCAAGGACAGCCCGGATTGGCACTGCTTCAACCAGGCTCTCACATTCCTCTTGACCGGCCTGGCCAAGGAGCTGCTGCTCGATGGCGAGGGCGTGACACACTTCGTCGAGCTCCAGGTCTCAGGAACCAGAACCGAGGCCGAGGCCAGGCGCATCGCCGAGGCCATTGCGCGCTCGCCGCTCTGCAAGACCGCCTGGTTTGGCGGCGACCCCAACTGGGGCCGCATACTCTGCGCCGCCGGCTATAGCGGCGTAAGCTTCGACCCGAGCAAAGTGGACCTGGACTACGGCGAGCTGCCCATAGTGCGCCAGGGCATGGAGGCCGGCAGCTGCGAGGAAGAGCAGGCGAAGCTGCTCAAACAGCGCGATCTCGTGGTGAAATTGAAACTGGGCGAGGGACAGGCGGCTTTTACGCTGTGGACCTGCGACCTGAGCTATGATTATGTAAAAATCAACGCCGACTACCGTACCTGAAGGCAAATGCGGCGATTTACAAACCCGAGGATAGGGCAGGGCGACCCCGGCACGACAAAACACCGCCGCCCTGTCTGATTGCTTAACCCTGTTCATCACCTGCATAAGCTTATGGAACTCTGTATGCAAAACGGCGCCGTCCTGGCTCTGTGCCCCAATACCGCCTGGCAGAAAACCCTGCTTTTTGAAAAACTGCAGCCAAATGCGGTGAACCGGGCCGATGCCGTTAAACAGACCGGCGGCGGCAAAGGCGTTAATGTGCTGCGCGTGCTTAGAAGACTGGGAGTGCCGGCCAGCATCGCCGGATTCGTCGGGGGGGAGGGCGGCAGGCTCCTGCGCCAGGAGTTCGCCGCCTGCGGCGCCGGCGACCTCTGCCTCGATTCTAAAAACCCCACACGCTACTGCTACACCATCATTGACCAAGAACGCGGCGGAGCCACCGAGCTAATCGAGCCTTCACCGGAGATAATGCCTGAGGAGGCGCAGGCCTTACTGCAGCTTCTGCGCAGTCGCCTGCCGCAGTTTTCCGCCCTCTGCCTGGCCGGCAGCCTGCCGCCGGGTCTGGGGCCGGGATTCTACGGCGAAATCTGCGCTTTAGCTCGAAAACACGGCATACCGCTGCTGCTTGACGCCCATCAAAACATCGGGTCCAGCCTCGAGGCCGGGCTGAGCATGTTGAAGATCAACCGGCAAGAGCTTGCAAGCCTGACTGGCGAAGAAGACCCGGCCTTGGCCGCTGCCGCCCTGATGCGCAAATATCCGCTGGAATGGCTGGCCCTGACCGACGGCCCCGGCCTGGGCTGGCTCTTCAGCCGACAACAGACCTGGCAGCTGCAGCTGCCACAGTTGTCAAACATCGTTAGCCCCATAGGCGCCGGTGACTGCGCCGCCGCCATTCTGACTTGGCGGCTCTCGCAAAAAGCCACAACAACAGCTATGCCGCAGCATTTCGCCGAGGCTCTGGCCTGCGCCTCGGCTTCCTGCCTGAGCAGCGAGCCTTCGCTTTTCGAACCCAGGCAAGCCGAAAAAATCCTGGCCGACATCAACATCCGCCAGATCAGGCAATAGCCACAAACCTTAGTGTGTCTTTGTGTAACTTCGTGTCTCTTCGTGTCCTCCCCCATATTAGCGCTTTATTGGCTCTTTATGCCGCGGAGCGTAAGGTACACCATAGGCAACTTTGTTCCTCAGGCGGCCCGCCAGGGCCGCCTGAGGAACCTTAGTGTGTCTTTGTGTAACTTCGTGTCTCTTCGTGTCCTCCCCCCTCCCTTCCCCCCCCAGCAGATTTTCCACTGTGGATATTTGTAACGGCATCATGCATGTTTTCGGGCATCCGGAGCTGCCTTTGGACCTGGGTGCCTTCCCTGAGAACGCGCAATTGCAGACCAGCTGGCACTTTTGCACTTTGCTGCTGCGCCTGGGCATTCCCTGCATATATTATGGCTTAAGCGGGTCCTGTCCGCCCGCCGGGGTTGAATTTGTTAGCCTGGGCAAAGCTCTTTCACGCTGGCGCTACGGCAATGCCTGGCATCAGACCTACAGCCGGCGCTGCAGCCGAGCATTGAAAAAAAACCTCTGCGGCGATGAGCGCCCGCAGTGGTTGGCCTCGCTATACGGTGCGGCCCAAGCCGATATAGCGGCTTGCGGATTGCCGGTCATCGAGCCTATGCTGGGCTACGACCACTGCTGGGCGCCCTACCGCGTCTTTCCATCCTATGCTCACCAGCAAAGCATCTACAATTTACAACCGGAATTTACCAGTCAAAACCGCTACTTTGATACCGTCATCCCCCATTTTGTCGATCCGGCGGACTACCCGCTACAGGAGCAGAGCCGGGGCTACCTGCTTTACCTGGGGCGCGATGCCGCCGACAAAGGGGTGGATATAGCCAAGGAATGCGCCGAGGCCGCCGGCCTGCCGCTAAAGCTGGCGCATAAAGGCTACCACGGACGGGCAAAAGCAGAATTGATAGGCGGCGCCATCGCCTTGCTTATGCCTACTCTCTATCTCGAGCCTTTCGGCTATGTCGCCATCGAAGCGCAAATGTGCGGCGTGCCGGTGGTCTGCAGCGACTGGGGTGCCTTTCCAGAAACCGTGCAGCAAGGACGCGACGGCTTCAGATGCCGCACCCAGGCTGAATTCTTAAAAGCCATAAAGGACTGCGGCAAACTGGAACGCAAAGAAATCAGCAGACGTGCCAGAATGCGCTTTAGCTACGACGCGGTCAGCCAGAAATACGCCAGATATTTCGCTTTTGTCTGGAATGTTCACAATAATGGTGGATATTATGCAAAGGACGCCCGGCGTTAAATAGGTTTTGGACACTAAGACACACGAAAGCACACAAAGACACACTAAGGGCTTATGCGTTTTGGTTTGTTGGGAAAAGAGAGCCGGACAAAACAAAAAAATTCGGTGAAATGGCATAAAAAACGCAAATTTTCTGCTGAAAATTCAAATTTTTCTTGAGAATCAGTCCATTTGGTGCCCCGAAGGGGTAACCTAATGTGCCCCGAAGGGGCAACCTAATGTGCCCCGAAGGGGCAACCTAATGTGCCCCGAAGGGGCAACCTAATGTGCCCCGAAGGGGCAACCTAATGTGCCCCGAAGGGGCAACCTAGTATAGCCCAGGGTAAGCGAGGCCGCAGGCCGAGCTTACCCTGGGTAAAAGCCCCCCTGAATCCGGCGCCCTGTAAGGGCGCCACAACCTGAACAAGCAGTGACAACTGCTTTAGATACCATAAAGAAGGAGAAGACCATGTCAGACGACAAGAAGAAAAAAAGCGGTGATTTTGATCTGTTTGCGGCTCCGCCGGCAGCCTCGCGCCGCCGCCGTGTCGCGGCCAGCCCGGCAGCCCCCGGTGGCGGACCCAGCGGCCCGGCCATGTCGGGTGGACCCAGCGGCCCGGCCATGTCAGGTGGACCCAGCGGCCCGGCCATGTCAGGCGGACCCAGCGGCCCGGCCATGTCAGGCGGCCTGAAAGGCAAGTCCGGCGAAGCGCCGAAACGCCGCCGCCGCTCTTCCGATGATGCCGATATGCGCGCCCTGTACGAATAAAAAAGGAAGCAGTCAGATGAGCAATGATTCTTTCCCTGTGCTGGGCGTAGATGTGGGCGGCACCAAGATCGCGGTTTCAATCGTCGATTCCGCAGCCCAAATACTGGCCAGCGAGCGCATTGGCATGGCCCCCTACGAAGAGGTGCTGCCGCAGATACTGCAGCTGAGCAAAGACTTGGCGCAACGCTGCAATTTGCCGCTCGAAGACTTGCGAGCCTGCGGAGTGTGCGCCCCGGGACCGCTGGATATGGAAGGCGGCAGAATCATGAAATCGCCAAATATGAGCTGGGATGCGGCCCCCATACGCGATGACTTGCAGAAGGCGCTGCAAATCCCGACAGCCCTGGAGAATGACGCCAATGCCGGCGTACTGGCCGAATGGTTCTTCGGCTGCGCCAAAGGCAAAAAAGACCTTATCTATCTGACTATGAGCACCGGCGTGGGCGGCGGCATAGTCAGCGGTGGAAAACTCATCACCGGCAAAACCGGAATCGCCGGCGAGCTGGGACACGTCGTGCTAGATGTCAACGGACCGCCCTGCGGCTGCGGACAGTATGGCTGCCTCGAAGCATACTGCGGCGGCATGAACGTCGCCAAACGACTGCAGGAAGAGCTGCGCACAAAGCCGGAACACGCCATGTTCAAACTGCCGGAAGTAAATGGCAAAATCGAAAACCTGACTTTCCAGGCATTGCGTGAAGGAGCCAAGGCCGGCATACCCCTGGCAATGCGGATGTGGGACGAAATCTGCTTTAGGCTGGCCCAGGGCTTGGGACTCTATATGGCAAGCTTTAACCCAGAGCAAATAGTGCTGGGTACCGCCGCTTACTATGCCGGTGACTTCCTGCTTAACCCGGTGCTCGCATATCTGCCGCGCTTCGCTTGGAAAGAGTTCCGCGACTGCTGTGAAATACGCACCTCCGAGCTGGGCCTGAAAATAGGCGAGCTAGCCGGAGCCTCAGTCGCCCTGAATGCCCTGCAATAAGCTAGATGCAGGACACGAAGAGACACGAAGAGACACGAAGAGACACGAAGAGGCACGAAGATACACTAAGGCAGATTAACAGGCATATCCTTGTTTTCTGCCTTGGTGTCCATTCCTGTCTCTTCGTGTTTATTTTCTCTGCTATAGAGCAGGGCAGCAGTGACCCATAGCCAGCGCTTGCTTAACAGATCATCCCAAAAACAGCAGAGCAACAGAGCCAGACAGAAAAACCGCAGGTATTCATTTTTCTGTCGGCTAAGCCTGAGCCAGAAGCATAACATTGCCAGCAGTGCCGGCAGCCCAAAGAGGCTGGCTAGGTTCAGGTATTCCTGATGCGGGTCCATAAAACTACAGAAGGGCTGGACCCAATGCGGTGAATTATACTGCTGCATAACGTATTCTATTTTGTCGCGATCTGCCAGTTGCGGATACGCTTCGCGGCAACCCCGGTTTCCCAGACCCCAGACCCAGTTTGTCCGCTTCATGCTGAGCATCTTCAAGTATATTTCCTGATGTATGCTGTAATTGCTTTGATGCTTGACATTGATATAGGGGAATTGTCCTGACAATGGGAATACCGGCAGCAATACCGTCAGCAGGCAGAGCAGGGCGAAGAGCGCCAACCCGGGCAGCAGCAGCCTTTGCAGAGGACGGCGCAGCTCCGGCCAGGCCTGCAGCGGAACCGCGCAAAGCAAAGCGAAACTCAAAAGCATATGCTTGCTGGCACTGGAGTAAAGCGGCAGCAGGAGCAAAACGACAGCGGCAGCCAGGACTAGCCTATTTTTGGCGCCGCGGCACTTTTTGGCCAGTTCGGTTAGCCAAGGGCAGACCAGCGCAATGGGCAGAACATAGAAACTGCCCAGCAGATTCGGGTTGTTAAAAAAGAACTGGTAGCGCAGGGCCAGCAGGCTCAGGCCGCGCTCGGCGGAATACGGGTCTCGGTAAAAAAGCCCCAGCTCCGGCAGCCAAGCCAGCCATAAGCTCAAACAAGCGTAGAAAAAGCCGAGCAGCAAGCTCAGCAGCATGCCTAGCCCCAGATATTTTTGCAGGCTCGCCCCAGGCGGATGCAAGCGGAAATAGACATAAAGCAGCGCCATGTAGGCAAAGACAGAAAAATCGTAAAGACTGCCGCTGCCGCGCACTAGATGCAGCAAAGTGGCAATGCCGGCCAATATCAGAAATATCGGCAGAGCATAGCCTTGTTCTCGGCATACGCGCAGCCCGGCTCGCCATTGCCAGCAAAGCAGCAAAGCCATCAGCGGCGCAAGCAGATCAGCAGCCAGCAAAGGACCATGAGGCAGAGCAAACGGCAAAAAAAGCAGCAGAATATAGCAAAGCCCTAGATAAGAACGCTTAGAGCCGGCAAAAGATAAGCCTGGAAAAAGTTGTGCGCTAGGAGACATGGCCTGATAAATGAAAATTGAATTGCGGACAATGGCTTAATCTATCCCCAAATCTGAACCCGTGACATAATTAAAGCGCAAATAAAAGCAGTATTGCCGCCATCGGGTTCTTGGGACACGAAGACACACGAAGATACACAAAGATACACAAAGAGCAAAAGCGGAAACTGATTAGCAGACAACTACAATTGCTTGATTTCAAGCAAAACGATTTCATCCCCAAAAAACAAAAAAGGGGATAAAATTGCCTAAAAATACAAATTTCCTGCTAAAATTTTAATTTTTCATCGAGAATCTGTCCATTTGCTGCCCCGAAGGGGCAACCTAATACAGCCCAGGGTAAAAGCCCCCTCCCCGAATCGGCGCCCTGTAGGGGCGCCACAAATGACCTTTCAGCGTTATGATCTTTTTGGACGAGGTCTATCATAGCACTGTTCCTTAATGAAGTGTCCATTGCCGCTCCTCTTGCAGGTATATATTAGGCCGATAGCAAGAGCAGCGCGGAGGCAAAGCCAAGCGTTCTTTATTTTTGTTTTTTTCCTAAATCCAGAGGTGTAATATGCGCGCCATAGTAGTAAATGCAGACCAAAGCCTGAGCTGGCGGGAGGTGGCGCCCCCGGAGCCTAAAGACAGCCAAATAGTGATCGAAGTGCACGCCAGCGCCGTCAACCGCGCCGACCTGATGCAGCGCGCCGGTAATTATCCGCCGCCGCCAGACTGGCCGCAGTGGATGGGCCTGGAGGCGGCTGGCGTGGTGAAAAGCGCGCCGCCGGACAGTCGCTGGCAGCCCGGCGACCAGGTCTGCGCATTGCTGGGCGGGGGCGGTTATGCCGAGCAGGTGGCCTTGCCCCCAGAGCTGGCCTGTGCCCTGCCCAAAGGCCTGCGTATGCAAGAAGCCGCATCGCTGCCAGAAGCCTATGCCACCGCCTGGCTGAATCTCCGCATCGAGGCCGAGCTGCAGGCCGGCGAAACCGTCTTTATACAAGCCGGCGCTAGCGGCCTGGGCATAGCCGCCATACAGCTGGCCAAGCTGCTGGGAGCAAAAGTGATAACTAGCGTGGGAGGTGCCCACAAGACCGAATTCGTGCAAGCACTGGGCGCAGATGTCATTATCGACCATCATAAGCAAAGTATTGCCGAGGTCTTGGCCGAGAATCCAGTAGATGTGGCACTGGACTGCGTGGCCGGACCGCAGCTGGGAGAATGCCTGAAAAGCATGAAACACAATGGCCGCTGGGTGATCATCGCCACCCTGGGCGGAGCAATCAGTGAAATCAACATGAATGAGTTTTTCCGCCGCGGCACAAGACTGATCGGCAGTACCCTGCGCAGCCGCAGCAACGCACTGAAGGGTGAAATCATGGCGGCGCTGGAAAAACAGGTCTGGCCGGCCTTCAGCGAAGGGCGGCTCAAACCCTGCCTGCACGCCGTGTTGCCCATCAGCGAAGCGGAGCAGGCGCACGATATACTGCAGCGCCGACAAAACCTGGGCAAAGTAGTGCTGACAGTTAAATAAAAAAACGGGGTTTGGGACACGAAGACACACCAAAATAGACCCTGTCCAAAAAGACCATTAACCACAAAAGGCACAAAAGACACAAAAAAAGGAAGCCGATTAAGCAGGTAAACTGCAGTTGCAAGATTTCGAACAACCTGTTTTTGTCTCAACAAAACAGAAAAACTCGACGAAGTTTTTTGTTTCACTAACTAACTAACTAACTAACTAACTAACCAACCAGGGACAAAACCTTTGACAAAATTAAAATTCTATGATGAATTTTGCCGCAGAAATGAGCCATCTGGCCTCTTAGCACAGTTTACTATAAAACTGCATATCTATTTGCGCCGTAGGCGCATAACCATGCTTAACCCCCAGGCTTCAGCCTGGGGTGTAGGCAACCATCAAAATCGGCGCCTCGTAGAGGCGCTACTATGCCTCACCCTTTTTGGACGGGGTCTAAAATAGACCGTGTCCAAATCTGAGATTCAGTCCATTTGGTGCCCTGAAAGGGCAACCTAATGAAGCCCAGGGTAAGCGAGGCCGCAGGCCGAGCTTACCCTGGGTAAAAGCCCCCCCAGAATCCGGCGCCCTGTAGGGGCGCCACAACGGACTTTCAACATTACGAGCCTTTTTGGACGGGGTCCAAGACACACAAAGCAATCTTAGGCTTTGCTCTGGTGTTTGTTCCCTCAGGAGTCTAGCATGAAAAAAAAATTCAGTGATTTAAGTGGCCCGGTTCTTACCGCTATCATGGCTGGAGAAACCCCGTCCGAGTTCATGGCGCAAATGAAAAATGCCCAGGAGGCCGGCGCCCAAGCCATAGCCATAGACCTTTTTGACCTGTCGGCCGAACAGCGGCACCTCGAGGCGCTGCAAAGCATCATTGCCGCTGTCAAGCTCCCGGTGATGGCCATCGCATATCGCAACGACCGCATATATGGCGGCGATGACGAAAAGCGCCAGGAACTGCTGCGCCTCGCCGCTCAGGCTGGAGCCGCCATGATAGACGTTATGGCAGACCTCTACGACCCTTCCGAACGTGAAATCAGCAGGAACCCCGAGGCACTGGCCAGACAAAGAGAGCTTATCGCCGAATATCAGAGCCTGGGTGCCGAGGTGGTGCTCTCCTCGCACACGAACTGTCCGCTAGACCGGCATGAAACCCTGGAGCATTTGCAAAGCCTGGCCGCACGCGGCGCGGATGTGGTGAAGCTCGTTAGCACCGTTAACAACGGCTCCGAATTAGCCGAGGCCTTTGCCGCCACCCTGCTACTCAAAGAGCGTCTTTCACTGCCTTTCATACATCTGTGCAGCGGTTCTTTCAGCCGACCGCATCGCCTGCTCTGCCCCCTGTTGGGCACAAAAATATATTTTGCCCTCGAACGTCATTCAGCAAAATACCCCTCGTTTCCTCAACCCAGCATTAAAAGCATGCTGGCAGTCATGCAAAATGCGCACTGGCACATAGACGAGATGCTCTGAGCTGTGCGCAGAAAAACTCGATGAAATTGCCTAAAAACGCAAATTTTTGGCTGAAATTTCAATTTTTTCTTGAGAATCTGTCCATTTGGTGCCCCGAAGGGGCAACCTAAGATAGCCCAGGGTAAGCGAGGCTCCGTAGGAGCCGAGCGCCACCCTGGGTAAAGGCCCCCCCCGAATCCGGCGCCCTGTAGGGGCGCCACTAACGGCCTTTCGGCGTTATGACCTTTCAGTGCCAAAGAATCAGAAATAGTTCGCACTAAAACCTATGCTTAGTTAAATGCCTTTGCGAAGAAACAGTTCGCAAAGGCCTTTTTTTTGTCCAAAAGACAAAAAAAAATAAAAGTATTCAC
>Ga0265295_1001377_pt1 | contig 42844 bp, 42 predicted proteins | sample Munlansysbiofilm_FD_192503 | JGI IMG/M metagenome (GOLD analysis project Ga0265295, IMG submission 192503) | Leachate microbial communities from a municipal landfill in Southern Ontario, Canada - Methane capture system biofilm | ecosystem: Engineered > Solid waste > Landfill > Unclassified ... | reverse complement strand
GCTGCTTGAGCGCCTCGACAACCTTGTCGGCGCCCTTGACGAAGCAGGCGGTACCCATGCACACGGCAATGGGATGCTTGCCTTTGGGTTTCATGGTGAAGAAGGTGTAGAAGCTCACCACCCCGAACACATGCACGACCGGTACATCCATGTGCTCGGCGACATACTCCTGAATCTCCACGGGCAGAAACCCGAACAGGCTCTGGGCCTTGTGCAGCACCGTGACAAGGTGACCTTTCTTGGTCGGCAAACTGTCGATGAACGCATCGAGCTCGCGGAACAGGTTTTCCGGCAGCTCGTAAGCCTGCTGGGTTCCGCATTCCTTTTTTTCCTGACAACTGGACATGAGTCCTCCCCTGAATGATGTTTGGAATCCGAACAGAAACGACAGCGGGGGCTGTCCGAAGATGCATGAAAAACTGCTGCCTGGTGACGGGAATGCGGCATCCTGCGGGATGGGAGAAAAAACGCTGGGGCCTCTTCGGGCGCAATACAGCACGCCAAGGCGCGAAACGTCCCGGCAGCAACTCGAGATGGCACATCCTGAGCGACAGCAGCATGGTTTCCGTGCATTTACATCCGGACATGAACATACCCGCAGAACCGCGCAGCCCGGTTTTTCAGCCGGACGCACCCCATTCTGCCGTTCGGGACACCCGGATCCCGGTTGACATGCTACATGAAACGACGCGCGATGCAGGACAACGCACGCTTATGCTGGTTTTTGATAAAAAATGCAGGTTTGCGGGGAAATAGCCAAGCCGTGCGACCTGGCTATTTCTCCTCCTCTCCAAAACACAATGCAAACGTGGCCGGCAGAAAGCGAAACAAAACATCCAATTCTTTGAATTGTTCAATGCATGATTCCGCCAAATAACGGCCAAGAGATAGATACCACCGATAAAATATCATTTCAATCTCTTTTTTACCGATATCGGAAAAAATAAATCCAGGGGTAACGGTCTTTAAGAATTTTCAATAGGTTGGCAAAAGCGACAGGCTGCGCGAAAAACCCGGAAACGGCTTTTCGTAAACAGGATCGGAGGCGATCCACTGCGATGTTTCCGGATATTTATCAGGCATTTAAAAACATCGTTATGACAAAAGATGATCTTCCGGGACGGAGGGTGCTCCACGGCATCAGAGCGTCTCGCATTCATCGGATGAAAGTTGCGCAATGTAGGGCAAGGCCCGGAATTTATCCGCAAAATCCAGTCCATAACCGACCGTCCAGACGTCGGCTATATCGAACCCGACATAATCAACGGGCACCTGCACCTGCATGGTGCCGGCCTTGCGTAGCAGTGTACAGGTTTTCAGCGAGGCGGGTTTTCGCGCCCGGAACAATCGCAGCAGATAATCAAGCGTATGCCCGGTGTCGACGATATCCTCCACGATCAGCACGTGTCTTTGCGTGATATCGGTTCGCACATCCATGATCAGACGCACGGCGCCGCTGACGGCTCCTTTGCCATAAGACGAAAGAGCTATAAAATCGATGCGCCGCGGTATCTTCAGGGCGCGGGACAGATCGGCCAGAAAAATATAGCTGCCCCGCAGCACGCCGACCATAAAAAGCTCTTCAACCGCGGCATAATCGCTTGAAATCCGCGCCGCGAGCTCAGCAACGCGCCGATGAATGGCCTCTTCACCGATCAATATCCTGCGTGGAGATCCCGGCATGCCTTCCTCCTCAGTCTTCGAGAAACAGTGGCACCAGCTGCCGCGACAGCACATGCACCAGGCCGAAGTCGGTCAATTTCAACTCCGGAATGACCTCGAGCCCCAGAAAACTCAGCGTCATGAATGGCCCCGGAATCGAACAACCCACCTCTTTCAGAGCTTGATTCAGAAACTTTTGGCAAGACACCAGTTCTTCGGCGGCGGCCAAGGACATCAACCCGCCGACAGGCAACGGCAGCTGCCAAAGCAGCCGCTCGCCCACTGCCAGCGCCTGGCCGCCACCGGATTCGGCCACGGCCCGGGCGGCGGTCATCATGGACATATCGTCCATCCCAGCCACGATCAGGTTATGGTGGTCATGCGCCACGCTTGAAGCCATTGCACCGCGCCGCAGGGTCAGCCCCTGGACGAATCCCTTGCCACATCGCCCAGTGGCGCGATGTCTTTCGATCACCGCAAGCTTGGCAAGATCCCGTTCGGGGTCAGCCACCATCTCCCCTTCCCGGCTCAAGCCGTGAAGAATCCGCTGTTCGGTTACCAGTTGTCCGGGCACCACACCGATTACCCGCATCTTGCAACCCGGACCGGATATACGAAAATCGACCCTTGACCAGTCGACATGCATGGTATTTTTCAGCCAGGGAGCAACTTCGTCGCCTGTGCCGCCGGATTTTTCGTCGACACATTGCCCGCCCACAGCCACCAGTCGGCCGGCATGCCAGACCCGTTCCGGACGGAAATTGTCGAGGCTGGAAAACGCTACAAGATCGGCCCTGCGGCCGGGGGCAATCAGACCGCGATCGAGCAGGCCGTAGTGCACCGCCGGATTGAGACAGGCCATGCGCAGCGCCGTCAGCGGCGAAACCCCGGCTGCAACCATGGTACGCACCATCTGATCTATGGAGCCGCGGGACAGCAGATCCGCCGCATCCCGGTCATCGGTACATAGCGCCAGAAAACGCTCGGTTACGCAGGAAACTGTCGGCAAAAGGGTCTGCAGATTACGAGCCGCGCTGCCTTCCCGAAGAAAAACGCACATCCCCCGTTGCAGCCTGTCCCTCACTTCGGCCTCGGTACAGCATTCGTGATCGGAAGTTATGCCGGCGGCCGCATAGGCATCCAGATTGCCACCTTCGACCGCCGGAGCATGGCCGTCGACGGGAAACCCGCGAACGGCGTCGAGTTCCGCCAGCAGCCGGGGCTCGCCTGTGATGACCCCCTGGAAATCCATCACTTCGCCAAGAGCCACCACATCCGGACAAGCCAGAAGCCGGCTGTAATCCTCCGGCCCCAGGCTGGCGCCGGAGCCTGCCAGCAAGGCCGCCGGCACGCAGGAAGGTATGGTCATGAATATGTCGACGGGGGTCTGCCGTGCATCGTCCTGCATGAAACGAATCCCTGAAAGCCCGCAGACATTGGCGATTTCATGAGGATTGGCAACCACTGTCGTTACCCCCCGCGAAACGACCAGACGGGCGAATTCACGGGGGCGCAACATGGAACTTTCGATGTGCACATGCGCATCCACCAGGCCAGGTGCCACAAACAGGCCCTTGAGATCATAACTTTCAATACCGTCAAGTTTCTTGCCGACCGCGGCGATATAGGCACCGACCATGGCAATATCCGCTTCAGCAATGTCACCCGTTGCCAGATCGATGACTTTTCCGTTACGCAACAGCATGTCGGCCGGACTTTGCCGACGCGCAACCGCCAGCAGTCGGGTCAATACGGCAGCCTTATGGTCTGCCGCCTTGCGAATGAAAAGACTCACCACAAACTCTCCCTGGACTATATTTGCCTCTATTATACATCACGCCGTCCCTGCCCTGCCGAAGACACACCATAAAAAAACCCCTTCCGGAGCGGAAGGGGTTTTGCGTCGTGTAAACAAGTCAGGCATTTGTTGTGGCGACTGGTAGGCCGGTTGCGGGTTTTCAGGCAGGGGAAACATGCCGTGCCAGCACCTGTGCAAGCCGGCCGAATTCTTCGAGCGAAAGGGTCTCGGCGCGACGCCCCGAATCGATCCCGACCTCGCGCAGCGCATCCTCGAGCCCGTCGAAACCGAGACCGCCTCCGGCAAGACTGTTGCGCAGGGTTTTGCGGCGCTGACCAAATGCCGCCTTGACCGTGCGCCGGAAAAACCGCTCATCTGCAATCTCGATCCGGGGACGGGCAAGTGCTTCGAAGCACAGCACTGAGGAATATACTTTCGGCGGTGGATAAAAGGCTCCGGGTGCCACTCGCAAAACCCGACGGATATCGAACCATACCTGGCACAGTACGGAAAGAATGCCGTAATCCCTGCCGCCGGGCGCGGCGCACAACCGGTCCCCGACTTCCTGTTGGAACATCAGCACCAGTCGCGAAAAAAGGTGCCGGTGATCGAGAATCTTGAAAAGGATCTGGCTGGAGATATTGTACGGCAGGTTGGCTACAAGTTTGTACGGAGGTTCGCACAGAATCGCTTCCCAGTCCAGCGCCAGCGCGTCCCCCACATGCACCGTCAGGTGCGGCGCGGTACGTGCCTGCAGGCCTTCGACAAGATCCCGGTCGATCTCGATGACGTGCAGTCGCGCCACCGACGGCAGCAGACGGTCGGTCAGAACACCGAGTCCCGGACCGATTTCCAGTACCCGGTCCCGGGGTTCCAGCGCGGCAGCCGCAAGGATGCCGTCGATAATGTGGCGATCCTGCAGAAAATTCTGACCAAAACGTTTTTTGGGACGGTGATTCACAGCTCTCTCCCCTGCCCGCGCCGGGGGCGTCTCGGCCAGCGGGAAATTTTCCACTTCTGCGCCAGCGGAATGATACGAATCGCAGCCAGGTAAACCGCCACGGAACACAATATCGCCCACAGCAGACTGCCAAAAGTCAGAGGAAGCATGACTTCCCAGCCAAGACTTTTAAGGGCGGAAAAGCTCAGGGATTCGGGCATGCGCACATAATCCATGCCGAGCAGAATGCGCCCCGATTCGTATTCGAGGGCATAAATGAAAGGCGCGGTAAAAGGGTTGGTCACCCAGACGCCCAGTACGGCGGCGAACTTGTTTTCGTTGAGAATCACCGCCAGAAACACGGCCAGCAGCATCTGAAAGCCAAATGTCGGGGTCAATCCGATAAAAATACCGAGCGCCAACCCCTTGGCGACTTCTTCGGGGGTACCGCGAAGCCGCATGAATTTCAGAACCAACAATTTGAGCTGCCTGGCCAAAGGCCATCGCCGGTACATACGATGTTATCCATTTCGCGGTTACGGCTGTTGCGCCCAGCCAGCCTGGTCAAGGGGCCAGCTGGCCTTGGCATTGAGGTCCTGGTCGGCGGCGCACCCTCCCGCCAGGTAGGCATCCCCGGCCACGCCAAGCATGGCCGCATTGTCGGCACAAAGAGACGGACTGGGGAAAAACACCTGGAATCCGTCCAGCGCGGCCCGTTCTCCCATCAGGCGTCGCAGCCCCTTGTTACAGGCCACACCGCCGGCCACGACGATGCGGTTCAATCCGGTATCCCGTGCCGCCCGGAGGGTCTTTTCACAAAGCACCTCGATCACCGCCTGCTGAAAACTGGCCGCGACGTCGCACAGGTGCGTCCCCTCGATGGGGCCATTCTGGCCCTGCACATAGTACAGCAGTGCCGTTTTGATGCCGCTAAAGCTGAAATCGTAATTCGGCTTTTTCAGCAATGGACGGGGAAAATCAAAGGCGCGGGGATTGCCCTCGGCAGCCAACCGGTCGATGACCGCGCCGCCGGGATAACCGAGCCCGAGCAGCTTCGAAACCTTGTCGAAGGCTTCTCCCGCCGCATCGTCAAGGGTGCGGCCCAGTGTTCGGTAACGGCCAATGCCATCCACCCGGTACAGATGCGTGTGCCCGCCGGAAACAGCCAGCGCCAGATAGGGAAAGGCAATGTCGTTTTCCAGCAGCGGCGCGAGGATGTGGCCTTCCATGTGATGCACCCCGACCAGGGGGATTTCCAGAGCCACGGCCATGGCCTTGGCTACGGAAAGGCCCACCAGCAGGGCGCCAATCAAGCCCGGCCCGCGGGTGACGGCCATGCCTTCGATGGCTTCAAGACCAACGCCTGCCTGACGCAGGGCATCGTCAATCACCACGGTCACGGCCTCCAGATGCTTGCGGGAAGCCAGCTCCGGCACAACGCCGCCATACAGTGCATGCACATAGACCTGGGAAGCGATGACGTTCGACAGAACCTGGCGACCGTCGCGCACCACCGCCGCCGAGGTCTCGTCACAAGATGATTCTATGGTCAGCAACAACATGCAAAAAATTCTACTTTCCGAGAGGGTCTGTTTAACGGGAGCCGGCGGCCGGTCAGAGCAGATTGGCCGCCAGTTCCGCCAGTGGCGAGCGCTCTCCACGCATCAGGGTTACGTGTCCGGCGATGGACTGGCTCTTGAATTTCTCAACGGTGTAGGTCAGGCCGTTGCTCGAAGAATCGATATAAGGGTTATCGATCTGGTAAGGATCGCCGGTCAGTACGATTTTGGTTCCCTCCCCCGCCCGTGTGATGATGGTCTTGATCTCATGGGGAGTCAGGTTCTGTGCTTCGTCGACAATCATGAACTGTTTGGGGATCGACCGTCCCCGAATGTAGGTCAAAGGTTCGATCTGCAACAACCCCATTTCGACCAGTTCCTTGTAACCGCGCTTGCGCTTGCCATGCTCGTCCACCATGCCAAGCAGCAGTTCGACATTATCGAAAATGGGCTGCATCCAGGGCGCCAGTTTCTCCTCGACGTCACCAGGCAAAAAACCCAGATCCCTGCCCAAAGGAAAGATGGGACGTGAAACCAGCAGCCGGCTGTAACCGCCCTCGTCCGCCGACTTGGCAAGACCGGCGGCAATGGCGAGCAGGGTTTTGCCGGTACCGGCCTTGCCCACCAGCGTCACGAGCTGAATATCGTCGTTGAGCAGCAGATCGAAGGCGAATTGCTGCTCCCGGTTGCGCGGGGTGATGCCCCACAAACCTTCCTTGGGAAGCCGGATCAGGGGTACCACCCGCCCCAGAGCCGCCTCGTAACGTCCAAGGGCGGTATGCGAGGTATTGCTTTCGTCGACCAGGGTCAGACACTGGTTTTCGCGATAATCGCCATCAATGTCGACATGCCCCTGGCCGTAAAAGCGATCGACCTGCTCGCGGGGCAGAACCACTTCGGCCATGCCGGTGTAGAGTTCCTCGATGGAGACTTTGTCGGACTCGTAATCCTGGGCATTGAGCCCCACCGCATCGGCTTTGATACGCAGATTCGTATCCTTGGTGACAAACACCACGGGGCAATGGCACTCTTCCTTCATTTGCAGGGCGACGGCCAGGATACGGTTGTCGCCCCGGTCCACCCGCAATTCCGGGGGCATGCGCCGCATGGCCTGCTCGGTATAGATAAAAACCTTCAGCATCCCGCCGTCGTCCAGCCGCACGCCGTCGACCAGGTGCGCTTTGGCACGAAAACTGTCAAGCAGGCGGGAAACTTCACGGGCATTGCGCCCGGTCTCGTTGAGATCCTTTTTAAAGGTATCGATTTCCTCGACCACCGTAATGGGTATGACCACGTCGTTGTCCTTGAATCGAAGCAAGGCCTGAGGGTCGTGCAGCAAAACGTTGGTATCGAGAACAAAAACCTTTTTCATGACGCTCCCTCACAAGAGTGAATACAAGAATTTTGGGTGACGCAGCAATTCGGCGAGATCAGAGGACATGGCGTACGCAGCGCGAAAAAAACTGTGTGAAACTACCATTGGACAGCAGGTTTGGCAACCCCTTTCCGGTTGGCGAAAGCTCCGGACCGGCAGGATGTGCATGCCGCCCTTTCGACTGCCGGTGTATTGTACAACAACCCTTCTTTCCGGGTAAAATTCATTTTGTACATATTGGCATTGGGCATGCCCCTCCGGATTGCCGGTGCCCGGCAAACAGCCCTCACGCATATCTTGACAGACCCAACATATTGTGGTTTATAGATGGCCTGCCACAGGATATTGGCGGCACACATCTTAACTAATTAAAAGGACTGCATCCATGATGACCACTGCGGATCTGGAATCCCGTCTCAGCAATAATGCCATCACTGTTCTTGAGCGCCGCTATCTCAAGCGGAGCCCCGAGGGCCGCATCCTCGAACAGCCGGCGGACATGTTCCGGCGCGTTGCTGCAGCCATAGCCGCGGCCGAAGATCAATTCGGACATGGGGAAGAAGCCGCCGCCCTGGCTGATCGCTTCTATGACGCCATGACCCGCCTGGAGTTTCTGCCGAACTCACCCACTCTGATGAATGCCGGACGGGAACTCGGCCAGCTTGCCGCCTGTTTCGTGCTGCCGGTCGGGGATTCCATGGAGAGCATTTTTGAAGCCATCAAGCAAACCGCTCTGATTCACAAAAGCGGTGGCGGCACCGGGTTCTCCTTCTCGCGCATCCGCCCGGCCAACGACGTTGTGTTGTCCACCAAGGGCGTTTCATCCGGACCGATTTCGTTTATGAAGGTTTTTGACGCCGCCACTGAAACCATCAAGCAGGGCGGCACGCGGCGCGGCGCCAATATGGGAATTTTGCGGGTCGACCACCCGGACATCATGGATTTCATCATGGTCAAAAAAGACCTGACGGTTTTAACCAATTTCAACCTCTCCGTCGGCCTGACAGAGGAATTCATGAAGGCCGTGGAGGATGGCCGCGAATATGACCTGATCAATCCGCGCACCGGCGAGCCGATCAAAAAACTCGATGCCCGCAAGGTGTTTGATCGCATCGTCGATATGGCCTGGAACAGTGGAGAGCCGGGCATTATCTTTCTCGACCGTCTCAACCGTGACAATCCCACTCCCCATGTGGGCGATATTGAAGCGACCAATCCCTGTGGAGAACAGCCGCTGTTGCCCTACGAATCCTGCAACCTCGGTTCGATAAACCTGTCGCGCATGGTTACCGACGACAGCCAGGTCGACTGGCAAAAGCTCGGCGATACGGTAGCGATGGCGGTACGTTTTCTCGACAATGTCATTCAGATCAATCGCTATCCGTTGCCGCAGATTGCCGAAATGACCCGCGCCAACCGCAAAATAGGGCTCGGCATCATGGGCTGGGCCGACATGCTTATCCTGCTTGGCATGCCTTACAACAGCGACCAGGCCATCGAGCTTGCCGACAGGGTGATGAGCTTCATCGCCGACCAGGCGCGCGATGCGTCCCGCAAGCTGGCCGAACAACGCGGCGCCTTTCCTAATTTTCCCGGCAGCCGTTTCGACGAGGACGGCGAGGCTGAGTTGCGCAATGCCACCTGCACCACCATCGCGCCGACCGGCACCATCTCTATCATTGCCAATACTTCGAGCGGCATCGAACCGGTGTTTGCCGTCTCCTACCTGCGGCAGGTGCTTGACCAGGATATCCTTGTCGAAGTGCATCCGCTTTTTGAAGCGATGGCCCGTGCAGAGGGCTTTTACAGCCCGGAACTGATGAAAGCCATCGCGCAAAAAGGCACCATCCAGAGTTTTGAGGAAATCCCGGAAAAGGTGCGGAAGCTGTTCGTCACGGCGCATGACATCACCCCGGAAGACCATATACGGATGCAGGCGGCATTTCAGAAACACACCGACAACGCCGTCTCCAAAACCGTCAACTTCCCTCACTCGGCAACACGCGACGAGGTTGCCAAGGTGTACCGCCTCGCTTACATGCAAGGCTGCAAGGGAGTAACCATCTACCGGGACGGATCGCGCGACATGCAGGTGCTTTCGGTGGCCAGAAGTTCCGAACCGACGGAGCAGCCCAACATGCCCGTCGAATCTGGCAAAACCGGCCACAAACGTGAACGGCCCCGTGCCCTGACCGGCAAAACCTACCAGATGACCACCGGTTGCGGTCCGCTGTATGTGACCATCAACCAGGACGACAAGGGCCTGTTCGAACTGTTCACCACCATGGGTAAAGCCGGGGGCTGCGCCGCCAGCCAGTGCGAGGCCATCGGCCGGCTGGTTTCCCTGGCCTGGCGCAGCGGCGTGCAGGCCCGCCAGGTGATCAAACAGCTGATCGGCATCACCTGTCACAAGCCGGCCGGCTTCGGAGAGAACCGCGTCACCAGCTGTGCCGACGCCGTCGCCCGGGCGATTATAATGCACATGCAAACGGAAACCGAGGAGGGGGCCGCCGTCGCCAATCCCGTCAACCATGGTGGCGCCTGCCCAGAATGTGGCGGACCGGTGGAGCATGAAGGGGGCTGCTGCGTGTGTCACGCCTGCGGCTACTCGGAATGCGCCTGACGGAATGGGAAGCTATCTGCCGGCAATGCGGTGCCTGCTGTTTTGAGAAGGTGGTTGACAGACATGGGCGCTGGCACACCTCCGACATCGCCTGCCGTTTCCTCGATGTGGTGAGCCGGCGTTGCAAGGTCTACCATAAAAGGTTCGAGGTTGGCGAAGGGTGCATCAAACTGACCCCGGAAATCGTCAGGGACGCGGACTGGCTGCCGGAAGATTGCGCCTACGTGCAGTACATGCGCGGCAACAGCATGTGCCAGGATGAGCCTGCGGAACCTGAAAATCCCGCAGGCCCCTGAAACGACCTTTTGTGACAAAGATCCACACCCAATCAGGACAACGCTGACATGCACGATTCCGTGGAAAACAGATCCCCTTCATCGCTGCGCCGGGCGCGGTTTGGCTGGTGCATGTACGATTGGGCCAACTCGGCTTTTGCAACCGTTATCCTGGCGGCGGTACTGCCGGTCTATTTCGTATCGCTGGTGCCGCCGCAGGGGGTTGTGCTACCGATTATCGGCGGACCTCTGACCCCCACCGCGCTGTGGAGTTACGCCGTAGCCGGGTCCATGATACTGGTGGCCCTCGCCGCCCCCGGCCTCGGCGCCCTGGCGGACCGCACCGGACGGCGCAAACTGTGGCTGGCCCTTCTCAGCGTCGCGGGAAGCTTCGCCACCTGCCTGCTGGCTTTGGCCGGGCCTGAACGCTACCTGCTGGCGGCTGGTCTGTTCATGCTCGCCAATGCCTGTTTTGCCGCCGCCAACGTTTTCTATAACGCTTTCCTTCCGGCGCTGGCGCAGGGACGGGAGATGGACCGCCTGTCCGCGCAGGGCTTCGCCCTGGGCTATATCGGCGGCGGACTGATGCTGCTTCTGACCTTTGTTCTGATCCGTTCTCCCGGCCTGGTCGGACTGACATCCCCGGCCCAGGCCACACGGCTGGGGTTCTTCCTGACAGGTTTGTGGTGGCTGCTTTTTTCCCTGCCGACTTTTCTGTTCCTGCGGGAAGATATGGTCCCCCCGACCAGAAGCAATGCAGGTTTTCAGCTGGGTTTGCGCAGTTGGTGGAACGTCTGGAAAGAACTGCTGAACTATCCGGACCTGCTGCGCTTTCTGTTGGCTTATCTGTTTTTTAACGACGGCATTCAGACCATTATCGCGGTGGCCGCGATCTTCGGCAAGGACGAGTTGGGTCTGGGAACCACCACCATCCTCGCCTGTTTTCTCATGATTCAGTTTATCGCCATGCCCGGATCCCTGCTGTTCAGCCGGATAGCGAACCGCCACGGCGCCAAAAATGCCGTGCTGCTGTCGCTGCTCTGCTTTCTGGGGATAACACTTTATGCGTTTCGCATGCAGCAAGCCTGGCAATTCTGGGTGATGGGAGTGGCGGTTGCTCTGATACTCGGCGGTAGCCAGGCCATCAGCCGCTCTCTGTACGGCAGCCTGCTTCCTGCAGGCAAATACGCGGAATTTTACAGTTTTTATGCCGTAAGCGGTAAATTTGCCTCGATCCTCGGACCTTTTTCCTTTGGACTGCTGGCGCAGTTGACCGGATCAAACCGCCTGGCGATTCTCGGTCTGGGACTTTTCTTCCTGGCGGGCATCGTCCTGTTGCTTACCGTCAACGTCTCTCGCGGACGTCAGGCCGCTTTGGAGGCAAGAATATGAATACCCGCTATTTCGATGCCCCTCTGCCCCGCCTCTTCGGCCACCGGGGCAGCTGTGCCGAATTCCCCGAGAACACCCTGCCCGCTTTCGCCGATGCCGTCGCCGCAGGCATGCCCTACCTGGAACTCGATATTCACGCCACGGCCGACGCACAGGCTGTGGTTCTGCACGATGCCTCGCTGCTGCGCACCTGCGGCGTGGATCGCAACGTCGCCGAGCTGACGCTGGCCGAGGTGCAAAGCTGCGATGCCGGCGCCACTTTCAGCCCGGACGGTGGCCGCAGTTTTCCACATCGCGACCGGGGAATCCGTATTTCCACCCTGGAAGAAATCCTGCGCACTTTTCCCGATGCTCTGTTCAACATCGAACTGAAGCAGGATTCCGACACCCTGGTGAAGGCAACTCTGGAGATTATCCGCCGCACGGGGATGGAAGACCGGGTTTTACTGGCGGCGGAAAAGGATGCGGTCATGTGCCGCCTGCGACCTTCATGCACTGCACGGGGCATTCCCACCAGTTTCTGTTACGGGGAACTGGTCGCCTTTTTCGACTGGCTGCAGGGCGGCTGCAAAACGGATTATGCTCCCCCGGCCGCGGCGCTGCAGATCCCCGAAACCTACCAGGGCCTGCGGCTGGTCACGCCACAGACCGTTGCGGCCGCCCATGCTCTCGGCGTCGAGGTCCACGTATGGACCGTCAACGAGGCCGCCGATATGCTGCGCCTGCTCGGGCTGGGCGTGGACGGATTGATGAGCGACCGTCCCTGGTTGTTGCGAAAGACCTGCGTGAACAACCTCACAGGTGGCGATTAAATTCGGCAGGGTTACAGGATTTGCCTTGACAATTATAACTTTTTTGGTTACATATGGGGAAATTTCGGAGTTATCTCTCAACCCTGTTCAATTTCAGCCAAAGGAGTGAATCATGCCTGCAAAAACCTGGCAATGCACCGTCTGTGGCCTCAAGCACGAGGGTGAAGCGGCCCCCAAATACTGTCCCAAATGCGGCGTTGACAGCAGCAAATTCATTCGTTCCAAATAGCCAACCACGATTTGCGAAACAGCACAAGAAAAGCCCCGTGATACGGGGCTTTTCTTGTGCTGCAACCAGGTCAATCCGGCAGGGCGGCCAGCAGCACCCCGCCGCGGCTTGCGTCAATACGCAGGGTCAGGCACCTTTCTCCGCCGCTGCCGCCGGTGAACGAAACCGGCAGATAGTGCGGGCTCAGTCCGTTGCGTACCCCGTCATTGCACCCTTCCAGAACCACCTCCAGATGTCGGCCAACGAAGCCTTGAGCGAACCGGCTCTGTTTTTCCTCGCCAAGCTCACGCAACAGCGCGGCACGCTGCCGGGCCACGGCACCGGATACCTGAGCTTTCATGCTGGCGGCCGGCGTGCCGGGACGGCGGCTGAAGGGGAACACATGCAGATGGGTTACCGGCAGTTCCTCTACCAGTGCCAGTGTACGGCCGAAGGCGCCTGCGCTCTCGCCGGGAAAGCCGGTAATCACATCCAGACCGACAGCCGCGTCGGGAATCCGCGTTTTAAGCCGCCGGATCAATTCACGGAAAAATGCCACGGAGTAATGACGGTTCATGGCCTTCAGGACACCGTCATCACCGGCCTGCAAGGGAATATGAAAATGCGGGCACAGCCTGTCGCAGTCCGCGACCAGGCCGATCAGATCATCCGAAACCTCCTGAGGTTCGATGGATCCAAGGCGCAAACGCCGCACCGGCGTCTCGTCGAGCAAGCGCCGGACCAGGTCGGCAAGAGTCATGGGTCGGCGCAGATCCCGTCCGTATCCACCTATGTGAATGCCGGTCAGCACAACCTCCGGAAAACCGGCGGCACAGAATCTGGAGACCTGCCCAACCACCTGTTCGGGGCTGGCGGAGCGGCTGGAGCCGCGGGCATGCGGAATGATGCAATAGGAACAGAAGGCGTCACAACCATTCTGAATCTGCACAAAGGCGCGGCTGCGGCTACCGAAGGAGTCCAGATCAAGGGGTACGCCTCGTGCCTGGCGGATATCCCCAACCTGCACCCTTGGTCCCGGAACGTCGATCCTGCGGACCAGATCGGCCTTCTCCTCGTTGCCCAGCACCAGATCGACACCTGGCAGATTTTCCAGGTCACCGGGAGCGACCTGGGCATAACAGCCGGTGACCACGACCCGGCATGCCGGATTGAGGCGCCGCGCCCGCCGGATCAGATTACGCGACTGGCTGTCGGTAGCCGCGGTTACAGTACAGGTGTTGACGATCACCAGCTGCGCGCCGGCAGCAAAATCGATCCTCCGGTAGCCTGCCCGCTCCAACTGCTCGGCCATGGCCGCGGATTCGAACTGGTTGGTCTTGCACCCCAGGGTGACAATGGCGAAACTGTCGTTCATACAATCCAGCCCCCGCCTAACACCCTGTCGCTATCGTAAAACACGGCGGCCTGTCCGGGCGCAACGCCGGTCTGAGGCGCATCGAACCGCACTTCCACCTGTCCGCCGCCCAGCACAACCAGGGTGCAGGGCGCCTCCTGATGCCGATAACGGATGCGGCAGCGGGCCCGCAGCGGCCGTGGTGGCTCGGCAACGATCCAGTTGGTTCCCTCGGTTATGAGCCGGTCGACCTCGAGACATTCCCTTTCGCCAACGAAAACCCGGTGCTGCGCGGCGTCGATGGCGATTACGTAGAGAGGCTGCGGCCAGGCGACACCGAGTCCACGGCGCTGTCCGACGGTAAAGCGGCAGGTTCCGCCATGCCTTCCAAGCACCTTGCCGGAGACATGCACAATGTCCCCGCCGACGAAGGGCATTCCGGCCTCGCGTTCCAGAAAGGCGGCGTAATCCCCGTCCGGGATGAAGCAGATGTCCTGGCTGTCACCTTTTTGCGCCACATGCAGACCAAGCCGGTCGGCATGGGCCCGCACTTCGTTCTTGTCCATCCCTCCGAGCGGAAAAACAACCTTTTCCAGCTGCGATTGGGTCAAGGTAAAAAGAAAGTAGCTCTGGTCCTTTGGCAGGCTGGTACCCTTGGCCAGAAGGCGGGCTCCGCCATCATCAAGGATGCGGGCGTAATGCCCGGTCGCCAGCGCGTCGGCACCGATACGGTCCGCTTCGTCGATCAGGCGGCGGAACTTGAAAACCCGATTGCAAAGCACGCAGGGATTGGGGGTGCGTCCGGCATGGTAAGCATCGCAGAAAGGTCCGACCACCTGCTGGCGGAAGGCATCCCGCAGATCGATGACATGCAGCGGGATATCGAGATGGGCCGCGGCCCTGCGTGCATCCGTGACATGAGGCGGGTCTTGACCATCGGCCAGCGGGCTGACGTCCCAAACCCGCATTGTCAGGCCGGAAACCTGGTAACCCTGCTCCTGCAGCAGGGCAGCGACAACGGTCGAGTCGACGCCACCACTCATCGCCACCGCGATATGTTTTGCTTGCTTCGGCATATCCGGCCTTATGGGATACCCAAGGGGCCATTCACATGTGCGAATGGCCCCCGGATTCATTCAACATAAAACGAAAATATCAGACCTTGGCGGCACGATAGTTCTTGATGGCCTCATGCAGGGCGTCAGCCGCCAGGTTCGAACAGTGCAGTTTGGGCGCTGGCAGCCCTCCAAGAGCGTCGGCAACCTGATCGTTGGTCAGATCAAGCGCCTCCTGCAGGGTTTTTCCCAGCACCAGTTCCGACATCATGGAAGAGGAAGCGATGGCCGCGCCACAACCATAAGTCTGGAACTTGATGTCCTTGATGATATCATCCTCGACCTTGAGAAACACTTTCATGCGGTCACCGCAGGAAGAACTTACTTTTTCGCCGATGCCGTCGGCATTTTCGATTTCACCGACATTCCGGGGATTGGTAAAATGGTCGATGACCTTCTCCGAATACATAGGGTCTCCTTTTCATGAAATCCGGTCCTGCCCGCCCCAGGACAGAGACAAACTGGGCTATCAGTTTCAGGCTGTAACGCTGGCGGCATCCCGCTCATGGTAAAATGGGCTCATGTCGCGAAGTTTTTTGACGATTGCCGGCAGGATCTCCAGCACCCGGTCGACATCCTCGCAGGTATTGTCATAACCGAGGCCAAACCGGATCGCCGAATTAGCCATCATCGGATCGACGCCCATGGCGTCGATGACGTGGGACTGCCCGAAAGCATCGGACATGCAGGCGGATCCGGAAGATGCTGCGATTCCCTGCATATCGAGAAACAGCAGCACCGCTTCGCCTTCGATATAATTAAAGCTTACATTCAAGGTATTGGGCAACCGTTCGCTAGGATGACCGTTGACCTGGCTTTCCGGGATCGCGGCAAGCAGTCCCTGTTCCAGACGATCACGCAGGCGGCGCAACCTCTGCGACACTTCCGGCAGATCGCGACCGGCCAGGTCGCAGGCGACGCCAAGCCCGACAATGCCGGGCAGGTTATGGGTGCCGCCGCGACGGTTGCGTTCCTGATGTCCCCCGTGAATCAGCGGAACAAGGCGGATGCCCTTGCGCACATACAGGGCCCCCACCCCTTTGGGAGCGCCGATCTTGTGACCGGAAATGCTCAGCAGATCGACCTTGGCCGCCTCCACGTCGACCGGTACCCGACCGACAGCCTGCACGGCGTCGGTGTGAAAACAGATACCGTGGTTGCGGGCCACGGCGCCGATTTTATCGACGGGGAACAGTGTGCCGGTTTCGTTGTTGGCCCACATGGCGGAAACCAGAATGGTTTTTTCAGTGATAGCAGCCTCGAGAGCGACGATATCCAGCATGCCATCGCCGTCCACGGGCAGATAAGTCACCTCATAGCCATGCTTTTCCAGGTATTTGCAGGTGCTCAATACGGCAGGATGCTCCACAGCGGTAGTGATGATGTGGTTGCCGCGTTCCCGCAGGGCTTCTGCCGCACCTTTGATGGCAAGATTGTTGCCCTCGCTGCCACAGGAGGTAAAAACAATCTCCGCCGGGCTGCAATTGATAAGCTTTGCCACCTTTTCGCGGGCCGCTTCGAGCGCAGCGCCGGTTTCCCGCCCCGCCCAGTGGATGCTCGAAGGATTGCCGAAATGCTCCCGGTAAAAAGGCAGCATGGCGTCCAGAACTTCCGGCCTCACGGCGGTGGTGGCATTGTTGTCCATGTAGATCCGTTTCACTGCTGATCCTCCCAGTCCAATCTCATATATCCCGCTGCTCGCGGGTTTCTCCCTGGAGCAGCGATGCCTCGCGAGTCAGTTCCGCAAGGGTGATCGATGCCAGAAAATTCTTGATGCGCCGCCCCAGACCGGCCCAGACCTTATGGGTAAAACACAGCTCCTCGCAAAGGCATGCCCCTTCCTCGTCCATGCAGGCAACCGGCATCAGGGGCTCTTCGACGCACTCGATGATTTCATCCACGCGAATTTTTTCAGCGGGACGCGCAAGCACAAAGCCCCCGCCGGGGCCGCGCACGCTTCTGACAATCCGGCCGCGTCGCAATTTGGAAAAAATCTGTTCCAGAAAGGTCAGGGATATACCTTCGAGGTCTGCTATGGTCTTGCTGGACACCGGAACATCCGTGCCTTCGAGGCTGAGGCGCACCATGGCTCGCACGGCATACTGGGCTTTGCTGGACAAACGCATGGATTCAGATAACCTTCTGCTCCCGGGGGTCCGACTTGTCCACCCCGGCACCCTCAAGCTCGCGCACCCGCCGTTCCAGAGCCCGCAGCTGGTCAAACATGCAAGAAAGTGCTTTACCTTCCGGGTCGGGTAACTGACCATGTTCAAGATCGATCTGTGCTCCGATTTTTTCCCCGTTGGCATAAACAATGCGGCCGGGAACGCCAACGACGGTGGAATTGTCCGGCACCTCCCGCACCACGACGGAATTGGCTCCGATCTTGCTGTTGTCGCCGACCCGGAAAGGACCCAGCACCTTTGCTCCGGCACCCACGACGATATTGTTGCCAAGAGTCGGATGCCGCTTCTCTTTCGCCCAGGAGGTCCCGCCGAGCGTCACCCCGTGGTAAAGGGTACAGTCATCACCGATTTCAGCCGTTTCGCCGATAACCACGCCCATGCCGTGATCAATGAAAAACCGGCGTCCGATGCGGGCCCCGGGATGGATTTCTATGCCGGTAAACATGCGCCCGAGATGGGACACAAAGCGCGCCAGAAAACGCACCTTGCGCACCCACAGGGCGTGCGCGAGACGATAAAAAAACAGCGCGTGAAACCCCGGATAACAAAACAGGATTTCCGGCACGCTGCGTACCGCCGGATCACGATCGAAAACAGTCCGGATATCTTCCTTGAGCGTTTTAATCACCAAAGCCCCCCGCAGCGGTTCAAACAGGATCAATTCTGGCCTAGGGATAACATGCCTGATCAATTTTGTCAACTATTAAGGGGTCGCCGCCGCCAGTGCCTTCCCGACCGGAATTCTTTAAAATTCGCGAAGCGCCCGTCACGAGCGCAATAGCCTGGTATCCCAACGGAAACTCCGAATGAAAACGGCTCTATTTTCCCGTGTCATTATCCGTTGGAGCGCCCATCAGCGGTTCAAACGACAGCACGGCGTCACGAAAACCGGACGGCAGGCGACAGGGGCGGCGCTTGCCATAATCAAACGCGACCAGGGCCGTGTTCCCCTCCGCGGTCAGAACTCCGTCCCTTTCGATGCGATAATCCATGATAAAGGATGAATTTTTCAGTTCCTTGACCCGAACTCCGATAGTCAGTTGATCCTGGAGAAACATTTCGGCGCGATACAGAACATGGGCTTCGGGCAGAATGAGGCCGCACCCTCCGATATCCATTTCGCTGAAAGCGCCGAGCGTGCCGAGATAACCGATGCGCGCGTCCTGAAAAAAACTCAGAACGGCGGCGTTGGACACATGACCGCCGTAATTGATATCCGCAATGCGCACCCTGTAAGGCATGGTAAACCGGAAATCCTTCAAACTCACCTCCTGTGGCCCGGGAACACGACAATCTTGCCATGCGATTGCCGAAAGAATCAGCGCTGACAATGAGGGCAGAAATAACTGCTGCGCTGGCCGATGACTTCACAACGTATGACGGTTCCGCATTGCACGCACGCCTGTCCTTTTTTACCGTAAACCAGCAGTTGCTGGCTGAAATACCCCGGTCGGCCGTGCTCGTTGGTAAAATCGCGCAAGCTGGTGCCTCCAGCCTCGATGGCGGCGGACAGCACTTCCCGCACCGCCACGGCCAGCGCGTCATAGCGAGCACGGGAGATCCGGCCGGCCGGGCCGGATGGATGCCCGCACGAAACAGCGCCTCGCTGGCGTAGATATTGCCGACGCCAACCACGATGCGCTGGTCCATAATGAAATTCTTGACCGCCAGCGCGCGATCCCGCGAGCGGGCATACAGCAGCGCTCCGTCAAAAGCCTCCGAAAAAGGTTCGGGTCCGAGATGAGCCAGCAGCGGGTGCTCTTCGGGGCTGCCATCGACCCACAATACCGCACCGAAACGCCGGGGATCATTTAACCGCAGGCAGCGCCGGTTATCCAGCAGCAGATCGACATGATCGTGAAGCGTCACGTCCGCCGTCGACTCCAGGATGCGTAATGTACCGCTCATGCCCAGGTGAATCAACAGCCAGCCTGCGGCATTTTTCAGCAGCAGATACTTGGCCCGGCGCATAACGGCGGTAAAAGGCCGGCCGATCAGGCAGCTTTCCAGGTCGGGGGGTACCGGCCAGCGCAGCCGGTCCTGACGCACAATGACCTGGGTTACCGTCCGGTTCAGCAGCCAGGGACTGATCCCCCTCCGTATGGTTTCGACTTCAGGCAACTCGGGCATGATCAGCCCAGCCATCCGGCTTCATTGAAAAGTATGATCAAAACCGCAGCGGGGGCGAAATAGCGCAGCACAAATCGCCAGGCTGCAAACAGCCGGCCTTCCGGATGCAGATTAACGAAGGCCGAGCACTGCCTGTCACGGGTCCACCGCCATCCGACATAAACGGCCACCATCAGCCCCCCAAGGGGCAGCATGTAGGAGGACACGAGCAGATCGAGAGATTCGAACACCGTGTGCCCTGGCAACAAGGCGAATCCTTTGAGAACGTTGAATGACAATCCGCAGGGGATACCGAGGAAAAACGCCGCCAGACCAACGACGCCGGTAGCGCGTCCTCTGGGCCAGCACCATTCATCGACCGCATAGGCGACAACTACTTCCAGCATGGAAATGGCCGAAGTCAGAGCGGCAAAAGCCAGCAGCAGAAAAAACAGCAGTGCAAGCAGTTTGCCGAAAGGAAGCTGCAGAAAAAGAATGGGCAGGGTCTTGAACACCAGTCCCGGTCCCCCGTCAATGGGCATCCCGGCGGAAAACACGACGGAAAAAATGGTCAGCGAGGCCAGCAGGGCCACCAGCGTGTCGAGCGCGGCAATACGAAAGGAAAGACCGAACAGGTCGGCTTCGGCATCGAGATAGGAACCGTAGGTGATCATCACCCCCGCCCCGAGCGACAGGGTGAAAAAAGCGTGACCCAAAGCACCGAGCAGGGCTCGGGGAGTGAGCAACGAAAAATCCGGCGTAAACAGAAACCGCAGCGCCAACATCCCGCCCGGCGAAAACATACTATGCAGAAACAACAGAATCAGCAACCCGAACAGGGCGGGCATGAGTATCTTGCTCCAGCGCTCGATGCCGCCCCGTATGCCGCCGATCACAATGCCGGCGGTCGCTGCAAGAAACAGCGCCTGCCAGAACAGCCCCCGAAAAGCGGAGGCGGTGAGCTTCAGGAACAGGCCGCCGATCTGTTCCGTTCCCCCTTTTGAAAACTCGCCGCTGGCGGCCTTGAAGACATAATCAAAACTCCATCCCGCCACCACGGAATAGAACGCCAGCAGCAAAAACGCAGCCACCACACTGACAGCGCCAACCCATTTCCAGCGACTGTCCGGTCCCTCGAGAACCAGAAAAGAACCGATGGCGTCACGTTGACCGCAGCGACCAATGATCAACTCGGCAACCATGATCGGCAATCCCAGCAACAGGATACACCCAAGGTAAACCAGGACAAATGCGCCGCCGCCATAAGTACCTGTTATGTAAGGGAACTTCCATATATTTCCAAGACCGATCGCGCTGCCGGCCGCGGCCAGAACGAAACCCGCCCGACTGGCCCACCCTTTACGAGTCGAGGAACGAGCGTCCATAGAGTTTTCCTTCACGTGGCGAATGGGTGTGACAGCCCCTGATTTTCAGAAAAAAAGCAGCGAATCGGAATCCAGGAAATCCTCGAATGTAATGTTCTCGACCCGACCGGAGAATTCCGACAGATTGCGCTTGGCCCCCGAATGATAACGCAACCCTTCTCCTACGCACCTGATGCAGGCCAGTTCCACGGTGCTCTGCACCACGCCGCTGCAGGAAACCTCCAGACAGAACAGCACCTGGGCTTCATCGCCAGCAACACTCCGCATTCCTATCACCCGGCAGGAAAGGATCCGGAAAGCCGCCTGCAAATGCTGCCTTGCATATTGGAGATATTCCTCACAAGTGGCGAATGCCTGCAAAAAAGGGGCGTCTTTATGATAAGTTGAAAAAATAAACCTGAAGTCATTTCTACGAAATGCCTCGCATCGGTTCAGTACCAGTTGCGCGGCTTCCTGAAGCATGTGAGCATTTTTTCCGCTGTTGTCCGCCATACCTGCCCTATCGATCATTGCTTGAGGCGCGGGTCGAGAGCATCACGTATGCCCTCCCCCAAAAGATTGTATCCCAGCACCGTAACCAGAATGGCCAGCCCCGGAAACACCGACAGCCACCAGGCCGTCCCGAGGGTCTGCTTGCCGGCTATAAGCATGTTGCCCCATGAAGGTGTCGGCGGCTGTACCCCGATGCCGAGAAACGACAGTGCGCTCTCGACGAGAATCGCCCCGGCCACGCCGAGCGTGGCGGACACCAGAATCGGTGACAGGGCGTTGGGCAGAATATGCCGGAAAATAATCCGTCCGTCGCGGGCGCCCAGAGCCTTTGCCGCCAGGACATAGTCCCGTTCGCGCAAGGAAAGAAACTCGGCCCTGACCAGCCTGGCGATCCCCATCCAGCTGGTAAGACCAATGACGATCATAATATTCCAGATGGAAGGCTCAAGAAAAGCCACCACCGCCAGGATCAGGAAAAAGCTGGGAAAGCACAACATGATATCGACAAAACGCATGATCACGCCATCGATCCAGCCACCGTAATAGCCGGACAGCGCACCAATCACAATACCGATGCAGGTCGACATGCCAACGGCCACAAAACCTACCAGAAGGGAAATGCGCGCACCATGGAGAATACGCGCCAGCACATCGCGCCCCAGATCATCGGTTCCCAGGGGGTATTCCGGACAAGGCGCCAGCAATTGATGCCCCACATCGATGGCACCGGGATCCCGTCCGACGAAGGAAGCCAGCAGAGCCAGCACAAACATCAACACGACAATAGCAGCCCCCGCCAATGCCAGCCGGTTGCTTCTCAGCTGTCCCCAAAAAATCCCGGGGCCGCTTGCAACGTTCGTAAAAGTGTCCATGTTCATTCCCGACCAAGCCGTTGAACTTCTTCGGGGGACAATATTCCCTTGTTTTCCAAAAGTTCAATCAATTTATCAAGCTTATCACGATAACCATCTGTTTCCTGGCTACTTTCATTGCATACTTGTTTTTTCAAACCAGCCCCGGCGGGATGATTTTGAACATAATTTCTCTGGATGGCGCCATAAATGGCGGATTCCGATGCGAGCACTGGCAAAATGCTGAAACCCGTCATAAACTCAAGAGCATCAATAACTGTCAGGTTGCAGGGATCGGCCATTGCCACGCGCAGCACCGGCCCGCTACTGGACTGGAGTCGCGCCAGTGGAAAAACCGTAAAGGCGAAAGCACGCTCCATGGGCACACAATCAAGCACCTCCGGAGGGGAAAAAAAACCGTCAAGGTTTATCCGTGGCAACTGCAGATTCTCCGCCAGGAAATCGAGCAGTTTATCCTCGGAGAGAAAACCCAGCTTCACCAGGGATGCACCCAAAAGACATCGCTGATTTTTCTGGTAGCACAGCGCCGCCTTCAACTCCTGCTCGCCAACCAGTCCGGCATCCAGCAATAACCGTCCCAGCTTCGCTCTCTTGTCACGCATCGAGCACCTCTCGATCTGGATCCCGGGGGGGCATGGCCCCCATCCCATGTCAAGCTCTTAAGCGGCAAACCATTGAACCTTTCAACGTTTCCGGATGCGTGGATCGGCCAGGGCATAGGCAACATCGGCAATCAGATTGCCGAACAGGGTCAATACCGCACCAATCACCAGAACTCCCATAATCAGGGGATAATCCCGCATCATAACGCCATCGTAGAACATCTTGCCCATTCCGGGGATGGCGAAAATGGTTTCAAAAATCACACTGCCGCCGATCAGGCCCGGCACCGAAAGACCAAGTATGGTGATGACCGGCAACAGGGCATTGCGCAAGGCATGTCTGAAGATGACGGCTTTCTCCGACAATCCCTTGGCCCGCGCCGTGAGAATATAATCCTGGCGGATCACCTCCAGCATATTGCCGCGCATATAGCGGGAAAACCCTGCAAGCCCTCCAAATGCCGAAACAAATACCGGTAAAACCAGATGATGCAGAACATCGGCCACCTGCCGCCAGGCACTGAAATATTCATGGCCAAGGGATTTGAGGCCAGCAATGGGAAACAGTCCGAGACGCACGCCAAAAAAATCCATCAGCAGCAACGCCAGCCAGAACGACGGCGTGGCAAACCCCAGGAAAACAAAAACGGTGGTAAACCGATCGAACAGGGAATTGCGGCGCACTGCGGAAATCACTCCCAGCGGCACGGAAACCAGCAGTATAAGGCTGATGGAAAGCAGATTGATCATGATGGTGACCGGCAGTCGCTCGACAATCTTTTCGGCAACGGGGCGGCGGTCCTGCACAAAGGATTCGCCGAAATCGAAACGGGCCAGCCGTCCCAGCCATTTGCCGTACTGCACCAGCAACGGCTTGTCCAGATCGTACTGAGCGCGTAGCCGCTCACGCAATTCGGCGCTGACCTCGGGATTGAGCTGCGTCTGCAAATCGGTCGGCTCCCCCGGTGCGAGATGAATCACGACAAAGGATATCAGCGTGATGCCCAGCAGCAAGGGGACCATCAACAGCAGACGTTTTACGATCGGAACAATCATGACGACATCTCAATCAGCGCTGGTACTTCTGCTGGTCTTGGGGCACGTACCAACGGATAAAATTATGCATGATGCCGGCCGGGGCCGGCTCAATGCCCTGGAAGCGCCGGGCGACCACGGGCAAGGCTTCGGGAACATAAAGGAAAACATACGGCTGCTGGTCGGCCAGAATCTCCTGAAACCGGTCATAAATACGCTTGCGTCGACCCTGGTCGAAGGTATGTCTGCCCTCTTCCAGCAAACGGTCCGCTTCGTCGTTTTGGAAACCGATGAAATTGAGTTCTCCGGCGCGGGTTTTACTCGAATGCCAGACATCGTAGGCATCCGGGTCGAGGGTGATGTTCCAGGCGAGAATGGTGGCATCAAAATTCCCGGGATTGATAAATTCCTTCAGAAAGGATGCCCATTCAATGACCCGCAATTTAACGGAGATCCCAACCTCCAGCAGACGGCGCTGAATGATCTCCCCTGCCTTGACCCGGGTGTCGTTGCCCTGGTTGGTCACAATGGTAAAAGCAAACGCCTTGCCGTCCCGGTCGAGAATGCCGTCACCATCGGTATCGACCCAGCCGGCCTCGGCCAGCATGCGACGTGCCAGGTCAGGATCGTAGGCGTAGCGGCGGACTTTGGAGTTGTGTGGCCAGGTACCCGGCTTGTAGGGACCCGTGGCCTGCGTGCCGAGGCCGAACAACACACCCTCAACCAGTTCTTCCTTGTTGATGGCGTGAGCTACGGCGCGACGTACCCGCACGTCCTGAAAAAGCGGCCGCCGCAGATTGAAGCCGAGATAGGTATAGGAGAAATCGGGATAACGGAATTTTTCAAAACGCCTGCGGAAGGCGGGGGATTCCGTCTGCCGGACATACTGCAAAGGCGTCAGCCCCATGTAATCGATGCCACCGGATCGCAATTCGAGGAACATGGTGGATGGATCGGGAATGATGCGGTACACCACGCGGTGAATGTTGGGGCGTCCTTCAAAATAATCGGGATTGGCCTCCAGAACGACTTTTTCCCCCGATTTCCATTCCACGAAGCGATAGGGTCCGGTGCCGATTGGAGCCCGCGTGAGGGGACTTCTGGTCACATCCCTGTTTGTCAGAAGATGTTTCGGGTGAATGGGGAAACCCCAGCTGATCAGGGCGCTGGCCAGAGGCTTGCCGTAACGGACGCGAAAGGTGTACGGATCGACAACCTGTGCCTGCACCACCTGCCGGTAGCGTTCGGCATAAGCCGTGGGAACGGTGGGATCGACAAGCAGCCGATAGGTGAACAGCACATCCTCTGCGGTAAATGGGTGGCCGTCGTGCCAGCGCACATCCTGTCGCAAATGAAAGGTGATGGTGAGATTGTCCGGAGAGATCTCCCATGCGCGGGCGAGTTCCCCCTCGAGCTGCAGATTTTTGTCGTAACGGACCAGACCGTTGTAGACCAGCCCGTTGATGTCGCTCGAAGCCGAGTCGGAAGCCAGTACCGGCAACAGGTTGCTCGGTTCGCCGATACTGCCCATTAACAGAGTATCGCCATAAGCCGGTGATCCGGTCGGGTCAGACGATGAGACACCAGGCTGGTGCGTATCGCAAGCGGCGACCAGACCAAGAGTTGCGGCCAGAACACAAAGCAGACAAATGAACCGACAGCGTTCGATGCATTTCACGGCAAGTTCCTGATCTGCACGCCGGCCGGGGGCGTCAGGCGAAAGCGGATCGCGGGAATCTCAGCGTTAACCCGCACATCCCTCCAGATCAGCTCAAGTTCCATGTCAACCGCAGGCAGGCTCATATATATCTGCTGAGGCAACCCGTCTTCCGGGCGAACGGTTCTGTATTCAACCCTTAACAGCTCCATGCCGTCGCTGCTATAAGACACCTGGCGCAACTGTTTCTGTCGGTCAAAATACAATCGCTGCTCGCGTCCATCCTGGGCGTGGCGGCGCATGCTGTAAAGACCTTCATCAACCTCCACAAGGCCGCTGTATCCCGGCAACAAAGGGACATCACAGAACACAAACTGGAGCAACTCCCTCAGTTCAAGAGGGAACCGCACCAGTCGATAAAGATTCTCGGGCGTGGCCGGCCCCGTATAGAAGGCGGATTCGCCGGGAACCAGGGCCGACAACCGATCATCGGCCGCGGCAACGGTCACCACCGGCTGCCCGAACAACCCGAGCACCTCGGCCCGGAAAAGATCCGGCCGCTGGATGAGCAGGACCTGCTTGACATTCTGCTCTTCCTCGCCGCTGACAACGCGCAGGGAAGCCGTTCCCTGCAGGGAATGAAAGCGGCGACCTTGCACCTCAAGGTTTTTCATCAAGGTCAACGCATCGACGGCAGGCAAACCTTCAACGGGAGGTCGCAGGGGCGCGCAGCCCCCTGCCAATAACAGGCCCAGCGCCAGAAGGCCAGCAACCAGCCTGCCCCATCCGGGCTCACAGGTGCGATTGAGCGCCACGCAGCTTTTTTTCCAGATCCCCATCATCCGGCCTCAACTTCCATGCACGCTCGTAAACGGCGGCGGCTTTCTCCCAGATTTCCATTGCTCCATACAGATCCGCAAGATGCTCAAGAACCAGTGCATCCTCGGGCAGCAGGGCCGCTGCAGCCTCCAGTTCCCTGCGAGCTTCACTGAAACGTCCCATTTTGAAAAGGACCCAACCCAGGGTATCGATGATATGAGCTTCATTGTTCAGGTCAAGGGCCTTGCGTGCCAGAGTAAGGGCCTCCTCCAGGTTCTCGCCCTGTTCGGCAAAACTGTAAGCGATGAAATTCATCGCTTCATAATGCTTGTGGTCCAGCTCGATAGCCCTCCGCATGTCCTGGATGGCGCCTTTACGGTTGTCCTGTTTTTCCAGAAGCAACCCGCGTTGGTAATGCAGTTCGGCGGAGTCGGGAAACTTTTCCATCCCCCGCTTCAGCCATGGACCGGCACTGGTATCGTCTCCCCGCTCATGATACAGGCTGATCAGAAAAGTGTACAGCTGAGGAGTCCCGTCATTGTCCCGCAGGCGGTCTTCAAGCAGTCGGATGGCCTTATCACGCTGTCCGTCCCTGTAATACAGGTAGCCCAGATGGCTGGTGGCATCGAGAAAAAATTCCGATTCCGGGGGAAGCCTGAGAAAAGCGGCGATGGCGTCGGACCATTGTTCTTGGTTTTCGCGAACCACCCCCAGATAGAAGAGACCCTGCTCATGCATCGGTTCGGCAGCCAGTAGCAATTCGAAGGCTTCACCCGCCTCCTTCCAGGCCTTTTTTTCCATCAGCAGCAGACCGAGCATGCGGCGCGCCTCGAGACGGTCGGGCTGTTCCCTGAGCATGGCATGCAATATATCGAGTGCCTGATCGGGCTGCCCCGATTCCACCAGAACCCGCACAAGCTGATAACGAAAATCATCCGCGGAGGGGTTGACGGCCATGCCCTGCTTCAATACGGCCAAAGCCTGTTCCTTTTGCCCCAGATCCTGGAAAATCCGGGCCAGCTCGACATATCCCTGAACCTCCTGGGGATGCCGCTGAAGAAATTCGCGGTAGGTACGTTCGGCCATCGACGTCAGCCCGAGCTGTCGATAAAGTCGCGACAGAGCAAGCCCCCCGGCAACGGAATCGGGATTTTTCTGAAGCATTTCCTTCAGAACCCGGATGGCACCCTCACTGTCCTCAAGACGCACATGAGCCGCGGTAAGCTGCAGATACACTTTTTCAAGAGAGGGATCGAGTGCCAGCACCCGGTTCAGGTGCACGATCGCCTCGCTGAATGCCTGCCGATTGTATAGAAGGTTCCCCAGCAGCAAGTGCGCATCGACATAATCCGGATCTTGAACAAGCGCGTCACCGAGGGACTTCTCGGCCTGTTTCTGGTCGCCCCGCGCCAGCATGATTTCCGCCATCATCATCCGCAGATATGCCGAACGTGGATCGTAGTGAATCGCCTTGCGAAGCGCTTCTTCAGCCTCCGGCAAGCGGTTTGCCAGGGCCAGCAGCCGGGCCCGGGCAAACTCATAGAGAGCCTTGCTCGAAAAAGTGGACTGCTTCGATCCGCCCTGTTGCGAGCTGACTGTTTTCTCTTCAAGAGGGGGCTGTCCCGACCAGGACGCGGACAGACATCCGACCAACGCAATACCAACCAGTAAAAACGTCAAACCCTGCTTGAACATCCGGAGCCCCCACGGGCAGAGGGAATAAAGAAGGCTTTTAGGTAAACGAGAAAACGGCGACGGAAGTAATCGATGCAAAGACGCCGGCCACGAGAAAACGAGAATGAAACTAGCATACCATACCGATACCGTCAATCACTTTACCCCCGGCACAAAACCTCTTTACAGGAATCGTCCTTATGTTAAAATCACAGCGATATCGTATATTTATACCGGGAGACAAAATGGATTCACAAACCCTTCACAAGGCCCTTCTCGCACCTCGTACCTTTGATTCCGAGGTGGCCGGCATCGACTTCAAAGAGACCCATATTTCACGTTTGTATTTTGTCGGCGACCGCGTCTACAAAATCAAAAAACCGGTCGATTTCGGATTTCTTGATTTCACGACCCTCGAAAAACGCGCCTTTTTCTGCCAGGAAGAGCTACGCCTGAACCAGCGCTTCTGCAACGGGATTTATCTGGAGGTTGCGGAGATCCGCGAACAAAACGGCACAATCACGATCAACGGACCGGGGCATACCATCGAATATGCCGTGGTCATGAAACGCCTTCCCGAAGACAACATGCTGCCGCGCCTGCTGGCCCGCAATGACCCCGCCCTGCCCCGGCGCGTCGCCGAACTGGCACGTCATGTGGCGCGGCTTTACCAGCAACTGCAAAGTATCGGCCCCGCAACAGACATCAGCCATCTCGATGTGGTGCGAAACAACTGGCAGGAAAATTTTCTTCAGACCGAGCCCTTCATCGCCAAAACCATCTCTTCGGAATGCTTCGATCTGCTCAAAAGGCATATCCTGGACTTTGAGAACCGCCAGGCCGAATTGTTCCGGCGGCGCGAGCGACAGGGCTGGGTTCGCGATGGACATGGCGATCTCCACTGCGAGCATATCTGCTTCATGGACGACAAGATCGCCATTTACGACTGCATCGAATTCAACAGGCGCTTCCGCATCGCCGATATCCTGGCCGATCTGGCCTTTTTGGTCATGGATCTCGAAATGCGTAATCACTATGATCTGGCGACCATCGTTCGGGAAAATTACTTCGCAATCGTCGGTCAAACGGCGGATACCGACCTGCTGCTGCCTTTCTACCAGATTTACCGGGCTTATGTGCGCGGCAAGGTCGAATCCTTCCTGAGCGCAGACGCCGGCGCCGATGCCTCCACCCGCGAAGCCGCCGCGGCACGGGCAAAACAATACTTCAATCAGGCCCTCGGCTATCTTTGCCGCACTCCGCAACTGGTGCTCACCTGCGGTCTGATGGGAACCGGCAAAACAACGCTCGCCCGCAAACTGGCCATTCCCATGGGCGCCCGGTTGCTGCGATCCGACGTAATTCGCAAGGAACTCGCGGGACTGTCTCCCGAACAGCGCCGCGCCGAGGATTACGGCAAGGGACTCTACAGCAGCGAGACCAGCCAGGCCACCTACGATGCCCTGCGGGAACGAGCCCTTGAGACTCTGAAGACAGGCCGCCCGGTGATCGTTGACGCGAGTTTCCATGCCCGCCGGGATCGGGAACGTTTTCGCCTGGAGGCAAAAAACGCAGGGTACCGGGTGTGGACAGTGGAAGTGACCTGTGATCGTGCGGTGGCCCTGCAACGCCTCGACCACCGGCAAAAGCACGAAACAGATGCCTCCGACGGGCGGTGTGCGCTGTACGATCAGCAGGCGGCCTGTTTCGAGGCAACCGGAAACGAGCCAGGCGTGTTACGCGTAGACGGCCAGGCTGAAATACATTCCACCATTGATCATCTGTTGCGCCGTTTTCTCCGGGAAGAATAAAACCCGGCACCAAACGTCGGTGCTGACGTCCTGATAACGCGTGATGGAAACGTGGTAATATTGAGGGTAGCGAACCGCGGCGGAAAAGGGCCGTTTCCAGATTCAGTGCAAGGTTATTTCCAGGAGCATGCCATGAACATTCAAATCAATGAGCAGGGCGCCGTGGTGTTGATCTCCGTCGGGGAAGAACGTCTAGACGCCCACAACAGCGGCGATTTGAAAACCCGCCTGCTGTCATTGTTCGAAGGCGGGAAAAACAACATGGTCATCAACCTGGAAGGGGTTCGCTTCGTCGATTCCTCCGGGTTGGGGGCTCTGGTGTCGGGATTTAAAAATGCCAGCGCCCGCAACGGCAGCCTCAAACTCGCAGGGTTGCAGCCCCAGGTCCAGTCCATGTTCGAACTGACCCGCCTTCATCGTGTTTTTGAAATATTTCCCAGCCCCGAAGAAGCCATTGCCAGCTTTCAGGTCTGACCCTGTGGAGGCTCGATGAGCGAAAGGATAGAGCTCGACATCACGCTTCCCAAGGAAACCCGCTATCTAGGCCTCGTAGGCCAGATCGGCGAGTCCATGGCCCGCGCTCTTGAACGCTTTTCGGGAGATCGGGAGGAACTGGCGTATCACATCAACCTGGTTCTCACCGAGGCCATGGCCAATGCCATCAAGCATGCCGATCAGCCGACCTCGACGGAAGTACGTATTACCATCACCCTGGCCCGGCACAAACTGACCATAAGAGTCTACGATCAGGGCCAAGGCTTCGACCTCCACACCGTGAGCCCGCCCGACACCGCGTCCCTGCAGGAACGGGGACGCGGAATTTTCATCATTCGCGCCATTATGGACCGGGTATCTTATCGCAAACTCAAAAGCGGACATGTCCTCGAAATGGAGAAAACGCTTCACTGACGGATCCGTTGGTTCTGCACCTCGCCCTCTGGCAACACAGCGTTCCCTTCTTGACCGCCAGTTTCCAATGACGCACCGGATGATCGGCGAAAGCTCCCTGTCGACATCAGAATAAACGGCCAACTGCAGGCGTTATCGACCCAGCCCCCGCCGCCGGCAATACAGAATCCCGGCAAGCCCAACCATAACCATGGGCAGGGACAACATCTGCCCCATGGAGACGCTGCTCCAAAACAACCCGATATGCGCATCGGGCTCCCGCACCAATTCCAGCATGAAACGCAGAGCTCCATAACCGGCCAGAAAAGTGAAAAGCGGCACACCTTTCGCTACCTGCCGGACATGCAGGAGCCACAATAGTAAAAACAGAACAATTCCCTCGAAAAAGGCCTCATAGAGCTGACTGGGATGCCTGGGCAGCGGCCCGGCCCCCGGAAAAACCATCCCCCAGGGCAAGGTCGTGACGCGACCCCAGAGTTCACCATTGATGAAATTGCCGATACGCCCCAATCCGAGTCCGATGGTTGCCGCGGTGACGAGGATATCTCCCAGAAGCAAACTATCGATGCCTGTGCGCCGGCACCACCACAGCGCGGCCACAATAACGCCCAACAGACCGCCATGAAAACTCATGCCGCCCTGCCAGACCGCAAAAGCCTGCAGTGGATGCTGCAGATAAAACCCCGGATCATAAAACAGCACGTAACCGAGACGGCCCCCGGCGATGACGCCAATCACGCAATAAAACAGCAAATCGGCAACCTTTTCCGAACTCAGATCAAGTCGGCGGTAGCGGGCCAGATAATTGATAATCAGGTAAGCCGCAAGAAAGCCGAGCAGATACATCATGCCATACCAGCGTACGGCAAAAGGCCCGAGACGAAAAATAACCGGGTCGATATGGGGATATGACAGCATGGAGTCCTCGATCGATGACAAAAATATCAGTGAAAATTTCAACCTTGCTTGTCTGGGCCGCCAGGACCCGATTCCGGATGGCGAGCACACTCGAGCCATCGTAAAAAGTCCATTGGCAAGGGAGCCTCAAAAACCACGGGGGTCTTCGTAATCGGGTGCTCCAGCTCGATTCTCCAGGCATGCAGCATCTGCCTGGGTACCGCCTGCCCGCACCGGTTGGCCGGACCTCCATACCGGATGTCGCCGAGCAACGGATGGCCGGCTTCGGAAAAATGCACCCTGATCTGATGAGAGCGCCCGGTGGGAATTTCAACTCTCACCAGCGTAGCCTCGGCAAACCGCTCAACCACACTATACTGGGTCAAGGCCTCCTTCCCCCCGCGATCGACCGATTTCATGAGATTGGTACGATGTTGCCGGGCGATTTCGGAATGGAAGATGCCCTGCTCGCAGGCCAGGCATCCGTCGACCAGAGCCAGATAGATTTTCCGAACGCTGCGATTCGAAAAACTAGCGGACAAAGGCTTGTGAGATCCAGGATGCGTGGAAAAAACCAAAACCCCCGAGGTGTCCCGGTCGAGACGCTGTACCATCCCCAATGAGGGCCTTGTCCCGCGGCGGAAAGGGTTGTCGAGATGCCGTATGAGCGCTTCGTAAAGTGTGCCTTTATAACGGGCGGGCGTAGGCTGGGTATTGATTCCCGCAGGTTTATTGACAGCGATAAGATAAGAATCCTGATACAGGATATTCTCTTCGCCAATGGAAAAAATATCTTGTGGCTCACCGTCAACGAAAATTTCCAGTGCCGCTCCCTGCCCCACAACCTGGGAACTGCGCCGCAGGCGCCGGCCATCCATGTGCACCCCCCCAAGGTCTATGATTTTTCGAGCCATGCCTCGGGAAAAACCCGGGACCGCCTGGGCAAGGTACTGATCAAGGCGCATGCCGTGGCATGCAGCAGGAACCGTAATCCGGAAAACACTTCCGGCCATTTTCAACCCTTTCGATAACGCCCCGACGAATTCGGAATCTTCTGCCTGGATCACCGGTCTGGCAACAAAGTCGTCACCCGGGGAACACGGGTTCCACGCTGGATCGGTTTCATGCTAACACAGGCCATTTCCATTGTCGCCGCAAAACAGATTGTCAATCCAGTCGATAATGTCACCAGGCCATTGACAGGCCGTCGTACTGTGCTAGCATTTGCTTCGCAGGTGGCACGATGTTGTCTCTGAGATGCGCGAGTATCCTGGATAAGCTGACCAACATAATGATCGAGATGTCTTTCACCCGTTGCCATGGTGAGCCAGCCTACCTTGCAGTGGGACGCCTGAAATGGCCGGTGAAGACCAAGCTTTTGGTCCGGTCCTATTTTCCGGAGCAATCGGCATCTCGGAGACGCAACAGCAAGCCCCACGCAGAAAAGCCCCGCACACCGTGCGGGGCTTTGTTGTGTCACAAACGAGTTGGAGGAAAACCCTGGTGCATCAACCGTTCAGCCCAACACTGGCTTATCCAGCACAAAGCAGATAAAGGATCCTTCAAAGACGCGCTTTTCACCACTTGCAACGTAGCAGTGAACGCGATGCTTTCGGCCTTCATGGTTCTCAAGGCGCGCCGTGGCCTCCATCACCTCGCCGCAGCGAACAGGCGCAAGAAATTTTACATCGGCGCTGCCCAGAACGACATGGGGATCATTGACCGCGAGCATCGCAGCATAGTCTGCAAGCCCGAATGTGAACCCTCCATGTACCAGGCCGTGCTCATCGGCAACCATAGCCGCCGTGGTCTGCAGACGGGCAACGGCCTCGCCCTCCTGCAGAGCCACCAATTCACCAACCAACGTCGACGAGATAGCTAAATGGGTTCTGGCTTTCATGATCCCTCCTGCAAGGCGTGTAAAAAGGGAACCGGGTTACTCCCCGCTATCGACCCGTTCACGAAGCTGCTTGCCGGTTTTGAAAAAAGCAGTTTTCTTTGCCGGAATGGAAACCACCTCACCGCTCTTGGGGTTTCTGGCCTCACGCGCCTCACGTGTGCGCACGGTGAAAGACCCAAACCCGCGAATCTCAACGCGGTCGCCATCGACCAGAGCGTCGCGAATGCTATCGAGTACGGTATTGATTACCAGTTCCGATTCCTTTTTGCTGAGCATTCCGTTCACACAGGAAAGCTCCTCGATCAACTCACTTTTGGTCATGAACTCAAACCCTCCTGGTCATTGGCCCGTCCACAGATATTGCATGACCGGAGTGCCCTCCTGCCTTTGCTCCAGCACGCGACCCACCTGCGAGGCGGATTCTTCTATAAAATATTTCAACAGGCTTTCTTTGGGCTTCGATGGATAAACCAGCTTCGGCTCACCGCGAATCCCTGCAAGTTCGGAAGCAACCCTGACAGCGTCCTGCAATCCACCAAGCTGATCGACAAGCCCGGCTTCCTTGGCCTGCCTCCCGGTAAATATACGCCCGTCGGCCAACTGTTTGACATTGGCAACAGGCATTTTTCGACCTTCGCTGACCGCATGGACAAACTGATCGTAAACATCATCGATGATACTTTGCAGAATATGACGATCGGCAGCCGTCATCGGCCTCAGCGGCGACCCCATATCCTTATGTTCCCCGCTTTTGACGACCTGGTTTTTCAATCCAAGCTTGTGATAAAGATCCTCAAAATTGGTGACCTGCATAATTACCCCGATACTTCCGGTGATGGTACCGGGGTTGGCCAGTATGCGATGCGCAGGGATGCTGACATAGTACCCCCCCGAAGCAGCAACGGATGCCATGGATGCGACAACTGGCTTGACTGCCGCGAGGCGCGCCACTTCGTCGTGTATCTCCTGAGAAGGCGCTACGGCTCCGCCCGGGGAGTTGACCCTCAGAATGACGGCCTTGATCGAAGTATCATCCCTGAAGGAAAGCAATTGCGTAACGGTCTCCTCGGATTCCGTAAGCATGCCTTCGATTTCAATAACCCCGATGCGTTCACCCAGGGGTAGTCCCTGAAAATCTCTACCGCAGCGCGACAGCAACAGGGTCAGAACCACGAATAAAAGAAAGATGGCCCCGAGCGTCAGCAGGGCCATCAAAAAAGGTCGTTTCTTCATGAAAGCATCAAGCGTACCGGCCGGCAATGACAATCCGACCGGTACGATCCCGTAAAAGGATTAATCTTTGTCACCGGCCTTATCGAGAGCGCCCTTGAAGATATCCCCAAGATTGGACGTGGCGCTTTTCTGCGAGCCGAGGAACGCATCGACTTCAGCTTTCTCCTTCTGCTGCGCAACATGCTTGATGGACAACGCGATTTTCTTGTCGTCGGTGTCCACATGCAGAACCACGGCTTCAAGGAGATCACCCACCTTGGCGAAATCCTTCGGTGAATCGATTTTTTCCTTGCTGATTTCAGAAACGTGGATCAATCCCTCGATCCCCTCCTCGACTTCCAGGAAAATGCCGAAATCGGTAACGGAGGTAACTCTCCCCTGGATCATGGTGCCGGGAGCGTAACGGGTGGCGATGGTCTGCCAGGGATCGGATGCCAACTGTTTGATGCCAAGCGAGAACCGCTCGTTGTCCTGATCGATATTGAGGACCACGGCCTTGACCACATCACCTTTTTTGTACAACTCGGAGGGATGCTTGATGCGCTTGGTCCACGAAAGATCGGAAATGTGCACCAGACCGTCAATGCCATCATCAACGCCAACGAAGATACCGAAGTCGGTGATGTTCTTCACCTGACCCTCGATAATGGTGCCGATGGGGAATTTCTCGCCGATGACTTCCCAGGGGTTGCGCTCGGTCTGCTTCAGTCCCAGGGAAATGCGACGGTTGGCCACGTCGACGGCAAGCACCACCGATTCGATTTCGTCGCCGATATTGAGAATCTTGCTGGGATGCTTGATCCGCTTGGTCCAGCTCATTTCGCTGACATGAATCAGCCCTTCGACACCTTCGTCCAGTTCGACAAATGCGCCGTAGTCGGTCAGACTGACCACCTTGCCGGATACCCGGTTACCGATGGGGTATTTATCGGCGACGCTCAGCCAGGGATCCGAAGTCAGTTGTTTCAGACCAAGAGACACACGTTCCTTCTCGCGGTCGAACTTGAGAACCTTGACCTTGATCTTGTCTCCCACGGCCAGGACATCGGAGGGATGCGCCACGCGTCCCCAGGACATATCGGTGATGTGCAACAGGCCATCGATGCCGCCAAGATCGATAAACGCGCCGTAATCGGTGAGATTCTTGACCACGCCGACCACTTCCTGGTCCTCCGCCAGGGTTTCGAGAGTATCCTGGCGCAGCGTCTCGCGCTGCTCTTCCAGCAGGACGCGACGCGACAGAACAATATTGCCGCGCCGTTTATTGAGCTTGATGATCTTGAATTCGAAGGATTCGCCAAGCAGTTTATCCAGATTGCGCACCGGGCGCAGATCAACCTGGGAGCCAGGTAAAAACGCATTGACGCCGATATCGACAGACAGGCCGCCTTTGATGCGGGCGGCAATACGGCCTTCGACGACGGCGCCTTCTTCGAGATTGTTCCAGATTTTCTGACGGTCGGCTTTCTCCTTCGACAGGCTGATCAGACCGTTCTCATTCTCACGGCGCTCGAAAAGCACATCGATTTTGTCGCCGACCTTGACATCCACCTGGCCGCTCTCGTCACTGAACTCAGAAAGAGGAATGATGCCTTCGGACTTGTATCCGACATCGACCACGACCATGTCGCCGTTGATCTGCAGAACCGTGCCCTCGACAACGTCACCTACATTGAGCTCCTTGATGCTGCTCTCAAAAAGCTCGCTGAAGCTCTGTTCCATGTCCTCGAATTCATCATCCATGAATTCATCAGTGTTTTTGTTTTCTTTAGCATCTACCATTAACAAACTAACCCCCTAAGCGATAATCCTGCCGACCCGCGACAGCGATGCCCCCGAGGACATCGGAGCGACCTTAGCATGATAACACTAAAAAAACAAACATTTATTTGGACACACCCGCGACCCGTTCCACGACCTGATCGATAATCCAGCGGGGGGTGGATGCACCGGCGGTGATACCGACACATTCGACGCCATCAAACCAGCTGTCCTGGATCTTTTCAGCGGTTTCCACATGAAAAGTCCGTGGTTGAATATCCTGGCAGATCTGCGCCAGGCGGGTGGTGTTGGCGCTGTTGAATCCGCCGACAACCAGCATCAGATCCGCCTCCCTCGCAATTTTCCGCGCCTCGTTCTGGCGTACCGAGGTCGCATCGCAAATGGTGTTGAAGATCCGCACCTCCTTGCTTTTCTCAAGGCAGGTTTCGGCTACCTGCTGGAGGTTTTTGAAAGACTGGGTGGTCTGGGCGACGAGGCCCAGTTTGGGACGGTTCGGCACCCGCTCGGCTTCCTTGCAGTCGGCCACCACGAAGACTTCCCCGCCACGGGTATAGGAAATGATACCCTGCACCTCGGGATGATCTTTTTCACCGACCAGGACTACCGAATATCCCTCGTTGCACAGCATCGTGGCATAATCCTGGGCTTTTTTCACAAACGGACAGGTTGCGTCGACAATTCTGAGATCCCGCTGGTGTATCATATCGAGTTCCTCGGCGGTAATGCCGTGGGATCGGATGATAACCGCACCGTGATCGATATCCTCCACTTTACCGATAACCTTGACCCCCTTTTCCTCCAGTTTTTTAACAACTTGCGGGCTATGAATGATCGGCCCCAGGGAGCAGATATGGGGATATTCGTCGGCGGCTTCGAAAGCAAGGTTGGTAGCGCGCTTGACGCCAAAACAGAACCCGGCACTGGCGGCCAGAATGATCTTCATGACGCGGGGGTCTCCTTCAGATTAACGTCCTGCAAGCGGCTCTGGGCAACCACCTCAAGCATGCGCTCCAGAACCTGGTCGATGTCAAGGTGAGTGGTGTCGATGCACACCGCATCCTGCGCCTGGCGCAGCGGCGCGTGGGTGCGTTGGGTATCGGCGGCGTCCCGGGCCTCGACTTCCTCGATGGTGCGCTCGAGATCGACGTCAAGCCCCTTGTCCCTGAGTTCGAGCCAACGGCGTCTGCCTCGCTCGGCGGCGCTTGCGGCCAGGAAAAATTTGACATCGGCTCCGGGAAACACCACCGTGCCGATATCGCGCCCCTCCAGCACGACGCCACCGTTGCGACCCAGTTCGCGCTGCAATTCGACAAGTGCCCGGCGCACCACGGGATGCGCGGAGACCCTGGATGACAAGAGGCTGATTTCCGGAGTCCGGATGGCTTCGGAGACATCCTCGCCATTGAGCAATACCCGCTCCATCTCGTCCTGACGAACGAAGCGGATCTCGATCCGCAGGCACAATGCTGAAAGGGATGCTTCGTCATCCGGTGCGATGCCGGCCCTGTGGGCGGCAAGGGCCACCGAGCGGTACATGGCGCCGGTGTCGATGTTAACATAATTGAGCTTTTTGGCCAGACGACGGCTCAGGGTACTTTTGCCGACACCGGAAGGACCGTCGATAGCGATGATAAGAGCTTGTTTCAAAAGATCGGCCTTTCTCGATCAGAATTGGTCAAACCTCGCGGGACGCATCGAAAAGCTCCCAGAAACCGGGAAAGGATGTCGCGGTGCACGCCGTTTCAGAAATGGTTACCGACCCCCGGGCCCGCAGGGCGGCCACGGCCATGCTCATGCCGATGCGGTGATCGCCAAGAGCGGACACCTGCCCTGCGCCGAGTTCGCTGCCGCCGTCAATCACCATGCCGTCATCCCGCGCCTCGACCTGGGCTCCGAGAGCTTCGAGCTGGGAGCACATGGAAGCAATGCGGTCGGTTTCCTTGACCCGTAATTCCCGGGCATCGCGGATCACCGTCCGGCCTTCGGCAAAACAGGCGGCAACGCTGATCACCGGAAATTCGTCGATGGCGCGCGGCACCAGGGCACCGCCGATTTCCACGCCCTTCAGATCACTGGCCCGCACCAGGATATCCGCCACCGGCTCTCCCGAACAGTCCCGCTGATCGAGCAACTCGATTTGTCCGCCCATCGCACGCAGAATATCGATAATGCCGCTGCGGGTCGGATTCACGCCCACCTGCCGGATAATAAGTTCCGAACCGGGCACGATCAGAGCGGCCACCATGAAAAAGGCGGCTGAGGAGATATCGCCGGGCACCGTCACCTCGCGCCCCTGCAAAGCTCTGCCGGGATACAGGGTTACGCCTCCGTCAAAAGGCCTGACGTCGGCTCCGAACCAGCGCAGCATGCGTTCGCTGTGATCCCTGGACACATGGGGCTCACGAATGGTGGTCGGTCCGTCGGCATACAGCCCGGCCAGCATCAGCGCGGACTTTACCTGCGCGCTGGCGACCGCCGACTGGTGAGTTATCCCCGTGAGTGGACTGCCCTTAAGAGCCAGGGGAGCGAATTCACCACCGGCGCGGCCCAGAATTCTGGCCCCCATGCCGGTCAGCGGCACGACGACGCGTTTCATGGGACGCTTGCGCAGAAACCGGTCGCCGGTCAATACGGAGAAAAACCTCTGTCCCGCCAGCAGGCCGGTCATCAGCCGCATGGTGGTTCCGGAGTTTCCGCAATCGATAACATCCTGGGGCTCCTGCAGACCGTTCAGACCCCGCCCTCTGATACGCAGAACATCACCGGGTTCATCCAGGACCTCAACCCCCATGCCGCGAAAAGCCTCCAGGGTTGCAAGGTTGTCTTCACCGCGCAACAACCCCCGAATTACCGTCTCCCCCTTGCCCAGCGCGCCAAGCATGACAGCCCGATGGGAAATCGACTTGTCGCCGGGAACCTGAATTTCACCGCGCAACCGGCCTCCGGGCCGGATAACCTGTAGATCACGCATATTTTCCCCTGTTTCTTGCATCGGGCAGCGCCCGAAAATTCTCAAACGATGGCGTCACGCCTTTGTTTGGACCGCTGGAAAAAGTCGAACAGCGCATCGGCATTGCCGGCAGCGATGTCGCTCTTCACTGTTGCCAGGCTTTTTTCGAAGATCCCGATCACCTCCAGCAGCGCTTCACGGTTGCTCAGCGCGATATCACGCCACATGGTCGGATCGGACGAGGCAATGCGTGTAAAGTCCCTGAATCCGCCCGCCGAATAGCTGAGAATGTCCTCGTCCTGGTCTCCGCAGCCGACCACGGCATTGACCAGCGCATAGGCAACCATGTGCGGCAGATGGCTGATGGCCGCCAGGATGTGGTCGTGTTTTTCCGGCGTCATGTCAACCACTTCACTGCCAGCGGCCCGCCACAACTGCCGGACCAACTCCAGGGCGCCGCGATCGGTACGCGAGGTCGGCGTGAGGATGCAGCGCCGCCCACGGTACAGCGTGGCAAAGGCCGCCTCCGCGCCGCTGCGTTCGGTACCGGCCACGGGATGTCCGGGCACAAAATGCACGCCTTCGGGGAGCAACGGCTCGATCGCCGCGACCACCTCGGCCTTGACACTGCCGCCATCGGTCAGAACCGCGCCCTTTTTCATATACGGCAGGGCCTCCGCGGCCACCCGCGCCAGGGTCCGGACCGGCGTGGCCAGGAATACCACATCGGCCTCCGCCACTCCTTCTACGAGGGAATGAGTGAAACTGTCGATTATGCCTCTCTCGCAGGCCGTTTCAAGGTTTGCCCGCCCGCGGCCGATGCCGACCACCTCGCCGACGAGACCAGCTTGCTTGAGGGCCAGCGCAAAGGATCCTCCGATGAGACCGACACCCACCACGGCCAGCTTGGAAACATAGAAATCCGACATATCTATTGAATGCATCCTGACAGAAAAGAAGATTGATTTAACGGCAACGCGGATAGGACCCCAGGATCTTGAAGGAGCGGCAGCAGGACTGAAGGTCCGCCAGCGCCTCACTGACCGCGGCATCCTCGGCATGCCCTTCCAGATCAAGGAAAAACACATACTCCCAGGCCTTGGATTTGATCGGCCGGCTTTCGATCTTGGTGAGATTGATGTTCCGGCGACTGAACGGTTCAAGCATCCTGCAGAGAATGCCAGGTTGATCGGCGACAATAAACATGACGGAGGTCTTGTCCTGTCCGGTCCGCGGGGAGAGGGTCCGGCCGACCACCAGAAAACGGGTAAGGTTGTTGGTATTGTCCTGAATTTTCGACTTGATGATGCGCAGTCCGTAAAGGGAGGCGGCGATTTCACTGGCAATGGCTGCGATGCCCGGATCTTCCGACGCCTGGCGCGCGGCCATGGCGGTGCTGGGCGCATCGACAAGGGGAACATCGGCAAGGTTTTCTTCAAGCCAGTGGCGGCACTGGGCAAGGGCCTGGGGATGGGACAGAACCCTGCCGACATCCTCCATCCTGCCGCTGACGGAAAGCAGATCATGGGAGATTTCCATCAGGATTTCCGCATTGATTACCAGATCCGACTCGACGAACATGTCCAGGGTATGGGAGACGATTCCTTCGGTGGTGTTCTCCACCGGCACCACGCCAAAATCGGCCCGGCCCCGACGCACTTCCTCAAACACCGCGGGGATACTTTTCAGAGCCACAAGCTGAGCGGAAAAACCGAACTGCTTCTGTGCCGCCTGGTGGGTGAAAGTCGCCGACGGCCCGAGAAAGGCCACCTTCATGGGCTGTTCAAGGGACAGGGAAGCGGAAATAATCTCCCGAAAAACGCGTTTCACCGCATCCGCGGGGAAAGGCCCGCAATTCTGGGCAACAAGCCGTTCGAACACGGCAAGTTCCCGCCCCGGGTTGTAAAAATCGAGCCCCTGGCCGGCCTTGGCCTGCCCGATCTGCTGGGCCACAAGCGCCCGCTGGTTCAGCAGGGACAGGATCTGATCATCGATCCCATCGATTTTCCGTCGCAATTCGGCCAATACTTTTTCCACTGTCTCCATACACGTTCCACCCCGCTGAAATATGGGCTGCAAGATTAGCCTATACTTGCGCAAAAAGCAAACGAAAGCCGGGCACCGGCCTGCACTCCAGCATAATTCTTGACCCCCCGCACGCAAGACATTACACTGCGACCGGAAGCACCCGGCATGTATTCTTTTACCAGGGAGGGGCCATGGCTATTTCCACGAAAGTTTCCGCGTTTATCGAACGGGCATCATGGATTCGAAAGATGTTCGAGGAGGGTACGCGCCTGAAAGCCATACACGGCGATGACAACGTCTTCGATTTTACCCTCGGCAATCCTTCGACGGAACCGCCCGAAGCCTTCAACAAGGCACTTCTTCAACTGGCCAGCCATCCGCAACCAGGCATGCACCGCTATATGAACAACGCCGGTTATCCGGAGACACGCGAGGCCGTGGCGCGGCATCTCTCCCGAACCGCTCCATCGCCGGTCGAAGCCCGCCATATCGTCATGACCTGCGGCGCCGGGGGGGCGCTGAACGTGGCCCTCAAGACCATTCTCGACCCCGGCGACGAAGTTCTGATCCTGGCCCCCTACTTCGTCGAATATATCTTTTACGTCGACAACCACGGCGGCACCACCAGATCCGTTGCAACCCGCAAGGACAGCTTTCAACTCGACATCGATGCCATCGAAGCCGCCATCGGCCCCAGAACCCGGGCCATCATCATCAATTCCCCCAACAACCCCACCGGCGTCATTTACCCGGCGGCGGACCTGCAAGCCCTCGGCAATATGCTGGCGCGCAAGGAGCGGGAATCGGGCCGTACCCTTTTTGTGCTATCCGACGAACCCTACGCCCGCCTGGCCTATGACGATGCAACGGTCCCCTGCATTTTCGAGCACATTCGCAACGCCGTCATCATAACCTCCCATAGCAAGGACCTGGCCCTGCCGGGAGAGCGTATCGGCTACCTTGCCGCCAACCCGGCCATGGACGACGTTCAGCAATTCATCGAGGGTGCCGTTTTCTGCAACCGGGTGCTGGGATTCGTCAACGCGCCGGCCATGATGCAGCGTCTGGTTGCCGGCCTGCAGGAGGAAAGCGTCGACATTGCGGATTACCAGGTCAAACGGGACATGCTCTTCGAGCACCTGACCCGCCTCGGCTTTCGGACCGTCAAGCCGCAGGGAGGTTTTTACCTTTTCCCGGAATCACCCATCGAGGATGATGTGGCCTTCACCCGCATGGCGCTGGAACACCGCGTGCTGGTGGTGCCCGGGCAGGGATTCGGCGCTCCCGGCTACTTCCGTATCGCTTACTGCATTCCCATGCAGACCATCGAGGCAAGCCTGCCAGCCTGGGAAAAAATCGCCCGGGACGCCGGGCTGTAAACATCCCCGCA
>Ga0265295_1001376_pt1 | contig 42888 bp, 36 predicted proteins | sample Munlansysbiofilm_FD_192503 | JGI IMG/M metagenome (GOLD analysis project Ga0265295, IMG submission 192503) | Leachate microbial communities from a municipal landfill in Southern Ontario, Canada - Methane capture system biofilm | ecosystem: Engineered > Solid waste > Landfill > Unclassified ... | reverse complement strand
CTGCGAAATCCGACTGATTTGTGCATCCGGCTCGCGCTCACCCGTCCAGATTTTTTGCTCAGGGTTAAACCAGATCGTGCGCATCCCTACTTGCTGCGCACCAACAATATCATCCTGCGGGTGATCACCGACATGAATACTATGGGCAGGTTTCACTTGCGCGCGAGCCAAAGCCGCTAAAAACACCTGCGGTTCAGGCTTAGCCACACCCAGCATGTCTGCATTCAAGGCAAAGGAAAAATACCCGCCAAGCCCCACTCGACGCACATCAGCATTGCCATTACTCAGCGCCGCCAACATATAACGGTGGCGCAATTGCTCTAAAGTGGGCAAAACATCAGCAAACAATTCAACATTCTGCCGCGCGGCTAAAAACACCTGAAACGCTTGCTCAGCAATTTCTTGCGCCTCACGCTGGGCATAACCTGATTGCAACAATGCCCGCAACAACACTTGATAGCGCAACTCACTGACACGACGATCCAGTTCAGGCTGCTGCTGCACCACTTCGCTACGTAACTGCTGCATACGCAACGGAGTCAACACGTCTAAGCGCGAGGCATGACTCGCCAGCCACGCTCGCAAGGCATTATCAGCCGCGAGAATAACCGGTTTAACCGACCACAGGGTGTCATCTAAATCAAAGGTGATTAAACGAATACTCATTCGGTTGGTTTACGCCTCGCTCGAGGATGCGCTTGATCATAGACTTGCGCTAAATGTTGAAAATCCAGATGCGTATAAATCTGCGTGGTACTGATATCAGCATGTCCGAGCAGCTCTTGCACCGCACGTAGATCATGCGATGACTCCAACATATGACTGGCAAATGAATGCCTAAGCATGTGCGGATGTAAATGTTGGCCTAAATCACGCGCACCCGCTTGACGTACTCGCTCACGCACCAATTGCGGACTCATACGCCGGCCTCGCACACCAATAAACAATGCTTGATCCAGAGGGTTAATCTGCTCACGCAGCATAAGCCAATGCTGTACGGCGGTAATCGCTTTACTGCCCACCGGCAGCATGCGCTGCTTATTACCTTTACCAAGCACCAAGACCAAACCTTGCTGCAAATCGATATCAGCCAGGTTCAAGCCAACCAACTCTGATAAACGCAAACCTGAAGAGTACAGAAGCTCTAAAATGGCGTGATCACGGCAAGCAGCAAAATCATCGGCAACAGGGCTATCGAGCAACTGCTGGGCCCGATCGACATCCAACACCTTAGGCAGTTTGCGCGGTCCTTTAGGTGGGCGAATACCGGCTGCAGGGTCGTGCCGGCAAAAACCTTCGCGCAGCAAATAAGCATACAATCCGCGTGCAGCCGAGAGCAAACGAGCAATACTGCGCCCACTCAGGCCGCCTTGATGCAACACAGAGACCAGTTGTCGAATGTGTGCAGTTTGCAGATCGTGCCAAGCAGATAACTGCTGTTGCCCAGCAAAATCAAGGACCTTTAGCAGATCACTGCGGTAAGCACTCAATGTATGCGCCGAAACCTGCCGCTCAGCCTGTAGGTAATCGATATAAGCCGCTAATTGCACCTGCATGCAGTAACCTCATCTAACACTGAGTTACTTAACCGAGCGTAATGACGCCAACATAGACGGTAATAAGCGTGCCAGCACATCTGCTAAATAGCTTAAAAATAAGGTATCTACCGAGTTACTGTAATGCTGCTGATCCGCACTGCCTACCGCTAATACCCCGTGTACACCATCATAATCAAGCGCTACAACGGCAGCAGACTTGATCTTTGCTGACTGTTCTTTGCCAAATAAAAACTCTAACTCAGACGCTCGAAGCACACCACAGAGTGCTTTGCCACCCGCCAATAAACCGCCAATATGCTGTTGTGCTGATTTTAAAGTTTGGCTACGGCCCACACTGAGCTCGCCATCACTGAATAGAGTTAAACCCACAAAAGGCACCATAAAAGAATGACGTAAACTGTCATCAACGACACCAATTAAATCATCCAGCGTGTGTGCATCGAGCATTTCCAAAGTCAAACGCTTAGTTTTTTCAAACAAACGATCGTTATCACGCGCCACATCCATTAAATGCGCCAAACGATTACGCATATCAATATTGCGCTCACGTAATACAGCAACCTGACGCTCCACCAAGGAGATTGTACTACCGCGCATATGGGGAATGCGCAGCTGCGCCAGCAAGTCATCCTGATCAATGAAAAATGCTGGATTATCTTTTAAATAGGCAACCACCTGTTCTTCAGTGAGCGCAGCAAGCTGTTGTGGATTACTCATAGACGTATCTGCCCTTCATAAATGCGGGTTGCAGAACCCGTAAAATAAACATGCGACTGAGGCTCGGAACGATGCAGCCATGCTCTGGTCTTTCCACTGGCACACTCAACATGCACATGAGGCTTAACCCAACCTTGAGCAATCGCACACAGCGCAGCTGCACAAAAACTGTGTTGAAAGCTATCAACAGGACCTTGACCGAGCTGCCAAATAGCCATCTGCAGATTATTGGCATCTTGTACCTGCACCACACTGAGGCTGGTACGACGCGGCAGACACTGCTGCTGCTCTAAATAAGCAGCCAATTCAGCCAGCGGTGTCTGCGCTAAATCATTGACTCGCAGTACCGCATGTAAGCCATTCATCGACAGCATATTTAAGTTACGTTCCAACAACCATGGCGCAGCAGAATGCTGCTGGATAAAGCCATTGGGTAAAGCAATACGCTCAGCCATTACTTCAGGCGGGGCAATCGGCAGCGACACCGAACCATCTGCATGCACTTGTACATCCAGTACCGTATGGCGTAATTCAATACGCATTTGCGCTTTAGAAATCAAGCGTTTATCAGCAACGAGACGCGCTACACAGCACACATCACTGGCCAACCAGTCCACTTCAGCACCATCACTATCAAAAACACGGCAACTGAAATCGACATCCGGGTGCTGTGGCACCTCAATTAAAGCTAAACGTAAAAACCCAACGCCTTGGCGGCGATCACTCCATGTACGGATATGCTGCGGCTGAATATAAGCATGCTGGCTGATTAAATCGATCACCATCAGATCAGTCCCTAAGCCATGCATTTTGCTAAAACGCAGCAGCATACTATGACTCCGGCAGTAAGCTTTCGAGAGCGTATAGCTCTTCTACTGTCTCACGTCGACGCACTAAATAAGCCTGCTCACCATCGACCACCACTTCAGCGGCGCGACCACGGCTATTATAATTTGAACTCATGACAAAACCGTAAGCGCCTGCCGAACCCACCGCAAGTAAATCGCCTGCGGCTAAAGTCAACTCGCGTTCTTTGGCCAAGAAGTCTCCGGTTTCACACACAGGGCCCACAATGTCATAGCAGCGGGGCATGCCGATGCGCGGTTTTACCGCCTGAACATTCATCCACGCTTGATATAACGCCGGACGAATCAAATCGTTCATCGCCGCATCAACAATCGCAAAATCTTTATGCTCGGTGTGCTTTAAGTATTCGATCTGAGTCAGTAAGACACCCGCATTGGCGACAATATAACGACCGGGCTCAAACACTAATGCTAAATTACGCCCAGCTACACGCTCACGCACGGCAGCCATATACTCACCGGCACAAGGCGGCTGCTCATTTTGATAGCACACACCTAGACCGCCACCCAAATCCAAGTGACGAATTGTGATGCCATGCTTGGTTAAGCGATCAACCAGCAATAACACTCGATCGAGGGCATCTAAGAACGGCTCCAAAGTAGTTAACTGTGAGCCAATGTGGCAGTCAACGCCTTTGATTGCAATATTGCTAAGGATGGCCGCATGCAGGTAGACCGACTCGGCAATATTGATATCAATACCAAACTTATTGTCTTTTAAACCGGTAGAAATATAAGGATGGGTACCCGCATCCACGTCAGGATTGACCCGTAGTGATACCGGCGCGATAACACCGAGGTGCGCGGCAACCTCTTGCAGTCGATCAAGTTCATCTACCGATTCGATATTAAAGCAATGCACGCCGACTTCCAGGGCGCGCTGCATTTCTTCACGGGTCTTACCCACGCCAGAAAACACCATACGCTCAGGTAAACCGCCAGCGGCTAAGACGCGCTCCAATTCACCAATCGAAACAATGTCAAAACCAGCACCTAGGCGCGCAAGAATATTTAATACAGCAATATTCGAATTGGCTTTAACCGCAAAACAGACTAAGTGCTCAACACCTTGTAAGGCGTCAGCGTAACTGCGGTATTGCGCTTCAATATGCGCACGTGAATACACATAAGTCGGCGTACCGAATTGCTTGGCAACCGCCGACAACGCAACATTTTCTGCGTGCAGCTCACCTTCTTTATACGTAAATGCTTGCATGCTAATCCCCATTAGAGTTCATAACGGTCTTTACGGTGCTCATGAGCAGCTTTTTCATCATCAGGTTGATACAAGGGGCCTTTTTGACCACAAGCGGTTAAACCCATTAACATCATGGACAGTACGATAAATGGAAGCACAATACGCTTCATAGCAAACCCTTCGTCAAAACTAAGAATACGTTGAGTATACCGACCCCTCATAATATTGCCTATGCGCAGATCAACTCGCAGCACTAGGATACTCAAGAAAAGTCCGTATTATTGCAACCTTGCGGGTTCACGCTATTTTGCACACAGCCTGTTTAGCCATTAAAAATATAAAGGAGCTCGTCATGAGCCTGAGCGACAGCCAGTTCCACGACCTTGTTGATGCAACCCAGAGAAACCTCGAAGACATTATTGATGACAGCGATGTAGACATTGACATTGAAAACAGCGCAGGCATCCTGACCTTAACCTTTATCAACCAACAGCAACTCATCCTCAGTCGCCAAGAACCGCTGAAGCAGCTCTGGCTGGCTGACCGCAGCGGTGGTTTTCACTTCGATTTTGACAACCAAGATCAGCAATGGCGCTGCGATAGCAATCAGCAGACGTTAAGCGAAATGCTCAGTGAGATTCTTCTCACACATACGCAGCAAACCTTTGATTTAAGCAGTCTGTAACGCCGTCCGTTACTGACAATTTTCAATGCATGCTCTTGTTTATTTAAACAGCTGTGATACGTTGCATGCCTATGCTGTAAAAAATAAACAGTATTTCAAAACCTCGTCTTTCGGCGGGGTTTTGTCTTTTTTACTTGCGATTTAAAGCCTTAGGAGTGCAACAAATACCATGAGCAACAAACCCGCGATCACAGTCACTCGTTTAGATATGCAACGCTTGGAGCACATGCTCGACAATCTCGATGAATATGACGCAGCTGCAGAAGCTTTAGAAGCGGAACTTGGGCGCGCGAATGTTGTTGGTCATACCGAAATAGCCAACAACATTGTCACCATGAACTCAAAAGCGCACTGCTATGAAGAAAACAGTGCAACCGAGTATCGACTGACCTTAGTCTATCCAGAACAAGCTGGCGCTGAAGGTCATGTGTCCATTTTGGCGCCGATTGGTACGGCATTATTAGGCTTGAGCGTTGCTCAAACGATTGACTGGCAAACCCCAACAGGCAAAGCCCTCAAGCTCACTTTAAAGCACGTCGAGTATCAACCTGAAGCACAACAGCAATACACCCTATAAAAGCTCTCCCGGTGCAGTATCTGTATATTGTGTCGGGCCGATTTCTACAGTTTTTGTAGAGCCTCATTCAGGCGCTTCTCTAAAATTGTTTTACGCTGTAAAAAGTGCATGGTTTGTACACTGTCATGCGGCAATACTTTCGACAGGTCAATGTCCGTGATGTAGCACGGATAGCGTTCGGCGGTGCGACGCATCCCTAAGATATAGCGCGCCACATAATGATAAAGCTTCGCGCCGTACTCCAACTCAGAAAACTCTTGATGATTGCAATATAAGGTCTGCGTGCCATCTTCCTCATAAATCACCTGCACCGCATAAAAAGTATGTTCCAGTGTATTATCACGCCATTGACGACGCTCAAGCAGCTGTGGACTACCCGTGCCATCGGGGTAAATACGGTGATAGTTGATGCTCAGCGGAGCCACTGTCGGTTGCTCCGCTGTAAAGCTTTCTGTAATCGTTTGCCGATACAATAATGAACTTAAGAAACGCTGCAGCGGCATCAGCAGCGTTTGCTCATCAACAAAGGGCTGGCTATGCTGCCACAAACCATTGCGCTCATCTAACACATACAGCTGTGCTTGTTGAGCATGCACGCGATAAAAAACCTGCAGCGCATCGGCACGACCCACCGGTAAAATAAACTTTAATACATGCCCCTGCAAAGCATACTCATCAACCCGCCAACGAATATAGTGCGCCTGTTCTTGCGCCAAGTATTCGGTCAGCTCTGCAGCATCCGTAAAGGACATATATCCGGCCCGTCCAGCGCGCCATTCTAAAACATGATATTGCTGCTCTATTTGCAATAAATAACGACTGTCATGCGTCAAGTAAGCGCTAGAGAAAACCTGCTCAACCACCTGTTCCACCCGCTGGACAATCGATGCGGCACGGTTACGGCAAAAACAACTCACCTGAATCAGTGGCATCGCTGCGTGCCCTGCACTCTCATTGAGCAGCGTGGTTAAACATTGTAACAATGCGCTGGCACCGGTATAACGACTGACCAGCAACTCATTCCAGCTGTTTAAGGTGACCTGATCAATACTCAATACCAGGTTTTCCCGTAGCCCAGAGAAACCTAACGCATCCACCTGCTCACTGGCCATATGCACATTGGCTTGGCTATGCTTCGGTAGCGGATCAATACCCACATTAACCAATAACAACACTCTTTGCGGATAACTACTGGCCAATAACGTGTCTTCATCGACCGCTGCAAACGGCAAGCTCAGTGTCCGGCGCAGACTTTTTAAAATACCTTGAAGTTCAAGCTCACTCAGATCACTACCATGCGTAATCAATGACAGCCTTGAAGACTCATCAATGACGCCATTTAAATGAGCCCAAGCCAGCACTGACAGCAACTCTTTGGCGCGTTTCAAGGCTGAATGATCTTGCCACTCTTGACCTGTCAAGCTGCCACGAAACACACCCCAAGACGTCTGTTCAGACTCATCATTAACACATTGCACAAGGGTCAAAGTATCTTCTGATAAATCGGGAGCAATGCCTGGATTCAGATATTCAACCTTACCTGCTTTGCGCTCAAACGCTGCATATAAACGCCGCCCCAGCACGGCTAAATCGCGGGCATTAACCGCCTGCATCACCTGCATCTGCCGCGCTAACTGACTCAGAAAACGATAGCTGTACATCAATTCATTCACCAGCAAACGGCGCTCTTGCTGGGTTTGGGCTATTTTCCATTGATTACGGTAATCTAAATTTCTCAGCAGTGCTTCACTCCACCCCCAGCTCTGGGTGAGTTTTTCTAACAAAAGACGCTGCCAACTTTTTTCGCGATAGGTACGACTCTGTGTAAGGCGCTTACCGACCTTGAGATAAAAACAGCGGCGTACCAACTCTAAACGCTCAAGCTCATCGCGCTCAAGCAAGTAAGCTTCTAAGCGTCGATACAGCATGACATAGGCATCCACGTCATCACTATTTGTCTGATTGGCGTAAATCGCCCGTTTAAAACTTAAACTTAAACACTCCACATGAGGCAGCTCAGCCGCATACACTTCAATCAACAGCAGTTTCAGTAACGACTTATAGGGCGACTCAATCCCTTTATATAACTGCCACATACCCGCGCCAACAAACTCATTGGCAGGAATATGCGCTACACAGCCAAGATCAAGCACGTCTTCGCTGCGCACAAAACGTTTTGCTAATAAAATCTGGCAATACTCAGCGTAGCGATACTCTTCATGCGCCGGCACCCACCACCATAAAGGTGTGCGCCCTGCCAACCAAATCGCCGTACGATAAAATTCATCAAGCAGCAAATAGTGCTGGGTGGTACCGCAATCATCGAGAGACAATTGTTTTTCGTCACCACTGCCATGTGCAAACTGTTGCGGCTCAATTAAAAACAGATAAATTTTTGCACCCAAGCTGGCCGCCCACTCTTGCAGCAAGTCGCACTTTTTACGTAATGCTTGTAACTCGCGGACGGTTAAGTCAGCGCTATGACACAGCCAAAAATCCATATCGCTGTTTTCAGCATACGCAACAGAACCCAAACTGCCCATTAAGAACAGGCCATGTAAAGATTGCACAACTTGATAACCACGAGGGGGTTTATAGACAAAGGAGCGTGCCAAGCTTTGCGCGTCTTGAATCAGTTCTGCGCTTGGCTCGTAAGCACTTAAGCCAGAGGGTGTTGTGCCAGAGACATAACCTGGCAATAAAGGATGATTAACATGCAGTAATAAAGGCATCAATCGCAACACAAACTGCTGCCGCGTTGATTGTGTCAGATTCGCACGTAGCAAACGGTCACGATTGACGCTTAGAAATCGATTACGCAAACGGCTTAAATCTTTACGATCAATGCCATCCTCAATATCTAAGCATATCTCAACCATGACCGAGCAGGCTGTACTAGTCGGCAGCTAAAACAGTTAACACCGCTTGCGCATGTGCTGCTGTTTCAAGACCAAGACTGCTTAAGTAACCACCATCATCTTGACTGATTAAACCTTTTGCAAACAAACGCTGCGCAGCCGCAACACGTTCAGCACCAGCACTGTGATGCACTTTAATACCTTCTTGCGTGCTGTCCAAATTGTACAAGCATAAGACTTCCAGTTCCGCGACAATCTCAGGGGTCCAAGACATAATGTACTCCACCTATTTTTGGGTCATAAAGGGTTTGCATAGCAACTGTTGTGCAGTTTAAGGCGCATCAGGTAGCTGCGGTAATGCACGTAATGCACATTCATAAGCATCCATGTCAAAGGGCTGTTCAGCCTTTAACATTTCATTAATTTGCCAAGCTAAAACGTGTGCCATCATCTGCACAATGTCTTCGCGTGTATGTCCGACTAAAGTCAACTTATTGTATACAGCCTGAGCGGCTGGCGGTTGCTGTGCAGACAACTGATTTTCAATGGCCTCAAGCAGTCGCTCCTCAACAAACTGATCGTCAGCGTCATCGATCACATCATCTGCTTGCGCCGTACTCGCCTGCGCTGTCACGTTGCTCTTAGGGCTGTCATCGGCCAGCGTGCCTTGCTCATCCATCTGGCACAACGTGCAATCATCGGCATCACCTTGATTGGTTTCCACATAGCGCATCTTACGGCGGGCTGAAGAGCGGTCTGCCGATACTTTAAAACGTGCATCTCTCGGTTGATCAGTCACTCTGTTACCTCTCCGCACATCGTTTTATACAGATCATAAACCAGCCGTTATTTAACGGCTGCTCAATAAGTCTTTCCCACGCTGCACCGCAGCACGCACTTGTGCCGGAGCAGTACCACCAATATGGTTACGCGCATTCACCGAGCCGTCTAAGGTCAGCACGGCAAACACATCTTCACCAATCTGCGGACTGAACTGCTGCAGCTCAGCCAAACTCATTTGTGCTAAATCTTTACCTGTCTTCACACCATAACCCACCGCATGCCCGACAATTTCATGACAGTCACGAAACGGTAAACCTTTACCCACTAAGTAGTCAGCAAGATCTGTTGCGGTAGAGAAGCCTCGCAGCGCCGCTTCGCGCATCATCTCTTGCTTAGGCACAATTGCTGGCACCATATCGGCAAACGCACGCAAACTGTCGCGTAAAGTGTCTGCAGCATCAAAAAGCGGCTCTTTATCTTCTTGATTATCTTTGTTGTAAGCCAATGGTTGACCTTTCATCAACGTTAGCAAACCCATTAACGCACCAAATACACGGCCACTTTTACCACGTACCAGTTCGGGCACATCAGGGTTTTTCTTTTGCGGCATAATTGAGCTGCCCGTACAGAAACGATCAGGCAAATCAATAAACTGAAATTGCGCAGAGGTCCATAATACCAACTCTTCAGAAAAGCGTGATAAATGCATCATCGCGATACTGGCAGCCGCACAAAACTCAATGGCAAAATCACGATCGGAAACACCATCGAGTGAGTTACCTGAAATGGCTTCAAAACCGAGCAGTTCACAGGTCATCGCGCGATCAATTGGATACGTTGTGCCTGCTAATGCAGCGCTACCCAAAGGCATGCGATTGGTACGCTTACGGCAATCCACTAAACGTTCATAATCGCGCGCGAGCATTTCAAACCAGGCCATCATATGGTGACCAAAGGTCACTGGCTGTGCGGTTTGCAGGTGAGTAAAGCCTGGCATAATAGTGTCTGCATGCGCTTGTGCTAAGCCCAGCAAACCTTCTTGTAAACGTGTGAGCTGAGCTAAAATCAGATCAATTTCGTCACGCAGCCACAAACGAATATCGGTAGCCACCTGGTCATTACGACTGCGCCCCGTATGCAGCTTTTTCCCAACCATACCGACCTGCTGGGTGAGGCGTGCTTCAATGTTCATGTGCACATCTTCAAGTTCTGTGCTCCATACGAACTGACCGCTTTCGATTTCCCGCTCAATTGCCTGTAAGCCAGCAATCACCGTATCACGCTCATCTGCAGTTAATACGCCGACTTTAGCCAGCATGCTGGCATGGGCAATTGAACCCATAATATCGTGACGGTAAAGGCGCTGATCAAAATCCACCGATGCCGTGAAACGTGCGACAAATGCATCAACCGGCTCACTAAAACGGCCGCCCCACGACTGATTGGTTTTCTCGTTGCTCATTGAACCTGCCCAGCTAAACAATAAAAGATGCACACATAATAACAGGATGGCACACGCTTATGCCGCCCTGTATTTAATTATGTACACCCTGTTGTTTGAGCCAGCTCAGTAACTGTGTCAAAGGCAAAGCACCACTTTGTCTGGCGACCTCTTTACCGTTACGAAATAAAATCAAACTGGGAATTGAGCGAACCCCTAACTCGCCTGAAAGTGCCGGATGTGCTTCACTGTCCAGCTTACCAAAACGACACTGGGTACTGAGCTGCAACGCAGCCTGACTAAAGGTTGGCGCAAATTGTCGGCATGGCCCGCACCAACTGGCCCACACATCAACCAGCAAAGGAATATCACCTTTACTTTGTTTGCCAAACGTTGCCTCATCTAAATCAAATGCAGTTTCGATAAAAATCGGTTGTTTGCACGAGCCGCATTGCGGTTGCGCTTGACGTTTATCGTTGGGAATACGGTTTAAAGTCGCGCAATGCGCGCAAGGAACAACAATAGAGTCCGTCATTTTTCATACCCTCTTAATTCAACACATCAATACTTTACCTAATTATCAACTATATAGCTCAACCTTCTAACGCAGACATTTGCCTATTGGTGCTTCTTAGACTACAACTTAAAACATTCATGGACGAATACTACACAGCACGGAGGCTGTATGTTTATGAGCTATCAACGCGCCTTTACCTTAATAGAACTGTGTATTGTGCTCGCTTTATTGGCAATTTTAGCGCAGATCGCAGTGCCCTCTTTTCAAGATTTCTTGGAACGCAATCAACAACAGGCTCTACAAGATCAGCTCGCCCGAGCCGTACAGCATGCTCGAATGCACGCAATCACCCACCGTACCCGCGTAGAACTGTGCGGCAGTATTGATGGCGTCAACTGCCATAGCGATTGGTCGCAAGGCTGGCTATTTCGCGAGGTCAAACAAATAGCACCCCTAAGCGTAACGCGTCTAGCCCCTGATAAAAAACGTTTAAACTGGAGTGGCTTTCAAACAAAGATTCAGTTTACTAGTAATGGTTCCAGCCCAATCGGTAATGGACGTTTTTACAGTTGCCACAAGCAACACATCAGTTGGCAGCTGATCCTTAACCGTCAGGGTCGCTTAAGAACAGCCAGCAGCAGTGAAAACGAAGCAGAAGCTGCACGTTGCAGTTGATGTGCGACTGTCTCACAATTCACTGTTTTATATGTGCAGTAGCACTTGCCGCGTGCTAGGCCAACAGGTGACACTGCAAGAATGAATAAACCCAAACACGACATGCCATTGAGCGATGATTTCTTTGTTCCTGAGCTCTGCCAAGCAGAGGCTTTGCTCGGGCTCGTGCTATTGGCTGAATTATTAGTTTTTGTATTGGTTTTAGCCGAGCCGATTACCACAGGCTTTGACTGGATGCGCTTAGCGTTAACCTCCTTATTTGTACAGTGGATCGTTTTACTCTCGGCTGCAGCCGTGTGTCGCGCGCGATCATTCTTAGCGCGTTTACCCGCGAGCACCGCGATAGCCATAATCAGTACCCTCGTCCTCTGTTTAACCGTGCTATGCACAGCCGTTGCTGAACATTTCTATATCGTCGAAGAATTATCTAGGGAAGCCAGCACCCAGCGTTATATTCGCCACGCCTTAATCAGCCTAATTATGTGTGCGCTGTTGCTGCGTTATTTTTACTTACAAGGACAGTGGCGACGTCAACAACAAGCGGAGCTGCAAGCACGCTTACAAGCATTGCAAGCACGCATTCATCCGCACTTTTTGTTTAACAGTCTCAATAGTATCGCCAGTTTAATCGACTCCAATCCTGAAAAAGCCGAACACGCCGTTCTCGATCTCTCTGATTTATTCCGAGCCAGCTTAGCCCATCCCAACGCCTTATCAACATGGCGCAATGAGCTGGCTTTAGCCAAACAATATATATCGATTGAACAATATCGACTGGGCAAGCGTCTACATGTGATATGGAATATTGAGAACGTGCCAAATGACTTACCGATACCTCATTTAACTGTGCAGCCTTTATTAGAAAACGCAGTGATTTACGGCATCCAACCCAGCGTTCAAGGTGGCTGCATTGAAATTAATGCGCACTACCTCAACGGTGCTTTCAAGCTGCAGGTGAGCAACCCTTTTATGCACAACGATAACCCGAGCAACCCGCGTGGAACACGCTTGGCTCTGAATAACATTGAAGCGCGTTTAAAGGTTTTGTTTGGCGCTACAGCGCGTCTATCAATCCAACAACAGCTGGACCGTTACACCACAAGTCTGAGCTATCCCTGCTCAAGACCCGCAGCAGAGGCGCCTCACCAAGATGAAAATCTTAATCGCTGATGATGAGCCTTTAGCTCGCGAACGCGTCACTCGACTGATCAAAAACATACCCAACTGCAGCGTCTTGCAACCCTGTGCAGAAAACGGGCACGAAGCACTCGAATTGGTTGAACGTTTGCAGCCTGATGTTTTATTACTGGATATCGGCATGCCTGGCTTGGATGGCTTGCAAGTCGCGGCGCAACTCTGTGAGCAAAGCGACGCACCTGCAGTGATCTTCTGTACAGCCCACGATGACTATGCCTTACAAGCCTTTGAAGTTAGCGCCATCGGCTATTTGGTGAAACCTATACGTGCAGAACAATTGCAGGCCGCTTTAGAGAAAGCCCAAAGACTCAATCGTGTGCAACTGGCCGCTTTAGCACGCGCACCGAGCGCCACTAACGCACCCCGCAGCCACCTCAGCGCACGCACGCACAAAGGCATTGAGTTAATTCCGCTAGAGCATGTCATTCATTTCGTAGCCGACAACAAATATGTCACTTTGCGCCATCTGCATGGCGAAACATTATTAGATGAATCATTAAAATCACTTGAAGATGAGTTTGCTGAACGCTTTGTGCGCATCCATCGCAATGCTTTAGTCAGTCGCGCACACATTGAACGTTTACAACGCAACCCGAACGGCTATTACGAACTGCACCTGCGTGATTTAGCAGAGCCTCTCACGGTGAGCCGTCGTCACGTTGCTGCGGTCCGCAAATTAATGGACGAACTGTAACCCTTTACAGAAACTTAACCTGCCACATGAGGCACGCCTGCGCAGTGCCTGTTATCATTCATACGATGAGTATTTATAATTTTGGATCATAACTATGTCTGCAACTGAACAGCCTGTCCGTGAAATTCGCATTGCCACCCGCAAAAGCGCTTTAGCGCTCTGGCAAGCAGAGTTTGTCAAAGCCGAGCTTGAAGCTAAGCACCCACACCTAACCGTAACCTTAGTACCTATGGTCAGCCGCGGTGATCAACTACTGGATTCCCCTTTATCGAAAATTGGCGGCAAAGGCCTTTTTGTTAAAGAATTGGAAACCGCACTGCTCTCCAAAGAAGCCGATATTGCAGTGCACTCGATGAAAGATGTGCCGATGGAATTCCCTGAAGGCTTAGGCTTGTATTGCGTGTGTGAGCGCGAAGATCCACGCGACGCGTTTGTATCCAATAACTACGCCAGTGTCGATGAGCTGCCACAGGGCAGTATTGTCGGAACGTCCAGTCTACGCCGCCAAGCACAACTGTTAGCACAGCGCCCAGACTTAAAAATCAATTTTTTGCGCGGGAATGTCAATACGCGTTTAGCCAAGCTGGATGCTGGCGAATACGACGCTATTATTCTCGCCGCAGCAGGTCTTTTACGTTTAGGCTTCGCCGAGCGTATTCGTAGCAACCTGGATGTCAGCAGCAGTTTACCGGCGGGTGGACAAGGCGCTGTAGGCATTGAATGCCGCAGCGACGATACGGCTATTCATGCATTATTAAAGCCTTTGCATCATACCGACACAGCGATTCGCGTAACGGCAGAACGCGCACTGAATAAGCATCTCAATGGCGGCTGCCAAGTACCCATTGCCTGTTACGCAGTATTAGAAGACGAACAACTATGGCTACGTGGTTTTGTTGGCCAACCCGATGCTTCAATATTATTGCGCGCCGAACAACGTGCGCATAAGAATGATGCCGAAGCCTTAGGTATCCGCGTCGCTAAAGATCTATTAGCGCAAGGCGCAGGAGAAATCCTGGCTGCTTTGTATGCACAAGAGACGCCCGTAGCGTGAAACAGTGGCGTGTGCTGATCACTCGGCCAACCGCCGACAGTACCGTGTTGGCGGCACTATTGGCCGAGCAACAAATTTACAGCAGCAGCCTGCCGCTTTTAGAAATTCAAGCACTGCCAGAAACACCTGAACAACGCACACTGATGCTCAATCTTGAGCATTACTGCGCAGTGATTGTGGTGAGTAAACCCGCGGCACATTTAGGCCTACAACGCGTTGATCAATATTGGCCGCAACCACCGGCTGAGCAACAGTGGTTTAGCGTCGGGGCGGGCACAGGACGCATCTTGGCCGACTATGGTTTATCAGTCAGCTGGCCAGAGCATGGCGATGACAGTGAAGCACTGTTAGCCCTGCCAAAATTTTTAGACGCCCTCAATACTGCCAATCCACGTATATTGATTATGCGTGCGGATACCGGCCGCGATTTTCTTGCGGAACAATTAAAGCAACGCGGTATTCAGGTTGATTTTTTAGCACTTTATCGTCGACGCTTACCCGTTTATCCTACGGGGATATTAATAGAGCGCATCCACCAAGAACACCTTAACGGCCTTGTGGTCAGCAGCGAACAAGGATTACGCCACTTAATTGAATTAGCGGGAGACGCGTGGCCAACATTGACCTCTTTAAGGTTATTTGTACCCAGTCCACGCGTTGCAGACATTGCCCAAGAGTTAGGCGCGCAGCATGTGATTGATTGTCGAGGCGCCAGCAATCAGGCGTTATTAAATGCCTTGACTGCACATGCAGCACCATCAGTATAAGGACTTGATTATGACCCAGCCATCACAAACGCCAGAAGTTCAAAGCGCTACAACAGATGCAGATGCCGTAAAAAAAGACAACTCAGCCGCACAACAGCAGCCCAACAAACCGGCAGCAAGTTCTTCAGGTAAAGGCTTAGCGATACTGGCCTTATTATTTAGCTTGGGCGGTTTAGGGGCAGGTGCTTGGAGCGTATTACACACGCAAGCAGCCGGTGATCTCACCGCGCAACAGCAACAACAACTCTCAAACATGCGTGCACAAACTGCAGATTTAACCGAGCGCGAGCAACAACTGAGTACAACATTGGCACAGATGCCTTCTGCCAACCAATTACAGCAAGGCCGAGAGCTGCTTGCCAGCGTGCAAGCTGAGCAACAACTGCTCGCACAGCGCTTGGAAACTATTTTAGGTGCCAGCCGTCAAGATTGGCGCTTAGCTGAAGCCGAGCATCTATTACGCATGGCCAGTTTGCGCTTAAGCGCTTTACACGACACCAACAGTGCGCGCTTCCTGCTGCAAGCCGCTGATCATATTCTCATGGAACAAGACGATCCGGCAGCCTTTGCGGCTCGTGAACAGTTAGCTAAGAGCATCGCTGCGCTACAGAGTAGTAGCAGTTTAGATCGCACGGGCTTATTTGTCCGCCTTGGCGCCCTGCATCAACAAGCCAGTCAGCTGACCCACCTTGCGCCAGAGTTTGAACAAGGGCAAGACCGGCCAGCTGCAGTAGCCAGCGACGATGGCGCTGGCTACTGGGCCAAATGGTGGGAGCAAATCAGTCACTATGTGCGTATCGACTTTAACGCCAGCGAGCAGGTTCAACCTCTTTTAGCAGGGCAAAGTCTAACCCAAGTCCGTCTAGCCTTAGGACTGGCCTTAGAACAAGCACAATGGGCTGCGCTCAATGGTGCAACTGAGGTGTACCAGCAAGCACTCAAGCAAGCATTGGGCATTTTAGACGCCCATTTTAGTGTTAAAGACCCTAGCGTCAGCGGCTTAAGAGAGCAGCTTAGCGAGCTGCGCGAACAGAAAGTCAGTCAACAACTGCCTGACTTAAACGCGGCGTTACTCACGCTAGAAGCTTACATTAATACTCGCTCGACCCCTCAAGAAGCTGACGCAGAGGAGTCCAACTGATTATGAAACGTATCTATCTTATTTTACTGATGGTTGTGGCCTGCGCCGCGGCATTAGGCATGTTTATCGCAGAACACACCGGTTACGTGCTGATTTCTTGGAAATCTTTCCGTTACGAATCAAGCCTCTGGATGTTCCTTGCCGTCCTCGCTATGGTGCTGGGCATACTGTATGGGGTGCGCACGCTGATTAAAATGACACTTGCATCAAGTGGCATAATCAACCCATGGTCACGCCGGAATAAAGGGCGGCGTTTACGCCAAGCAGCTGAGCAAGGTATTTTAGATCTGGCTCAAGGGCATTGGAAAAATGCATTACGCCATCTGCGCCGTGCGGCCGAAGGTCAAACCAAGCCTTTAGTGTATTTATTAGGCGCGGCAAACGCAGCAGAAAAGCTAGGCTATAGCGAAGAAGCTGATCAACTATTGGAGCAAGCATTAATCAAGCAACCCTCGGCAGAAGTGGCTATTGCTCTAGCCCATGCTGATTTACAACTGCAACGCGCAGACGATGCTGGCGCACAAGAAACCCTGCAAGCCATGCATGAGATTCATCCACAACACCCCGAAGTATTGCTACGTCTACAAGCGCTATTGCGTCAGCGCCAAGAGTGGTCAGCGCTGATTGGCTTACTGCCCTCTTTACGCAAATGCAAACGCCTTAGCACTGAGCAATTGCAAAACATTGAATACCAGGCGTGGTCTGGACGCCTTGCTTCTGCCTGTCAGCTCAAGCAGGATCCACAGCATGCCCTCCAATTGCTAGAAACAGCATGGAACGGTCTCTCCAATAAACTCAAAAATGACCCCCTCTTAGTCGCCGCTTATACGACTGAACTACTGCGTCTAAACGCGCACGAACAAGCGGAGTCATTACTGCGCCATACGTTAAAAAACGGCTTGCATGACGCGCTACTCGAGCTGTATGGCCGCACCCAAGCTAACGATGCTGCACGGCAACTGCAATTGGCTGAAAGCTGGCTGAAACAAGCGCCGAACAATCCTATCTTGTTACGCGCACTGGGGCGCTTAAGCCTACGCAATCAGCTGTGGGGGAAAGCGCGTGATTACTTTGAAAGCAGCTTACGCCTACACCGTCAAGCGCACACTTGCGCCGAATTAGCACGACTACTCAGTCATTTAGGCGACACGCAACGCAGCAATCAACTATTTGCCGAAAGTTTTCAGTTATTGGAGCAATCTTTGCCAACATTACCCCAACCAGTACTACAAAATGGCCACACTTAAACAGTACAATACATACTGAAAATTGACAGATAGCCATCACTAAAGAGACAAACGCAATATTGCTCAACTGTAATGCTTAGAGCATGCAACTGACTGTTGCGTTTGTCTTATAGCCTATTGCTACGCCTAGGAGTTTCAATGCAAATCCCTTCTACCCGCCAGCTATTTTTATTGGCATTACTCGGCTGCATAGGTCTATTGGCGGTAGCGCTTTACTTGGAACATGTTGTCGGCTTAGTCCCTTGCCCCTTATGTCACGTACAGCGCGCTGCAGTACTCATGTTTGCAGTCATCTGTCTGCTGGCTACAATGCACAATCCTGCACGTACTGGACAACGCATTTACGCGATACTCGCAGCTTTAGCCGCGAGCTTTGGAATAGCGACAGCGGGTCGGCAAATTTGGCTACAAGGCTTACCAGAAGATCAACTTCCGTCTTGCCTACCTCCATTTGAATTTATGCTTGAAGCGTTCCCAATCCAAGAAATTATCTCAAAAATGCTGCATGGCACCGCCGACTGTGCAGAAATAAACTGGACATTTTTAAGTTTTAATCTTGCCGAGTTAAGCATGGTTAGCTTTATTGCCATGTTGCTATTTAGCCTTTTTCTTGCATTACGCAAGCGCGCTTAACTCTCCGCCAACCTCAGCGCCTAAGACAGTGCGAGAGACCTCTACTCGAGGCCTCGCACCGTTCTAAACAAACCGCACAGAGCTTCTCAAACAAAGCTGATCTACACCCGCCTACTCTTTTAAAGGCACTAAACGCGGAGCAATCATATGCTCTGGACGCAAAATATCAGCTAACAAATCATCATCCAGTAACTGCTCTTCACGAACCAACTCAAGCACACCACGCCCACTCTCTAACGCCTGCTTAGCAATCCGCGTGGCATTGTCATAGCCAATATAGGGATTGAGCGCGGTAATCAAACCAATGGAGTGCTCCACAAGTGTGCGACAACGCGCTTCATTGGCGGTAATCCCAACGACACAATGCTCACGCAGCATATCCATGGCGCGACGCAAAAGACGAATAGAATCGAACATTTTCCACGCAATCAACGGCTCCATCACGTTCAATTGCAACTGCCCAGCCTCTGCAGCCAAGGTCAGAGATAAATCATTCCCAATCACTTCATAAGCCACTTGACTGACCGCTTCAGGAATCACCGGATTGACTTTGCCCGGCATAATCGAGCTACCAGGTTGACGCGCAGGCAGATTAATTTCATTAATACCGGTCCGCGGGCCACTGGACAATAAACGTAAGTCATTACAAATTTTCGAGAGCTTCACCGCAGTACGTTTAAGCATCGCTGAGAACAATACAAACGAGCCCATATCAGACGTCGCCTCAATCAAGTCTGGTGCGGCTTTAATCGGATAACCACAAATCGCCGCTAAACGCTCAACCGCAATACCTTGATAACGCGGATCAGCATTGATACCCGTACCAATCGCCGTACCGCCAAGGTTGACCGAAGAAAACAAATCATTGGCTAAGCTTTTAAGACGGATTAAATCTGTGCTTAGGTTGACCGAAAAGGCTTTAAATTCTTGGCCCAAGGTCATCGGTACCGCATCTTGTAATTGCGTGCGCCCCATTTTTAGCACATGCGAGAACTCATCACCCTTATCAGCAAACGCCTCAATCAAGCGCTCCAAACTGATCAGCAAATTATTATGGCCTAACAACAGACCGACGCGAATTGCAGTTGGATAGGCATCGTTCGTGGATTGCGCCATATTCACGTCATTATTAGGATGCAAAAAGCTGTAATCACCCTTTTCTTTACCCATCGCCTCCAAGGCCAAATTAGCAATCACCTCATTGGCATTCATATTGGTCGAGGTGCCAGCGCCGCCTTGAATCATATCGACAATAAATTGATCGTGGTGCTTACCTTCAATCAACTGAGTACAGGCACTGGCAATCGCGGCATGTTTTTTATCACTTAAATACCCGAGTTGATGATTCGCATCCGCTGCCGCTTGTTTAACCATTGCCAAAGCACAAACAAACTTAGGGTAATGCGATAAAGGTACGCCGGTCAGATGAAAGTTATGCATGGCCCGTAAGGTCTGAATACCGTAATAAGCATCCTTAGGAACAGGCAAAGAACCGAGTAAATCATGTTCAGAACGAAATGCTGTTGCGCTCATATCTAGACACCCCTTAGCCAAAAACTGATCGAGTATTGAATAAGTCGATGGTAGGCTTTCCAAGGCTTTAAAGCCAACCGTGCAGGCCTGCTCCCAGCAGAGCCATGCTCCAAGCTATACTGTGGATAACTCTGTGCATGACTCATAAGACACTCAAAATTTATACAATTCAAAACAAGATAGCGCCGTAAGCTATTGTATTTAATAGGATTTAAAAAATATAAAAACCCAAGACGACATAATAATCCAAACCCTCTCTGTGGATAACTTTTTACAGGCAGGTTATCGCAGAATTTACCGAACTGTTATAGAGCTATCACCCACTGATTTAGGCTCTTCACTGGCCAGATCTATCTCAGCAATACTGCGCAAGCGCTCCACCACTCGAGCATTAATCGAACCGTCAGGAAAAACGTTGTCTTGGTCGCTACAACCAGCTTCTTCACCACTTAATAACGCCAGAGCCTGATCAACATGACGCACCGTATAAATTTGAAATTGACCAGTACGCACGGCTTCAACGACAGCATCATCTAACAATAAATTAATAATATTGGACTGAGGGATAATCACTCCTTGCTCGCCGGTTAAACCACGCGCCTGACACAAACGGAAGAAACCTTCAATTTTTTCATTAACACCACCGACCGCTTGTACTTCACCAAACTGGTTAATCGAGCCAGTAATAGCAAAGGATTGCTTCAGTGGTGTACGCGATAACGCCGAAATCAAGGCACAGACTTCACCGAGCGAAGCACTGTCACCATCGACATAGCCATAGGATTGTTCCAGCGCAATACTGGCAGAAATTGCTAACGGAAACTCTTGCGCATAGCGACTACCCAAATAACCGGTAAGAATCATCACCCCTTTCGAGTGAATTGACTGACCTAAACTGACTTCACGCTCAATATCAACAATACCACTGGCGCCAGGATAGACGGATGCAGAAATACGCGCAGGCATACCAAACGAGGTATCACCAACAGCCAGCACAGTAAGGCCGTTGCACTTACCCACTGCAGCGCCTTGACTATCAATCAAAATCACGCCAGACAACATATCATCCATAATCCGCGCGCAAACGCGACCGGTGCGCGTCATCTTCGCTTCAATCGCGCTTTGCACATGCAACGCATCAGTGATCACGGCACCCGCGTTATGCCGTAAAAAATCTGCTTCACTGACAATCTGAAATAAATCTGCAAGACTGGCAGAGAGGCGCTCTTGATGCTCAGCTAAACGCGTACTGTAGCGCGCCAACCGGATGACGGCTGCTGCAGTTAACGGCGCCATTTCTTCTTCACTGGTGCGCGCGCAAAGCAGTTGGGCAAAGTGCTGCAACGTCTCATCGGTGAGTGGAATGTCTTCATCGAAATCAACCAACACACGAAACATTTCCTGAAAGTCAGGATCCAGCTCTTGCAAGGCGTAATACAGATCACGCGAACCAATCACAACAACTTTAAGCTGCAGAGGGATCACTTGCGGAATCAAGGTTGCCGTAGCTAAACGGCCCAATTCAACCAGAGGGGATTCCATTTTTAATTGTCGTGAATGCAACGCACGTTTTAGTGCCTCCCAGACAAAGGGTTCGGAAAGCAGTTTTTCTGCCTCTAAAATCAAATAACCACCATTGGCACGGTGCAAAGCACCTGAACGTAACTGCCGATAGCTGGTGTACAAAGCGCCTTGATCGGTGCTGTATTCGATACGCCCAAATAAATTATCGTAGGTTGGATGCGACTCAAAGACGACCGGGGCACCTTCCTCTGGCGCATGCCCAATGATTAAATTGGGGCTGTATTGTTCTTCTAGCAACTTGCGCGCTAAAGAATCACTATGGTCTTCATCGACCAATTGCTCGACCACAGTTTTTAATAAATTGGTATGCATGGCCTGTAAATACGCCACCACACAAGGGTGCTCGGCATATTTTTGTGACAACGGGGAGAGCAAAGGCTCCAAGGCTAGCGCAATCGTTTCTTCATTGAGTTGACGCAACTGATTGCTCGACTCACGCTTCCATAGAGGCAGGCTAGAGAGTTCCTTATTCAGCTGCTCCTCTAGCACAGCAATATCAAGATGAAACTGTTCACGCTCACTGTCCGGACGCTGGGCAAACTCGGCCTCGTCCAGCGCTTTACCATCAAACATTGGGGTAAAGGCAATATTAGTACTGTCACGATACAGAGCAATATTCTTTTCTAACGCGAGTTTTTCAACGGTATCAAGGGCAAGGTCGTAACGGCGATTAAAAACACGATCAATCGTACTTTTTTTCTGCTGCCAAGCAGGCGTTTCAAAAACGGCTGGGAAAGTGGCCAGCAAGTTATCGAGCAGTATGCTGATATCAGCACAAAAGCAACTGCCTTCGCCGGGCGGCAATTGCAGGGCATGCGGCTCACGCATTTCATCAAAATGATTGACGTACAGCCAATCAGAAGGCGTAGGACGCTGCTTGGCCTGCTCACTCAGATAGCGGCGCACGTAAGAAAAACGTCCAGTACCCGACTCCCCCATAACAAAGACGTTATAACCAGCACGCGGCATAGCCACGCCAAATTGCAGTGCCTGTACCGCACGCGCCTGCCCTAACACACCTTGTAACGGGTCAAGCTCTGCCGTCGTGACAAAGTTAAATGGCTTATTAAAGGTACGCGTCAACTGCTCAGGTGATAAGCGCAGTGCATTAACAGATGAATCAAGCATTAGAATTCCTTGCAGCTAGCGGCCGCGCCGCGAAGTGAACGGAGCATTTTGGCCTTGCTCGGCAGTCGACTGCAAGGACGAAGTGAAAACAAGTAATTTGCGAGCACTGAACTTACTCAATCAGGACGGTAACCCTAGATGAGTTGTGCGGTTATTAGAAGGGGCAGCTGAATGTTTCGGGAGAGCAGACAAATAGCCTATAGCATAACGTTCCTTAACCAACCCTAGAGGGACTCATCGAGAAGAACAGCTACAGCGCAGTACGACCGCTTCAAATACCCATAGCCACCTCTAGCTAATGTATAAAAGCCTTAGTCGTTACAAACATCTATAAAAAACAAGTGTTGAATTTACTCATCCGCACAGTGAATACAAAATGCTGCTGACGGTAATGCTTCAAGACGCGCGGCACTGATTGGCTCACCACATTTTTCGCACTCACCATAAGTCCCTGCATCTAAGCGGGCTAATGCTTGCTGTACTTCATTCACGCTAGTTCGAGCATCCGCTAATAAACCTTGCAGAACCATATCATTTTGACGCTCAGTGGCTTGCTCAGAAAACCCTGCTGCGTGGCTTCGAGATAAATCTCGTTCAATCGCTTCAGCACGCGCAGCATACTCACTGGCTAGTGCTTCCAGTTTTATACGTGGATTCATTCCTGTCATAGCGACCTCGTCTAAAAAACTCAGTGTTAAGCATACACTTCATGATAAAAGCCTGCGCCCATACGGACACTGATATCAATCAAATCCACCCTAACCCTGTATAACCTAAAATGCTAGGTTCACCAGCACTAAAATAAGTGGCATAGCGACTCAGCATAAAAAATGCCCCGCGATTGCTCGACAGGGCATTTTCTTTAAAACGACCAACTTAACCGTAAAAGGTTACACAATACCTTGCGCTAACATGGCATCAGCCACCTTAACGAAACCAGCGATATTAGCGCCTTTAACATAGTTAACTTTGCCGTTTTCCATACCATAATGAACACAGGCTGTATGGATATTTTGCATAATGCTATGCAATTTGGCATCCACTTCACCATCAGTCCAGAGTAAGCGCATGGCGTTTTGGCTCATCTCTAAGCCACTCACTGCCACGCCACCAGCGTTAGACGCTTTGCCTGGGGCATACAAGATGCCTTGCTCAATAAACAAATCGACTGCTTCGAGTGTCGACGGCATGTTGGCGCCTTCTGCAACACAAATGCAGCCATTTTTAAGCAAGGTGCGCGCATCATCAATGGTCAGCTCATTTTGCGTTGCACAAGGCAAAGCAATATCACATTTCAAGCTCCATGGGCGTTGTCCTGCCAAGTACTGCAAACCGAAGTGCTCCGCCATTTCTTCGATGCGGCCGCGACGGATATTTTTCAAATCCATCAAATACTTCCAGTGCTCGCTGTCCATGCCATTTTCCATATACAGCGTGCCACCTGAGTCAGACAAAGAAATTACTTTCCCGCCCAGCTCAATGACTTTTTGTGCAGCATACTGAGCTACGTTACCGGAGCCTGAAATCGCCACACGCTGACCTTCAAAGCGGCTTTTAACGCTTTTAAGCATTTCTTCAGCAAAATACACGCAGCCATAACCTGTCGCTTCAGGACGAATTAAGCTGCCACCGTACGTCATACCTTTACCGGTCAGCACTGAAGTGAACTCATTGGCCAGTCGTTTGTATTGACCGAACATGTAGCCGATTTCGCGTGCGCCAACACCAATATCCCCAGCCGGGACATCAAGGTTATGACCGATATGGCGGAATAGCTCAGTCATAAATGACTGACAGAAACGCATCACTTCGTTATCTGTTTTGCCTTTAGGATCGAAATCTGATCCACCTTTACCGCCACCCATAGGCAATGAGGTCAGTGAGTTTTTAAAGACTTGCTCGAAAGCCAAGAACTTCAACACACCTAAGTTCACCGAAGGATGGAAACGTAAACCACCTTTATAGGGGCCTATCGCACTGTTCATTTGCACGCGATAACCGCGATTGACGTGCACTTTGCCCGCATCATCGACCCAAGGTACGCGAAATAAAATCGCACGCTCAGGCTCAACCATACGTTCAATGATGCCAGCCTGCATATAGTGCGGGTTATCCTCAAGGAACGGCCATAAAGTGCGTAGCACTTCTTCAACCGCCTGATGAAATTCAGGCTGATCGGGGTCACGTTGTTTAATATGGGATAAAAACGCATCAAGAGTTTGGGACATATATAAGCCTCGGCAAACCGTACGCATACGGTCGTGGTTCAAAACCACCTGACTTTATCAGTGCAGAGCCACTTTGCGATATAAAAAAATACAGTTTTTTAAAAAAAACGCCTATTAATGTAACTCAACTTATGACCAATGCAATTTTATCCAGCCCAGACCTACTGTTGCGCTTGTTATCTACGCAGCATGGACGTAAAGTTATATTATAACTTTTATATAAATTTGGAGACTCATTATGCGTATCAGTCACTGCATCGTTTCTGCAGCCCTTGCCTTACCCGTCGCAGCATTAGCAGATGATCATCAACACAGCCTCGAGGCGCACGTACATGGCATTGCTACGCTAAACATAGCCCTAGAAGAGCAACAACTTGAGCTACAAATTGAAAGCCCTGCAATGAATATTGTTGGCTTTGAATACCAGCCAAAAACCGCAACTGACAAACAGACTGTCGAAGCGGCACAGAGCACATTAAAGGATGCTGCCGCCTTGTTTGTTTTAAACCCTGCAGCGCAGTGCACATTAACCTCAGTGTCCGTTGATAATGACTTACTCGAAGAGACCGATGAGCATGACCATGACCATGAGAGTCATTCAGATGTAGAATCACATGATGCAGAACACTCACACAGTGATATTAACGCGCATTACCATTATCACTGCAGCAAGCCTGCGGCATTAAATAACCTTGATCTAGCAGGATTTTTTAAACAGTTCCCGCGCACAGAAAAGATCCGAGTGCAATTCATCACGGCCGACCAACAACAAGGTGTCGAGTTGTCGCACGAACACACCCAGTTCAACTGGTAAGATATATACTCTTTGACTGCAGGCCGGCTCAATACGCCTGCAGTGCAAGAGTAAAAAGGTTTCCTGCACTTTATATTTTGAGATAACAAATGGCTCGTCATACTCCAATCATTGAATTGCGCGACTTGCGTTTTGCTTGGCCCAAACAAGCGCTTTTGTTAGATATCGCAGAATTTACCTTACAACCTCAGCAACGCCTCTTTTTAAAAGGGCCATCAGGCAGTGGCAAAACCACGTTACTGGGTTTGCTCGGTGGTGTGCAATTACCACAAAGCGGCTGCATTAAGTTGCTCGGACAAGATTTAAGTCAACTGAGCGCCAGCGCTCGTGATCGTTTTCGCGTCGATCACAGTGGTTTTATCTTTCAGCAGTTTAATCTTTTGCCGTTTTTATCGGTGTTACACAATGTCTTGTTGCCTTGCCAGTTTTCCAAGCTACGCCAGCAACGAGCGACAGCAAGGCACGGCAGTATCGAAGAGGCAGCACAGGCTTTGTTATTACAACTGGGTTTGACGGAATCACTGCACCACACGCTCGCTGGACAATTATCCATCGGTCAACAGCAACGTGTCGCTGCAGCGCGCGCCCTGATTGGTCAACCCGAACTGGTCATTGCCGATGAACCCACGTCCGCACTGGACGCCGACAGCCGCGAAGCCTTTTTACATTTACTGTTTAGCGAATGTGCCGCAGCTAAGGCGAGCTTACTCTTTGTCAGTCATGATCAATCACTCGCCCCCCTGTTTGATCGCAGCATTGATCTGACTGAACTCAATCGCGCGACACGCAAACAGGAGTATTAAGGTGCACCTACTTCGAATCGCCTTAAGCAGCCTAGCTAACCGACGCTTTACTGCGCTACTGACGGTCTTTGCAATAGCACTATCGATGGCCTTATTGCTCGCGGTTGAGCGTGTACGCACAGAAGCACGCGCCAGTTTTGCGAGCACGATCAGTTCCACCGATTTAATTGTTGGCGCGCGTTCTGGCTCGATCAATCTACTGCTCTACTCAGTATTCAGAATTGGTAACGCAACCAACAATATTCGCTGGAGTAGTTTTGAACACTTTGCCCAGCATCCTCAAGTCAAGTGGGCCGTACCGCTGTCATTAGGCGACTCACACCACGGCTATCGTGTCCTAGGCACCTCTGAAGATTACTTTACACACTACCAATACGGTCGTAAAAATCATCTTGCATTACGTGAGGGTCGATTTTTTAACAACCAAGCACCCTTTGAAGTAGTACTTGGCGCTGAAGTCGCCGATGCCCTAGGTTATACGCTCGGTCAAGAACTGGTCTTAGCACATGGCGTCGCAGCGGTGAGTTTGGTCAAGCACGATGACAAGCCTTTCACCACTGTGGGTATCTTAGCGCGCACCGGCACGCCAGTGGATCGCACTCTGCATATTGCTCTGGCAGGCATGCAAGCGATTCATATTGATTGGCAGCATGGCGCTCCAGCCTATGGCAACCAGAAAATCAGTGCGGAACAAGCCTTGCAGATGGATTTGCAGCCCAAAGAAATTACCGCGATGCTGATCGGCCTTAAAAGTCGCATGGCAACCTTTGCCTTACAGCGTGAAATCAATCAATGGTCAGGTGAACCCTTACTGGCGATCTTACCCGGCGTCGCGCTACAAGAGCTGTGGAGTTTGATGGGCACCGCCGAAAAAGCCCTATTTATTGTTTCATTATTTGTAGTTTTGACCGGCTTAATTGGTATGCTCACGGCCATTTTAACCAGCCTCAATGAGCGTCGCCGTGAGATGGCAATTTTACGCTCAGTCGGCGCACGGCCGTGGCATATTGCGAGCCTGCTGATTCTCGAGGCCTTTAGCTTAGCTTTTGCTGGCATACTCGCTGGGTTGGCCTTTTTATACCTTGCTATCGCGCTTGTCCAAGGCCCATTGCAGAGCCATTACGGCTTGTATCTGGCTTTTTCAGCACCAACTTTGTATGAGTGGCAGTTGCTGGGCGCAGTGCTAGCGGCTGGCGTATTGATGGGTGCAGTACCTGCTTGGCGAGCTTACCGACAATCACTTGCGGACGGCTTAAATATTCGTTTATAACCTCGTCTCTAAATAGTTTTCATCAGCTTGGGTGTTTGATTTATGCGCAAAATGATTTGTTTAATCTTGGCGGTATGCAGTCTTAGCGGCGCCTATGCAAATGACCTGCGTACGCTGCGCTGGGAAGAAATGATTCCAGCTGATGCGCCGCTTTTACAGGCACCAACAGTGCTGCATGATCTTAATCAGCTCGCCGACATCCTCAGCGAATCAGGCCCCGCAGCGGCTCAGCAACACCCCAACGCGCCCGTCGTAGCCGAGCTCAATGGTATTCACATGAAGCTTCCCGGCTATATCGTGCCGCTCACCATTGATGACAATAACCGTATCACTGAGTTTTTATTGGTACCTTACTTTGGTGCCTGTATTCATGTACCGCCACCACCTTCCAATCAAATGGTCTATGTCACCAGCGAAGGTGGCGTTGCAATGGGTGATATGTGGCAACCCTATTGGATTGAAGGCCAACTGAGCGTGCAATCTTTCAGTAGCGACATGGGCGATACCGGTTATCAAGCCACTGCAGAATCCATTTACCCTTATGTATTTGATAGCCCCGCGGTTAAATAACCGCCCAAGCATGCAGTCGATGCCTGTCATTGCAGCAAAAAATCACTTATAAAACAGTGCCCGACACAGCGCTCAACGCAATCTGCGATAAATTAATCGTCTTTCTCTAAAAACACACCGTATAATACGCGTTCGCAGGAGAGAGAGCCGTTACAAATCGACTCCGCCGAAGGCGCAAACTCCCATAAACGCTCAGGCTCATGTACTGCGAAACAACTTAGATTCGCCAACTGGAGAGCGATTGCTTGAGGCAATCCACCGAAGGGGCAAGCAGCAAACTGCTGCGTAAACTCTCAGGTACACAGGACAGAGGGAGAGGCATTACTGTCAGCAGGAGTTCTGTGTGCTTACCTATATCTATCTGATTGCTATTACTGCCGAAGCCATGTCCGGAGCCCTTGCGGCGGGACGACGTAATATGGATCTGTTTGGCGTCTCTCTTATTGCGTTTATCACCGCGCTGGGCGGTGGCACTGTGCGCGATATGCTCTTGGGTAATTACCCCGTAACCTGGACACAACACCCGCCCTACATCTACCTGACCATAGGTTCCGGGCTGGCCACCATGCTGGTTGCACGCTTTATGCACAAGCTCAACCAGATTTTTTTGATCCTCGATGCGATGGGCTTAGTGGCCTTTACCATCATCGGTTGCAATGTTGCCCTTAAGCTTGGCTACGAAACTCCGGTGGTGATTATGGCGGGGATTACTACTGGTATTTTCGGCGGCATTTTGCGCGATATTATGTGCAACCGCACACCTCAAGTACTCAGGCATGAACTCTACGCGAGTGTGTCGTTAGTGGTGGCGGTGGTGTATTTGTATTTAAAATCGCTCGGTGTCTCGGACGATACCAACACCCTTGCCTCTTTCAGTTTCGGGCTGGCCTTGCGCCTTGCCGCGATTCGCTGGAAGTTGTCTTTACCAGTATTTTCCTACTCACCCGGACGCTGGGGTGACTAAGAATAAAGCGCCCATTAGGACGCCTTCTTTACATCAAAACAACGCGCCTACCAATTCAAGCTCACCCCCACGCCCAATCCATGCTGACGTATTGAGTCAGCGTGGGTGTAGTTGTAGTTCCCCTGCACACTTAAAGCCTCAGACAGTTTATAAGTAGCCCCCAAACCGAGCGAGCCTACAGAGCTGTCCGGCTCATAGCCTTGCAATCTAAAGCGTACGGAATCGACGCTATTAAGGTACATACCAAGCTTTTTCTGATCGTCAGCAAACTCTTTCTCATAACCAATTTCAGCGCTAACACTGAGCGGTGCAGTTAACTGGTAGCTGGCCAGCAGGCCAACACCTAAACGCTTCGAAGTGCGTTTTTGCTCAGAAAAAGTTATCGCCGTGGATCTATCACCTTTCTCCGCATAGTCATCGACTTTAAAGCGCGCATGACTCATCGATACAAAGGGTGATAACTGCAGCGGATCTTGTGCCGAAAAGAGTTGATAACCAACACGTGCATGCACGGCTAAAATACTACCATCGGTGTCGCCTTTTTCAGTGCGCGCGGCGGTATTTAGAGCCAGTTTACGATGTAAGCTCGCATAATCTAAGCGCCCAGCACTCAGGGTTAAATCACCCCATAACGCTTGATTGTTGTACTGAATAAAAGGGCTGAGCAAATAGCTGTTAAGACGGTATTTAGAATCTTCCGCCCCTGCTGTCAAACTACTTTCTTGCAGGCTAACTCCCACACCTGCTCGCCATTGCTCATCAAGACGATAGCTACCACCAAACGACAAGCCATAATTATTGCTGTCACCGTCGCTGGCGCTTTTTTGCGTACGATAATTACTGCGATCACCACTGACCGCAGCAAAACTATGCCACTGCCCTGTAGCTTGCCAGCTCGACTGACCATTCAAAGCATGATTCTGTAAAGTTTTCTGATGTTGATTAAGCGAACTGCGCGCCATTTCCGGCAACAAGGTGACTTCCCAGGGCGCAGCTAATATTGAATAGCCGTAATCGGCAATCAGGCGCTGGCCAGTAATTGTTGGATGCACACCATCATTAAAAAGCAGTTTCGTTGGATCAGGCGTCGCACTATTGATGCCATACTTTAGGTTTTCAGTGCAGCTATCGCCGCTAAAGCAAGTGCCAATTAAATTTTCACTGCCAGCTAGACCAAACGCTCCAGGATCCGCTAAGCCTTCGCTAAACAACTTTGGAATATTTAGGGCAATCACCTCTGCATTCACTTGCGCTAAGCGCTGCACAAGCTGAGTATTAAAATCAACGCCTAACGCAGACACAAAGCCCTGTAGAGGCGTACCAGAGATAGCTGGAGTCAAGCCAACGTCAGGTAGCATCCACACCATAAAATAACGGCCACCGGCTTTTTGCAACGCTTCAACACTATCGGCCAAGCGATTTGCTGAATCTGCAGCTTGCTGTGGACTTAAAATCAGTCCTTGGAGGAAATCATTACCGCCACCACTAAGATAAAATAAGGTGTTGGGATCAATGCTACGACCTTGTGCCTGCAGGCTTGGCAAATAACCATCACGCGTACGTGTGGTGCTACCATCGACCACGACAGACCCAGCAACGCCAGTAATGGAGTCATAAATCTGATCAGTGCGATAACCGCCTACCGCCCAGTTGTCACCGTCTGCTTGGCCTTGCCCTGCACGCACTGGTGAGGTTGAGCCCGCTAACTGGGTACTGCTGATGCCTAAACGTTCACCAATCAGCATGGATGACACCTTGCCATATACAGCGCCCGGACTCCCATCGACCCTATTGGTGTAGCGCTTAGTTTGACCTGGAACACTCGTATCTTGAAATTGCCCAGCATCAACCAAACTGTCACCAAACACTACAAAACCGCTATAGGGTTTAGGTGCGGCGCAAGCTACGCCAATGCTTAAAGCTGAAACACCTACCAGACTGACTAGTAACTTCTTCATCCTGTAGCTCCGTATTATTATTTTTATTACCGAGCATTAACTACTACAAAGAATTTTTTAGTGCAACTTTCTTAGATAACTAGCCCAAAGGCTAAGGTTCTATAATGCTCATCGGCTTAAGCAACTACCCTCACTGACTAAGCACCAATAACCCCACCGTCTATCCGCGTAATCACCATCACGCTGGAGCGCGCAACGGAATCCCCACCGAATGGAAAGTTTGAAGGCACCCGCTCTTCACCTGGGTGCTGCACACCGATAAATAAGGTTTTCTGATCTGGGGTGAAAGCCAAGCCGGTAATCTCACAGGCCACAGGACCGGTTAGGAAGCGCCGTACCTCACCTGTTTTTGGATCCGCACCGAGCATCTGGTTATTGCCCTGTCCAGCAAAATCATCCTGATTTGAATAATTACCATCCGACTGAATCCACAAACGTCCAGCTTGGTCAAAACCAATACCATCAGGGCTGTTAAACATATTATCGGTAGTAATATTACTAGAGCCTGCATAAAGTGTTCCTCCGTGTATATCGGGGTTACCCGCCATTAAAAAGAGATCCCATTGAAAATCTTTAGCGGTATGCTGCCCTGCGCTTGGCACCCAGCGCACGATCTGTCCATAGTGATTTTCCGCACGAGGATTAGGCCCACCTACAGGCTGATTATCTTTAAGCCCACGATTTTTATTATTGGTTAAGGTACAAAACACCATTGGTTCATGGGGATGCACAGCTACCCACTCAGGTCGATCCATGGTGGTTGCGCCTACTTGCGTCGCCGCCAAGCGCGCATGAATCAGAATATCCGCCTGACTGGCAAAACCATTATCTGCGGTCAAACCGTTTTGACCATACGCTAAGCTGAGCCACTCGCCGCTGCCATCCTCATTAAACTTAGCAACAAATAATTCGCCATCATCTAATAGGTCACGATTCGCTGCTTGATCTGTAGGACTGTACTTATTGCGACTGACAAACCGGTAAATATGCTCGCCGCGCTCATCATCCCCTAAATACACCACCACGCGGCCATCCTCAGCAATCACCAACTCTGCGTTTTCATGCTTAAAGCGCCCTAAGGCAGTGCGTTTTACTGGTATAGAGCTTGGATTGTGTGGATCAATCTCGACTACCCAACCAAAGCGATTCGGCTCATTAGGTTCTTTGCCTAGGTCAAAACGCGAATCAAACTTATACCAACTGTAGCCCGCATCCACTGCGGCAATACCGTAGCGTGAAAACTCAGGGCTCAAATCAACCTGTGCATCACTACCAAAATAACCATTGAAGTTTTCTTCACAGGTTAAATAGGTGCCCCAAGGGGTCATACCATTAGCGCAATTATTAAAAGTACCTAAGGCCACTTCACCCTTTGGGTCAGCGTTCGTCTGCAGTAAAGCATGCCCTTGCGCGGGGCCGCTGATACGCATCGCTGTGTTGGCATCAATGCGACGATTAAAACGTCCATTTCTATCAAAGCGCCAACCTTGCGCCTGCTTGGTTAAGGTAATAATAGATACGCCATGCGCTGCTTGAGCATAATCCACATCGGCAGCGGTCATATTTTTACCCTGATGCTCAAACATTAGCTCATAGTTAGTGTACTCATTGTTGACGGCTAAAATAGCGGTCTGTTGATCCACTGGAAAAAAGCTCATGCCATCGTTATTGTCACCAAACTGACGCTTTTGATTGGCCGCTGTATTCTTATGTAACTGATTCGAAAACTCTGCAACATCGGCAAATAAGGGATCACCCCAAGAGATCAAACGCTCAACTTGATAACCCTCTGGCACCACAATTGTGTCCGCAGTACTCGCAGGCACAGCTTTAAAACCCAGCAAAGAGCTAGCTGTTGGCGACAATGCTGCGGCAATCGATCGACTGACAGGCGTCATACTAAAAAAGGTCACCGCACCTAAAGCAGCAGTCGCACCCAGAAAACGACGTCGCGACAGACCACGCTCAGCCATCTGAGTAAACTCTGGTGTTTCCGTACGAGGATGATTCAACTCATCTTGCAACTCAAACTGACTCATAGCACAACCTCAGCAAGGCGTTTAATTACGATGCAGTCAGATTAGCCGGGCTAGGTGTCAAAAAGATGACAGTTGTATGAGAGATTAATGTCGCAGCAAGTGCGTAGAAGGAGAAGAAACACAGCCTTAAAACGCGCCGACTCGTTTTGTCGCTTATTCAACTGAGCGCGTTGATCTAACGCGTGGCAATGGCTCACCAACCAATCTTAGATGCTCGAGCCATTGCCCAATTTGAAGCGGTGCGCTTAGCTGTTAAAGCTCTGTCTCGATTTATAGATCGGATACAAGGACAATAAGCAAATAATGCCAGGCACCACAGAAACAAACAAAACGATAGCAAACATCGCGCTGTCGGATTGCTCGGTAAAGGTTCCTGCCAAAGACTCAATAAAGCCAAATAGATGCAAGCCTAATCCCGCGATGCCAGCACCTAATGCTAAACCAAGCTTTTGTCCCATCACCCAAATACCGGTGAAAGCCCCTTCTTCAGCAAAGCCTGAGCGCTCACGTTCAGCAGCTATCACATCGGGAACGATGGCAAAGCAAAATAACTGCTGTCCTGCGTTAGCAATACCTAGCACCGTCACCGCTAACCAAAAACCCAAAGTACTGTCTTTAGCAAACCAAAACAGCGCCATACCCAATGCATAAAACACCGTAGCAATATAGAAACCACGGTATTTGCCAATACCTCGCGCCAGCTTGGTCCATAATACCGTGGTTAATACAGTTAACGTCATGACTCCAAGAAAAATCTTGCTGATAGTTAAGTCATTATTACCGAGCCAATATTTGTTGTAATAAGTTAACAGCGCTGAGTTCACACTCACTGAAATCATCTGAATAATAAAACCCAGCCACAGCCAAGCAAAGGCCGGCACACGCAAAGGTAATAACAATTGACCACTGCTTTGCATGCTGCGCTGAATCACTCGTCCAGAACCTGTGCCTAATACCGTGGTAGCCATTGCCGCAAAAGACATCAAGCCCACCAATAAGCCCATGGTGGCAAATGCAGCTTTATCAGCTCCACCACTTTGCACTATCCATGGTGCTAAACCACCCGCCAACATAAAGCCGACTGACAAAAACACACTGCGCCAGCCCGACACTCGTGTACGCACTTGCGCATCATCGGTGACTTCCGAAAGCATGGTGATATAGGGCACTTCAAAAAAGGTATAAGCTGTTGTGGTTAGCGTATAGAGAATTAACACCCAGGCTAAAGAATTATGCCAATGGCTAAAATCTGGCGGTGTAAATAAGGCGACAAAGCCAATTAAGAAAAATACTGAGCCTACCGCCATAAACGGACGACGTCGCCCCCAGCGCGATTGAATTTTATCAGACCAACGTCCAATTAACGGATCGGTAAAAAACTCCACCAACTTGGGAAATAGCAGCGCCAAACCAGCTGCTGCAGGCGGAATGCCCAAGGCTTCGGTCATAAAGTACAGCAGTAATATCTGTGGAGCGATTACAAAAATCGCCGTTCCCACACTGCCCACACCATAGGCTAGCTCAAACTTTATCCCGAGCGGCGCAGGATTTTCTTGCTTCACTGTAGGCATCACAAGGCCCCCCTTGAATTATCGTTATTATGGGATCGAATCAGTTTTGCTTGCTCACGCAGATGACCTTTAGATAGGAGCACACACCAAGCTGCCGAGTATACTGCCAACACACAGCATACCCAGCCATAGGCTTTAGCTTGAAGTCAGCACCGTCAAACCAGCACCTTCAGGCCCGCAAAACGGATCTAACAAAGGAAAAAAATCATCTGGATTAACGATTTCTTCCGGGGCAAACACGCCACTCTGCGCCAACCGCCCTTGATGCAGCAGCGGCAAGAACAATGCATGTGGAATGCCCGTAATAGTCGCCATACCGCCGGCTGGGCGATTCTTAATAAAAGCCCCAGCGGTCGCTGCTTGACCATTTTTACGTCCTGCCGCATAGGCTAAAGCGCCCGGCACATCTTCACGCTCAGCCTTGGCCAGACGCGCTTGCCGTGCTTCACGACCACCATCCGCCGCCAACATACGTGCTGCATCATCAACAGTAAGCTGCCCAACTGCCACAGCGCCAGCCACTTGGCGTAAGTCATCAACAATATCGTCAATGCCCAGCATGCCGTTATAGCAGTTTTGTAACTCCGGAAAACGTCGTACCAAAGTCACCGCCTCTGGATGACCTAAGGACCAGACATCCAACGCACCCAAGGTAGGAAAATCAATTTGCGAGTGTTCTAGTGGCGTGGTATCAAGCGCCTTGCCATCACGCAGCACACGAATTTTCTCCGACAAACAATGCATCAAGTGCACTGCAGCGGCATCCACATGCCCTTCTGCCACTGGCGGAGTAAAGCCATCGTCATCATTGACTGCACCAGACAATTTCCAAGCTGAAACAATGGTATCCACTTCATCTAAAGCAGTTGCGGCTTTTACACAGAGCAAGTTAACAATACCCGGACTGGCACCTAAACCAATCACCGCAGTAACACCTTTTTGCTTGGCGCGTTCGTTTAACTTGAGCATCGCAACGGTCGGCTGCCAGTCATCACAGATATCACTGTAATGCTTACCGGCCTCAATCGCTGCAGTTAAAATCGGCACGCCAAAGCGGAAAAACGGCCCAGCGGAGTTCAACACCACATCCACTGTTGCAATCGCTTGGCGTAACGCAGTTTCATCGGTTACGTCTAAATATATCGCGCGTACCCGCGCATCGTTCAACGAGGCGACAAAACGCTCAGCCAGCTCGCCATCAATCCCTGCTACAATAATTTCCGTAATGAAATCAAAGGTCAGCGCCGCACGTACTGTGGCGCGCCCCATTCCACCGCTGCCACCAATTGCTAATACTTTCATACAAAATTCCCTTACTGCTAACTGAGGCAGAGAAGCGCTAACGCCCTCCTCTGCTCTATCTTTTATTGATTACCGAACACCCGAATTACGCAATGCCGCTGGAGTAAAGTCGGAAAAGCGCAATGGCATGCCAAATTTAAAACTATGGCGCTCTTCATTTTTCATCCCTAAAGCCAGATAGCGGCCAGCGTTTAGATCGTAAATAACTTCCAAGGTATATGCCGCAGCTTGCGCATGGTAGTACTGCTGCATATGCCCTTCGGCAACGCGCCACAGCTGTCCGCGGCCGTCATAATGATCAACAATAGCTAACTGCCAAGTATCTTCATCAAAGTACATCGTGCGTTTAGCATAAATATGGCGCGCTTCGGGTTTGACCGTAGCCACCACCTCCCAAACACGGTGCAACTCATAACGCGTATGGTCTTGATTCAAATGGCCTGGCTGGATGATGTCGGTATATTTTAGGTCTGGCGAATCCAGCTTATAGCTGTTGTATGGAATATACATTTCACGCTTGCCAACCAACTGCCAGTCATAACGATCCGGTGCTCCGGAGAACATATCGAAATTATCTGTGGTTCTTAAGCCATCTGCTGCTGTGCCTGGACCATCGTAATCCACTTGCGGAGCTCGACGCACACGACGCTGACCAGCGTTATATACCCACGCCGAGCGTGGCTCTTTAACCTGGTCTAAGGTTTCATAGACCAACAGTACGTTACCGGCCAAACGTGATGGTGCGGTCACTTGCTGCTTAAAGTAAGAGACAATATTGTCACCTTTACCTGCTGGCAAATCGGGTAAGTCTTGTGGACCTGCAACAGTTTCATCAAAACGAATCGCCGTAAATGCACCATTCACTTGCGGAGTCGCTTGAGTAATCACACGCTGTATATTGCCGCCGCGGTAACGAGTGACATGGTTCCACTGCACCTCTAAACCATTTTTCGGAATCGGAAACGCGTAATAGCGACTGTCAGTAAAGTTATTGACCCCATAACCACCATCTACTGCTTGGGTAGTGACTGCGCTGTGCTTGATCTTGGCGTAAATTTCCTTTGGCAGCGCTGCGCTACGGCGACTTGGATAAATTGGCATTTTAAAGGTCTCAGGATAGCGCTTAAACATCGCTACCTGCCCCTCCGACAACTGATCCTTATACTGCTCAACATTATTGGCGGTAATTACAAACAGAGGTTTGTCTTGCGCAAAAGGGTCTTCCAAGAATCCTCGTTCATCGACTTTACCGGCATTAACCGGTAAGCCACCGGTCCATTCAGGGATCGTGCCCGCCGCATTACCGGCACGCTCAGCACCAATTGGTGTCAACTTAGCACCCAACTGTGCGGCCTCTTCAGGGGATACTGCTGCTTGTGCAGTTAGTACAGCGCCGATACAAAAGCTCAGTGCGGTATATTTAAAAACTGAAATATTCATTATACGACCTCAAACATCCGAACTATTGATTAGAAATTCACCGCAAAACTTAAAGCTACGAAATCACGATCAACTTCTGTGTTGTAACGGCCACCAAAAAAATTGGTGTAGCTCAAACTCGCGGTGTAATTGGTCAAATAGTTCGCATCTAGACCAACACTGATCGCTTTAGAGTTTTCGATAAAATTATCATTGGGTCCATAACCATAGACATCATGCGACCAAGACAGATTCGGCTCTAGATTCACCCCAGCAAAAACGTTGCTGTACTCAAGACTCGCTGATGCTCGGTAACCCCAAGAGTTTTTCGTCGCATAGCCAGCGCTGCGAGTGTCACCAAACACTGTGTCACGACCGTAACGCGCCTTGCGCTGACTTTCCAAACCGCCCACATGAGTGAACGCTGCCTCACCCACCAGCACCAATTGCTCAGCACCTAGCACCTGATCCAGGGTATGAATTAGGGTCGATTGAATCTGCGTTACTTCTTTGCGGTTGTAGCCACGCACCTTACCGTCAGGTGCAACCTGTATATTTGACAAGCTTGCATCATAAGGCGCTAAGGTGCCGACCAGCATATCTGCAGCATTCAGCGCAACTGGCGCATTCGGTCGGTAGCTAAGCTCTCCACTCCAAGCCGTCCCCGTTGGTAAGGTAGTCGCAAAGCTGACACCATACAGGCGGATATCCTCTGGATAATCCATATAGTAATTGGCGTTTCCAAAGACCGTTGCCGCTAGCAATCCTTCTAAGGCACCTGGATCGGTGACGCCATTGCCCATCGCTGTTCCAAGGATATTATTTAAATCGCCATACAGATTCATACCTGGCGCTTGGTAGGCGAGAAATGGCACACGACTGTGATAATTCATCACAAAAAAACCGTACTCTGTGGTGTCTGTCTGCCAGCGTAACGCAGCACCCCACTGTCCAGAATCGCGTGCTTTATTGTCTTTCATCCGATTAATAATCACGCCTTCACTGGTGGTGTCATAGCCATGACCATAAGCATCGGCAAAAGGCGCAAGCTGGCCAAGCTGACTGCTCAATACGGTAAAGTTTTGGTCACAACCTGGCGGCGCGACATCACCACCAAAGAAGGTGCCGCAGTTATCTAAAACATAAGGCTCCCACTTCACTTGGTAAAAGGCTTCCAAGTTAAGGCTGTCACTTAAGCTCTGTGAGGCATAAAGCATCTGCGCAGGTAATAAGCCTTCTTTTAACTCAGCACCAGGGCGACGCAATGCTGCTACGTCCCACGGGTTAATACTATTAATCCCGCCGCCAATGTAAGTACTCTCGCCCCAACTGACCACTTGTTGACCAACTCGCACATGGCCTGGACGCTCGCCAATACTGTAGTTGTGGTAAATAAAGGCATCGAGCAAATCAAAACCTGAAGACTTTGCTGCAGGAGAGCGTCCTTTATCACTGATATCTTTGAAAGGTCTGGACTCGTCTTTTAACTCAAAGTCATACCAATACTTACCACGGAAAAACGCACCGCTATCACCGTAGGTTAAATCTAGATCGTGTACACCTTTGAAAATCTTCGAGAAGGTTTCACCGCGCTTAAAATTCATGCGGCCATCATCGCCGGTAGACGAAGCACCGCTACCGCCATTATTTTCGTCAATCAATTTACGACTAGGCTTACTGGTTCCCCAGCTCGCACCGATGGACAACTGTGAATCAAAACGCCCTTGAATCTCACCTAGATCAAAGTCAATTGCATGCCCTGATGCTGCAAAACTGATTGCGGCAGCCAAGGCAGAAAGCTTAGCTACCGAGAGTGTCTTGTTATGCTTCATTTTGCCTCTCCACCCACTGACAGAAGACTCGATTGAAACGCAGGAGCGCAAGCAAGGTAAGTCCTCTTAATAAGGCTTTGACAATGTATCCAAAAGGATTAATGACGCTTCAAAACCGTCGCCTTCTCAATATCTGCCAGAAATCTCCACGCAAGCGCTACCTTAAGTAACAAGCCTCAGGTAATTCATACCCGCAGAGCCGTATTAAGCGACCAGCCAACAAGCGCCTCGCAGAACATCAACTAATCCCTTATTATCAAAGCTTGCATTCTTTTGCTTATCGAGGGCACGCAATGCCGCTTAATGTTGTTTATCAGCCACCGCGCTTGCCACAACAACACTTACCCAGACCCAGACTGAGTAAAGCCCTGTTGGGATCTTCGGCGCGGGTAAAACTGGTCTGTGCACCTGCCGGAACCGGCAAAACAGTACTTTTAAATGAGTGCTTACAGCAGCTTGATGCATCAGCTGAAATTCGCTGGTTGCGTAGCAATAGCGATGTCAACTCAGCAACAGCGCTCTCGATGCAAATTGCTAACGTACTATTATTGAAAAACGATACAGATCTGATCGAGACACTGAGTAACTTTAAGACACCGTTGCATTTAGTCATTGATGACTTCAGTCCAACTGCTGACGAACACGCTGACGCCTTATTGGCTCGCCTAGTTGCACTCAGTAGCACGCATATTCACTGGTGGATCAGCTGTCGTCGCCCGCTTACCAATAAGTTCTCACGTCTTATCCTAGAAGAAACGGCCTATGAGCTCAGTGATAGCGTACAATTTTCCTTTACCACCACTGAAGTTGGGGCCTTATTTGCTTTAAAAAATATTGAACTATTTGGCAAGCAATTGGCGTTTATCATGCAGCACTCAGCGGGCTGGTGTATCGCGGTTAAAGCGTTACTGGCTGACCCTGAATTGATCCATCTAAAAACCTGGCCAGAACACTTTACTCACTACATTAACAGCGAATTGTTTAGCCAGTTCTCCGAGCAAGAGCATGAGTTTTGGTTGCTGCTGGCCCATTTACAAAGCTTTAACACCAGTTTAATAGCTTACATTTTAGAAACTGACGAAAAAAGCTGCGAACAACAACTCTCAGCCTTCGTTGCGGCCGGTGTTTTTGTGGAGCGCAAGCATGCCCCTTTAGGCTGGTTCAGCGTCTTTACACCACTAGCCTACTATGTCCGCCATCAGCCTCACGATACGGCGCATCGCTGGCATTTACGCGCCAGTCAATGGTATGCCAGCCAAGGCAATTGGCAAGCTGCTGTAGAGCATGCGCGGCGAGCAGGCCGCGATGAAGAAGCTCTAAGCATGCTGCAAGAGATTTCTGATGAGGAGTCTATGAGCGGCGAAAACGTTGCGGTGCTCATGCAGCTTAGAAACTCACCTGCACAGGATATTTTGTTCAGCACACCGCGCTTAATTTCATTAATTACCGGCGCACAAGTCTTTAGTGGGCAACTAGATAGTGCGCAGCAATCTCTCGAGCATCTAGTTAATTTTTTGCCACAGCCCACAGCTAAGCTGCAAGCAGATTTATTGGCTCAATGGCAAGCATTCACCGGCTGGATCGCCCATTTACGCGGCGCAGCAGAACCTGCACAAGAACACTTACATGCTGCCTTACAATGGTTATCCGATGATTTTTGGGAAATCCGCTTAACCTGCTACAGCGCTCTAACCCAACATGCACTTCTGGTAGGTGATCTGGACTTAGCGCGCTCACTCAATCGCACGGCTTTGCGTCTATCTCGCCAACAAAAAAGCGTGTTATTTGAAGCCTACCTTGAACTCGATCATGCGCAATTATTAGAGCATCGTGGCTCATTTGCTGATGCGGAAAATATTCTGGAAAAGGCTTGCACCTTACTCGGCGAAGATAGCAGTATTAAAAGCCCTGTTCTGGGACGTTTACAACTACGCCTTGGCCAGCTAAAAATGCGCCAGGGCGATAAAAACCAAGCACATCACCACTTTACTGAGGGTTTGCAAGAAGCTTTGCGCTGGGGAGATCATCGTGGTGTTTACGGCCACTTTGGTTTAGCGCTGCTGGATGTAGAAGATAAAAATTATAACAGCGCATTAGAACGCTTGCGCGATGCAGAGCGCTCAATGCAGAAGAACTATATTCCCGAACCGCTCTACCGTGCAGCGCTCATACTCACCGGCAGCATCATTGTTTTGCATCAAGGAAAGTACTCAGCAGCGCAAACCTCTCTTAGTGGCATCTTAGATCGCTATACATCATTGCCTAAACATACTGCTCCACCTGCATCCTTTGAATTACTGCCGCAGGTGAAATTATATTTAGCGATGGCGCATATGCTGCAAGGTCATCTCGCGCCAGCGCAGAGCTTAATTAAACAAGTGTATGAGTACGCCGAACAACATGGCTTTCTTTGCTTACTGGCGCACTCCCACAGCATTTTACGCTTACAGCAACATCTACAGAGCAGCAACTTAGCCTGCAACAATGAGCAAATCGATCATATTCTTCATCCTTGCTTGCAGGCTGGCCTATTGCAAGCGGCCAATGAACTGCAAGTGCTCTTTACGCAACAACTGCAAAAAAGCATAACCCAAGAAGAGCTATTAAGCCCTCGCGAACTTGAGGTTTTACAATGGGTGGCGGACGGTTTAGCTAGCAAACAAATTGCCGAGCATATGCATATTTCTGTGCATACCGTAAAAGCACATATTCAGCGTATCTACAAAAAACTAGAGGTATCACGACGCACCCAAGCCGTTGCTAAAGCAGAGCTTTTAGGCTTATTAAGCGGCCATTAAAAAACCCGCAACGTTGCCGGTGCGGGTTTTGGGTACAGCTAAAGCAAATTAGACTTTGTTACGACCATGACGCTTACGATCGTTTTCAGTCAGATACTTTTTACGCAGACGAATTGACTTCGGCGTTACTTCAACCAGCTCATCATCTTCGATGAACTCAAGCGCTTGCTCAAGAGAGAAACGGATTGGCGGAACCAATGCGGTGGTTTCTTCTTTACCGGTTACACGCATGTTGTCGAGTTTTTTGGCTTTAGTTGGGTTAATCGCCAAATCGTTGTCACGACTGTGGATACCGGCCAACTGGCCTTCGTAAATTTCTTCACCCGGTGATAAGAACAGCTTACCGCGCTCTTGCAGAGTTTCCAGCGAGTAAGTCAATGCTTTACCCGTCGCCATAGACACCAATACGCCCTGTTGACGGCTGGTCACTTCACCCGTTTTGATTGGGCCGTAGTGACTGAACATA
>Ga0265295_1001375_pt1 | contig 42889 bp, 39 predicted proteins | sample Munlansysbiofilm_FD_192503 | JGI IMG/M metagenome (GOLD analysis project Ga0265295, IMG submission 192503) | Leachate microbial communities from a municipal landfill in Southern Ontario, Canada - Methane capture system biofilm | ecosystem: Engineered > Solid waste > Landfill > Unclassified ... | reverse complement strand
ATGAGGCTTTTTGAAACGGAGGAACTGTCTGAGAAGGCATGGCTAAGTATCGCAATAAATGCAGACCAACAGAGGATGCAAACATAGCCGTATCTATCCATGAGCGCTCAAAAAATATAGATAGACGCCGTTCGCTTGGTCATTGGGAGGGCGACTTGGTATCGGGTACCAATAACACGCACATCGCAACGCTGGTTGATAGAAAGTCGCGATATACCATTATTGTGAAGCTTGCAGGAAAAGATGCAGAGTCGGTGTATCAAGCATTACTAGCCGTTTTTATGAAGATGCCAGCTGAGCATCGGAAGTTTTTAACTTGGGATAGAGGTATGGAGCTAGCAAAACATGCTGATCTAACAAAGGAGACTGGGATGCCTGTTTACTTTTGCGACCCGCAATGTCCATGGCAGCGCGGTACAAACGAGAATACTAACGGGCTTATCCGTCAATATTTCCCTAAAAAGACCGACTTATCAACGCATTCACAGAAACGGCTGAATGAAGTTGCAAATCAACTAAATGAACGACCCAGAAAAACATTGAAATTTAAAACACCCTCACACATGATTGATAAGAGTGTTGCGTTGATGGTTTGAATCTACACTGTATGGCGAATGGGACAAGGGCTACGGGTGGGGCAGAAACAAAAAAGCCCCAAACAATAAATGCTTGAGGCTTTAATGATAGATCTGGTTGCGGGAGCAGAATTTGAACCTACGACCTTCGGGTTATGAGCCCGTCAAAACCCTTTGTGGCGTTAATGTACATTTCCTTACATACCTTGTCAATCAAGGCTTGCTGCTTGTTTTAGTGGTTTTACGTTGACCTTTAAACCATTAAAAACAAAAATATCTTTCACAAAAATTTAACTCTTTTTGTACGATTTCTCGGGCAATGTTTGTGCCCGTCGCCCATTTCTATAATATTTATCAGGTTATTGAGCACTCGCTGAGTTGTTTTTTTTGCCGCTGATGAGTTACGTCGAAAAGCTTGTGGCGCTGCATCGAGTACGCTAAAAATAATTGCAGCGCCTATCTGAGCGGTGCAATTATCATCCAGTGGTAGTTGTAAAAATATCGATGTAGCGAATTATTTTGTTAGCTAGATGTAGTCATGCATCACAGCTATCTATTGGTTATCATTGACTCACTTGTACTAGGATATCGTTGTAATGAGCACACTGATTGAGCGACTTATAATACTGCCAGAAAGTAAAGTTCTTGAGTTTAAGCAGGACCTATCCTCGCCTAAAAACGTACTGAAAACTTTAGTAGCTTTTGCTAACTCTGCTGGCGGTCAAATCATCATTGGCGTTGATGACAATAAGGGTGTACTCGGTGTTGAAGATCCTTTAGCCGAAGAAGAACGTATTTGTAATTTGATAGGCGACTCGATTTCACCGCGCCTAGTTCCCAATATAGAATTAATGAGTCACGACAATAAAACGCTGCTAGTCATTGAAGTATTTCCAAGCAGTAACCGTCCTCATTACTTGAACCAGCTAGGTCCAGAGCATGGTGTTTATGTGCGCCTTGGATCAAGCAATAGACAAGCCGGACCTGATCTTACCGCTGAATTAAAGCGCTCCACTTGCGGAGAGGTTTTCGATGAGCAGCCTATGCTTGATTTGTCGATTGAAGACTTAGATCAGGCAAAAATGCATGATCTATTCGGGCCTATAAAAGAGCTGAATGAAAAAAATCTTTTGACACTAAAACTACTGCGTAAAGAACAAGGACGACTGGTACCTACCCGTGGTGCCATCTTGTTATTTGGGAATAATAAAGAGCGTTACTTTCCAGACGCATGGGTTCAGTGCGGTCGTTTTCGTGGCACAACTAAAGTGGATATATTTGATCAGGCTGAGATTTATAGCTCATTACCTGAGAGCGTTTATGCCATTGAAGCTTTTCTGCAAAAACATGCTTTTAAAAGCGCTCAGTTTGGCGCAATGCAACGTAAAGATGTTTGGAGTATTCCTCTGACTATTTTGCGTGAAGCATTGGTTAATGCTTTAGTGCATAGCGACTACTCGCAACGTGGCACACCGATACGTATTGCCTTTTTTGATGACCGTATCGATATTGAAAGTCCAGGCATGCTTCTACCTGGAATGACAATTGAGGATATGAAAAGTGGTGTGTCAAAAATTCGCAATCCAGTTATCGCACGAGTTTTTCGTGAGTTACGTTTAATCGAGCAATGGGGTAGCGGCATAAAACGTATCTTTACTGAAGCTGAAGTGCTCGGTTTGCCAGAGCCTGAAATTAGTGAAATTGCTACAGGATTACGATTGCGAATATTTTTCACGCAAATACATCAGGCCAGAGATGAAACTGAAATAAGTACTACGCAGCTAGAGCTAGAGGACTCTGGGCTAGAGTCGAGGCTAGAGTCGAGGCTAGAGTCGGCATTGGCAGCTAGAGTTATATTGCTCTTAAAAGAACAGACTATGGGTAAAGCAGAGCTTGCTCAGCGTCTTGGTCATGTTTCTGTATCTGGAGCTCTGAATAGGCAAATTAAACATCTGCTTGTGCAAGACTTGGTCGAACTAACCATTCCTGACAAACCAACCAGTCGCTTACAACAGTACCGTTTAACAGCTCAAGGAGTTGAGTTGCTAAAGGGTAATAATTAATGCAGTTAGACTGTCTAAAAGCACATATCATGTCTGTTGGGTTAACCTCATAGAAAAGGATAAATTATCAACCATTAAAGCTGCAGGTTTAGTTGATTATTTGGTTTTCTGACCAAGCATATTTACCAACTGGCTGGGTAAAATATACGGGCTACCCCACCAGTCACCCAACCAGTTGCTACCTTGTTAAAGCTGCTTGCTGACAAAGGTGAATTGAAACTCGTGAGCTTATGCAGTTGAAGGCCCCTACCCACTTGCGTAAGTGTTATATCGAGCCAGTAATGGGGCAAAGGCTTATTTAATATACTTTGCCCGATAAACCAACCAGCTCTAAACAAAAGTACAAAATCACCGATACTGAAATAAAACTGTTAAATCAATGAAAGTAGCGTTGTACTCAGTTACAGGTAGTAGGCCTATGAGTTTCATCCATTTTCACTATACAAGCGCCTGAGAAGGTCAGGCTTTATAAAGCTTCTTGATAATTGCCAGTGCGGTTAGCTTTAAACACATGGCTTTTTATCGCGCGTGTTAAAATCATCCACGCCAAGATTGCAAATCGCTGCGGTGAAATTTATGTGGGCAATGTCAGTAGCTTAAAACTCGTTAAAACCAAGATGGCCAAGTCAGTGCTATACGCTGATTGGGGTCAGTTAAAAATAATGCTGGAATACAAGTGCTATCACGCAGGCATTGTCTTTAAGGAAATCAACGAGGCGTACACCACCCAAACCTGTAGCAGTTGTGGCGCTTTGCCCGACAGCAGGTCGAAAAGTATCACAGGACTTAGAATAAGAGAGTGGACGTGTGAGTGCGGTGTCACTCATGGCCGTCTAGCTGCAGGAATCCCTGCCATTTAGGTCGGGCAGGATGTCAAAACCAGTCGTTAAAAAGAACAAAAACAGTTGGCTATTCTCGTTCCTAAGCATTGTTATGGTGTAGCGTGCATGAGGCGGGGTTACAGGGAAGCCATATACAAAAAAGCCCCAAACAATAAATGCTTGAGGCTTTAATGATGAATCTGGTTGCGGGAGCAGGATTTGAACCTACGACCTTCGGGTTATGAGCCCGACGAGCTACCAAACTGCTCCATCCCGCGCCGATAAGTATACGCATATTTAGAGAAGTGTCAAAACTTATTTTAAAATCAATCGTTTAGGCGTGAATTGCGCAGCTTACGACGTTTGTTCCAGCTGCGATTAACCCACCAGCGCCAGTAGAGTGCAGTACAGCTGTAACCCAGAATTGCCAAAATCAATCCCATGACAATCGAGCCTGTATATAGAGGCTGCCAGTGTGTGGTGCTGACTTCTAAAATCCAACTGATGCTGAACTTTTCAGGAAACTGGATTGTCGGTGTGCCAAGTATCCAAGCACCGAGCTTATAGTTGGCATAGAACACCGGTGGCATGGTCAGTGGGTTGGTCAACCAGACTAGGCCTACAGAAATGGGCAGATTGGCGCGTAAAGGAATCGCCAAAAAAGCCGCTGCAAACATTTGCATCGGCATCGGGATCATCGCCCAAAATAAGCCCACAGCAACAGCGCGGGCCACTGAATGACGATTCAGGTGCCATAAATTAGGATCATGGATAAGACTGCCCAAAAAACGTAACGATGGATTGTTTTTTAGTTTTTCTGGGTCAGGCATATAACGTTTAAAAAATTGACGTGGCATGAATTTTCTCTGACATGCTAAAGCTCATCTATTATGCATCTTATTCGTGCGGGTTGTTGTCGCAGGGCATGACAAAAGTATTAGAAAACGCCGTATTGGTAAGAATATGTGTTTGCAAATGCTACAAGGAGGTAGCGGTATGCGTTTATCTGCGCTTGCTTTTATTGCAGGGATGTTGGTTTTACGTTGGTTGCCGTGGCTGCCTGGTAACTTTTGGTTGTTGCTTATAGCTGTTATTGCATTGGTGTTATTGCGCAGTCGTTTTTATCTTTTGAGTCTGGCGCTGCTTGGGTTGTGCTGGGCTTGTGTCAGTGCGCAGTGGGCGTTGGATGATCAGCTAACGCATAGTTTAGACGGTCGTACACTGTGGATTGAAGGCACAGTGGTGGGTTTGCCGGAGTGGCCGCAGGTCAAAGGGCAGCCGCCGACGGTGCGCTTTGAGCTGCATGATAATGTCTCGCGGCGTGCAGTATTGCCCAAACGTATGCGTTTATCGTGGCGCGCACCACCTGAGCAGGTTAAAGCGGGCGAGCGCTGGCGCTTGGCGGTCAATTTGAAACGCTCCGACGGCTCGCTGAATCCCCATGGTTTTGATTATCAAGCGTGGCTGTTTGCTAAACGAATTGGAGCCACAGGATCAATCAAAGCAGGACAGCGACTGACTGCAGGGCAGGGTTTACATCACTGGCGAGAAATGATTCGTGAGCGTCTGCAGCGCTATGCGCCGCAGCAGATGCAAGGTGTGATGGCGGCCTTGGTGCTGGGTGATGGTTCAGGTTTAAGCACGGAGCAATGGCAAACGCTACAGACTACCGGCACTGTGCATTTAATGGTGATTTCTGGACAACATATTAGTCTGATGGCGGCTATGGCTTATGCTGCTGTAGTTTGGCTGATGCGTCTAGGTTGGTGGCCGCAACGTGTGCCTTGGCTGCCTTTTGCCTGTGTATTCTCGATGTTAGCCGCGCTGGCCTATGGTGCTTTTGCTGGGTTTGCCGTACCGGTGCAGCGTGCTTGCATTATGGTGATGGTGGCACTGTTATGGCGTTGGCGCTTTCAACATCTCAGTGCTTGGACAGCGTTTTTAGCAGCTTTAATTCTAGTGTTAGTGCATGAGCCGCTGGTGGTGTTGCAGGCTGGGTTTTGGTTGTCATTTACTGCAGTGGGTGCGCTGGTATTAGCGTTTTCAGCGCGATTAGGCCGCTGGCGCTGGTGGCATATTATGGGGCGCACGCAGTGGATTGCTGCCATTGGTTTAGCGCCGTTTCTATTGGCTTTGAGTTTACCTGTCAGCATTATGGGGCCTGTAGCCAATATCTTCGCCGTGCCTTGGCTGAGTTTAGTGGCTTTACCCTTGACGCTCTTGGGTGCAGCGTTATTGCCGTGGCCGAGTGTGGCAAGTGTTGTTTTAGAGTTGGCCGCTGGGTGCTTGGGCATCATGTTTACTGCGTTGGAATGGTTTGCCCAAGGTTGGCCGGCCTGGCAAGGCAGTGCCGTGACATCGATAGCCTTAGTCTTAGCATTATTGGGCGTGTTGTGTTTTTTATTGCCGCGGCCACTGCTGCCTTTATCTGCAGGTCTGCTGTTATGGCTGCCATTGCTTTATCCAACTCAGGAGCCGGTGGCTGTGGGGCAGGCGCAGGTATGGGTGCTGGATATTGGCCAAGGGCAAGCAGTGTGGGTAAAAACAGCAGAGCACAGCTTAATGTACGATACCGGCCCCTTTGTCAGTGGTTTTGATAGCGGAGAGCGGATTGTTGTGCCAGTTTTACGTGGCTTTGCGCAAAAGCATTTAGATGAATTATTGATTTCCCATGCCGATGCCGATCATGCCGGTGGGGCGCAGGCGATTCTTGATGCATTGCAAGTGGATCGAGTGGTCAGCGGTCAGCCGACTGAACATCCAGCACATTTTAATGCGCAAGCGTGTCAGGCAGAACAGTGGCAGTGGGATGGTGTGCGGTTTTGGCGCTGGCATTGGCAGCATGCCAGGGACAGTAATCAAAAATCTTGTGTGCTACTGATTGATGCGCAAGGAGAGCGCTTACTGTTAACCGGTGATTTAGATGCGGCAGGCGAGGCAGCACTACTGGCGGATTGGCCTTGGCTGAAAGTGGAATGGTTAGTAGCTGGACACCACGGCAGTCGCACCTCAACATCACGACGTTTTGTCCAGGCTATTGAGCCGCAGTACGCTTTGATTTCGAGGGGTAAGCACAACAGCTATGGGCATCCGCACCCGCAAGTTCTGGCAACTTTGCAGCGTCAGCAGGTGGGTATTTATGATACGGCGATTGATAAAGCCATCTTGGTAAATTTAGGTGCCTACCAGCCACCTTGGACAATGGCCATGCAATCGCGCTTTTGGCGACAACAATGAGCATCATAGCCTTCGGTGTAGCTGCTGGCCTGTGCTAAAGTAAGCGCAATTTATTGCTGGAGTTATCACCGTGTGGGAGCTGATCAAATCAGGTGGCTGGATTATGCTACCTATTGTTGCCTGTTCAATTATTGCAGTTGCCATTGTCGCTGAGCGTTTATGGACCTTGCGTGCCTCACGCGTCAGCCCACCGCATTTATTGGGTCAGGTGTGGCGCTGGGTGCAAGCTGAGCAAATGGACAGTGATAAATTTAATGAATTGCGTGCGGGTTCGCCTTTAGGGCAGATCTTAGCAACAGGCTTGGCGAATTCACGCTATGGCCGCGAGATGATGAAAGAAAGTATTCAAGAAGCCGGCGTTAAGGTGGTCAATGAGCTGGAGCGCTATTTAACGCCACTGGGGACCATTGCTGCGATTACTCCGCTACTGGGTTTGCTCGGTACTGTTCTGGGTATGATTGAGATCTTTGGCGCATTTATGGGTTCTGGTATGGCCAATGCGCCACAACTGGCTGCCGGTATTGCCACTGCCTTGGTCACCACAGCAGCAGGTTTGTTTGTGGCTATTCCTGCGGTGTTTTTCCACCGTTTTTTACAACGTCGCGTGGATGAATTAGTGGTGAATATGGAGCAAGAGGCCATTAAGCTGGTTGAAGCCGTGCAGGGTGATCGTGAGGTTGAGTTGAGTGGGGAGCAGGCGTGAAATTCCCTCGTAAACCCCGCGAGCCGGTTGATATCAACTTAGCGCCACTGATTGATGTGGTGTTTATTTTGCTGTTGTTTTTTGTGGTGACTACAACCTTTACCCGCGAGACTCAACTTAAAGTTGATTTGCCGGAAGCGGTCAGTGGTCAGCCGGTGGAAACTGAAATCAAAACGCCGCTGGAAATATTAATCGGTGTTGATGGCTCCTTTGCCTTAAACGGTAAAGCCTTAGCTAGCAATGATCTGGCCAGCTTAATGGAAGCATTGCGCGTTGAATCCGCTGGTGATCAAAGTTTGCCGGTTGTGCTCAGCGCTGACGGTCAAACGCCACATCAGGCCGTGGTCACTGCAATGGATGCAGCATCCAAGTTGGGTTTTGCTCATTTGCGTATTACCACCGTTGAGGCGCAGGAAAAATAGTGAAGCTTGGTGAGCGTTTGCAGCAGGCTTGGTATCAAGGGCATCCAGCCTTGTCTTTACTCTGGCCGTTGGAACAACTGTATTGCGCTATTGTAAAGCGTAAGCGCGCGCGTTTTCTCAGCGGCGAAAGCACCACCTACCGAGCGCCAGTGCCCGTGATTGTGGTGGGTAATATCACCGTGGGTGGCACCGGCAAAACGCCGTTGATTCTATGGCTGATTGAGCATTGTCGCATGCAGGGTTTGCGTGTGGGTGTGGTCAGTCGCGGTTACGGTGCGCGTCCAGCGAGCTTGCCGTGGACGGTCAATGCCACCGATTCAGCTGAGCAGGCCGGTGATGAGCCACTCTTAATCGTACAGCGCAGTGGCGTGCCTTTAGTGATTGCTCCAGAGCGTGCGCAAGCGGTGCAACAACTCTTAGCTGAAAACAGCATTGATCTTATTTTATCGGATGATGGTCTGCAGCATTACGGTTTAGCGCGTGATCTTGAATTAGTCTTGATTGATGCAGCGCGAGGTCTAGGTAATCAACGCTGTTTACCGATGGGGCCATTGCGTGAGCCGGTTGAGCGTCTGCAGAATGTTGATGCGGTACTGTTTAACGGTGCAGCGCAGGACAGTGAAAACGGTTTTGCCATGCAGTTACAGCCCACTGAGTTAGTGCATATACGCAGTGGTCGTCGCGAGCCGTTAAATTACTTTCCTGCACAACAGTCTATGCATGCAGTGGCCGGCATTGGTAACCCGCAGCGTTTCTTCAAGACGCTGGAAGGGTTAAACTGGCAGCCCATTGCTCATGCCTTTGCTGATCATGCGGAATTTACCCCGCAAGATTTACAATTTTCTGATGATTTGCCCGTGGTGATGACTGAAAAAGACGCGGTGAAGTGCCGTGCATTTGCCGCAGATAATTGCTGGTATTTACAGGTCGCAGCTCAGCCGTCCCCCGCTTTTATAAGCTGGTTTGCGCAGAGACTGCAGCCTTTATTAACTGATTCGTTGTGAGGATGTGCTGATGGACCCGAAACTCTTAGATATTCTAGCCTGCCCCTTATGCAAAAGTGCGTTGCAACTGAGCGAAGATAAAACTGAATTATGGTGCAAGGCTGATGGTTTAGCTTTTCCAATCCGCGAAGATATTCCGGTGATGCTGGAAACTGAGGCGCGCACTTTAACCAATGATGAGCGTTTGGACTAAACCATGACTCAAGCTTTTACAGTGGTGATTCCTGCGCGTTTTGCTTCAACGCGTTTTCCTGGCAAGCCGCTGCAAGATATTGCTGGTATGCCAATGATTCAGCGAGTGTGGTTGCAAGCACTGAAAAGTGCCGCGCAGAACGTGGTGATTGCCACTGATGATCAGCGTATTTTTGATGTCTGCCAAGGTTTTGGTGCACAGACAGTTATGACTCGTGATGATCATGAGTCCGGCACAGATCGCTTAGCTGAAGTCGTTGAGCAGTTAGGTTTACCCAGCGATGCCATTGTCGTCAATGTGCAGGGTGATGAGCCGCTGATTCCACCGGCAGTGATTGACCAAGTCGCTGAGAATTTAGCCTATTACACTCAGGCCGCGATGGCGACTTTAGCCGAACCCATTACTGATATTGCCAGCGTGTTCAACACCAATGTGGTTAAGGTCAGTACTGATGTGCAGGGCTATGCGTTGACCTTTAGCCGCGCGCCGTTGCCTTGGCCGCGTGATGCTTTTGCTAAAAGCCAAGAGGTGATGCCTGAGGGTGTGGATTTCCGCCGTCATATTGGTATTTATGCGTATCGTGCTGGGTTTTTAGCAGATTTTGTTGCCTGGGGACCGTGCGCGTTAGAGCTGACCGAATCCCTTGAGCAATTACGTGCGCTATGGAACGGTGCGCGTATACATGTGGCGGATGCGCTTGAAGCTCCGCCTGCAGGCGTGGATACACTGGAAGATTTACAGCGTATTCGTCGTTTTTTTGAGGAGTAAGTATGAAAGTTCTTTTTGTCTGTCTGGGTAATATTTGTCGTTCACCGACTGCTGAAGGCGTGTTTCGTAAATATTTAGCGGAGTCAGCACTGGCGGATAAAGTGACTGTTGACTCAGCCGGTACGGCAGATTGGCATACGGGTAAAGGACCTGATCCACGCACGTGCGAGGCAGCACTTAAGCGCGGTTATGATTTATCCAAGCTGCAAGCGCGCCAAGCCACTGCTGAAGATTTTCATAATTTTGATCTGATCTTAGCGATGGATAAAAGCAATCTGGCCAATTTAGAAGCACTGCGTCCGGCCGATAGCCGTGCGGAATTGGATTTATTGCTGCAGCGTTATGATTTACCGCGCAGTGAAGTGCCTGATCCCTATTATGGCGGTGAGCAAGGCTTTGAAGATGTTTTGGATTTACTCGAAAACGCCAGCCAAGCGTTGTTAGCTGAGTTGCAGGAACGCGTGTGAGCCTAGCCATCGAAAAGGATGTTTCGCTTAAAGCCTATAACACCTTAGCGGTGGATGTAGCTGCACGCTTTTTTGTCGCGGTGCACTCGTTTAAGGAGTTGCAAGAAGCCCTCGCTTGGGCACAGCAGCACAATATGCCTGTGTTCTTGCTGGGCGGTGGGAGCAATCTAGTGCTCACCGCAGACCTGGATATGCTGGTGATTCATTTGCAATTGCACGGTATTCAAGTGCTCAGTGACGATGCTGAGTGTGCCCGTATTGAAGTGCAGGCCGGTGAAAACTGGCATGCCTTTGTGCAGTGGAGCCTAGCGCAAGGCTTCAGTGGTTTAGAAAATCTCAGCTTGATCCCGGGCAACGTGGGTGCCGCACCGGTACAAAATATCGGAGCCTATGGCGTGGAACTTAAAGACCATCTGGAAAGTGTCTTGGTCTATGACCGTGGTACCCAACAAACACAATGCCTGACAGCCGAGCAATGCCAGTTTGCTTACCGAGATAGTGTGTTTAAGCGTGAATCCGGTCGTCGGGTAATTTTAAGCGTGATCTTTAAATTACCCAAACAAGCAGCGTTGCAATTGGACTACGGTCATTTGCGCGACTATTTAGCTCAACAGCAGATCACTCAGCCCACCGCGCTGGATGTCAGTCGTGCTGTGTGTGAAATTCGAGCGGAGAAACTACCCGACCCGGCTGAGCTGGCCAATACCGGTAGTTTCTTTAAAAACCCTGTAGTCAGTGCCGAGCATGCTCAGCAACTTAAACAGAGTTATCCAAATATCGTCAATTTTCCGCAAGATGATGGTCAGGTGAAACTGGCAGCAGGTTGGCTCATTGATCAAGCTGGCTGGAAAGGTGTGCGCCAGGGCGATGCAGGTGTGCATGCGAAACAAGCGCTGGTACTGGTCAATTATGGATCAGCTACCGGGCAGCAAATTCTGGAGTTGGCTGCACAGATTCAGGCGGATATTTTCCAACGCTTTGCCGTTGATTTAGAAATTGAGCCGAATGTCATCAGTCGCGCTAATACGCCTGCTTAGTCGTCAATGCATCCGCGCATTTCTTTAAATTTTATACTACATGACTGACTAGTCATCCTACTAACGTCGTGTTGTGAACGTTCTGCTTAGCTGACAGTTTCTAATGAGTCGACCAAGGTCTTGGCGTCTCAAATGCTGGAGGTATAAAGTGGATCGTGATGCAATTACAGCACATCAGCCTGACCTGCATACGTTGTTTCGCAAGTATGCATCCAGCGTGCGCCGTGATCGGCGACTCAGTGGAGACGATGTCCTTACTTTAACGCTGAGCAGTCAGCTGGAAAGCCAAGATAGCGTGACCCTTGATGCGCGGATCGAGCAGGGCGTTGTCACTGAGTTGGGCTATCGAATTCGTGCGTGTTCTTTAGCGCAGGCAACCACAGGCATTATAGCCGCTCGCGTTCCCGGTATAACCGCTTCCATTGTATTGGCCGCTCAGCAGTCTCTTGAATCTATTCTGCAGGATAATCCTCCTGAACAAGCAGCGTTAGTCTGGCCTGAATTACTGACATTACAGAGTGCAGCTGGAATGCCTGACCGGCATGAAGTTGCTTTATTACCTTTCCATGTTTTACAACAATTACTCGCTTTAAAGGAGAATCAAGACAACACAGAACCACAGCACAACCAAGTATAAGATTTCATCCATACCCGATGAAGTAAAACAATAATAAGGGGTAAGACAATGATCAAAACTATTATCGTAGTGGGCGGTGGTGTTGGCGGCACCATGACAGCTAATAATCTCGTCAGCAAACTTTACCCGGAAATCAGTCGCGGTAAAGCACGCATTATTCTGATTTCCAATAGTCCCTGGCATTACTACAAGCCAGCCTTTATGTATGTGGCTTTTGGCGCTTTCTATAAAGAAGAATTGAGGCGTCACCAAGCGTCGTTACTGCGACCCGAAGTCGACTTTATTCTTGATCAAGTTGACGATTTTGAATTTAAAAAAAGTCGCTTAAAGATGCGTTCTGGTGATACCTATGAGTATGACTACCTTGTGGTCTCCACCGGCTGTATTCCATCCCCTGAGCGTATCGAGGGTCTGGTGGAAGCAGGTGATCACTTCTATCAGCATGAGCCCGCACGTAAGCTCTACGAGAAGATCTCTACCATTGAAAAGGGCCGTATTTTTATCGGTGTAACTTTCCCGAAAACGCCTAACGTGCCGCACCAGTGCGGTATTGCGCCGATGGAAACGACCTTAATGCTGGATGAGTTTTTACGTAAAAGAGGTGTGCGCGATCAAATTGAGATCGTTTATACCTATCCGACTATTTCTCAGTTGGTGCGCAACTGCCTGTTTCTGCAAAAAGATACCGGTGCCGTTTTACCGAGCATCTTTGACTCCAAAGGTATTGTCCATAAGCGCAGCTTTACGCTGGCCAGTGTTGATCCGGAGCGCAAAGTTGCGATCTCAGAAGAGGGTGATGAAGAGGACTTTGACATCCTGATTCAAACCCCACCGATTCGCGCAGTGGATGCCGTGCTGAATTCGGGTGTCTCCCAAGCCATCAATAACGAAGGTTGGTTACCCACCGATCGTTACTCCTTGCAGCTTGAAGGATTCGAGAACGTCTTTGTGATGGGCGATACGGTCGACTTACCGATCAGTAAAGCAGGCGGTAGTTGCCACAACCAGTCACCGGTGATTTGCAATAATATTGCTGGGCTGATGCGTTGGGGTAAAACCGTGGCTGAATACGACGGTAAAGTACAGGCGATTGCCCAGATGGGCATGGATGTGGGTATGCCACTGTGGTACGACTATGAAGTGGATGTGATCCCAACACCACCCACCAAAATTGGCGGCCTGATGCGCAAAAGCTTTAACCGGGGCGTGTATTGGTCAGTCGCTCGCGGCTTGGTTTAAGGAGAATAATCATGAGTACTCAAAACCCAGAAGTATCCAATCCAACGTTAGAGCGGCTGCTCGAGTGCTTGCCTGCTCTAAAAGATGAAGCAACACAGGCGGGTGCAGCTGATTTGCTAGAAAAGCTCGCGCCGTTGTTACAAGGCCGACGTTTGCATAATATTGTTGATCTGCTAGCAGCCACGTCAGATGTGATTGAAATGACTGACGATGCGATGCTGCAGAAAGTGATGTCTCTGTATGAGGAAAGCATCGGTGGCATTTGGATGCTGACCAATGCGCTGCGTTACGCGTCAGCGCAGTCGGCAGCCAATCCGACACCGCCGACCTTATGGCAAAGCGTGAAGAAATTTAACCAAAACGAAGATGCGCGCCGAGGTTTGGATGTTGTGGCGAATATACTCGCTGAGCTAGGTCGTCAAGCGGCGATCAAAGGCCAGGATATGCCAGAAGATTGAGCGTCAGCGGTCTGAGACTAAGCCCAATATACATATTGGGCTTTTTTATACCTAAAAATAATCCGTGTTTGTTATTTTTTGCATAACTTTATTTAAATGTTTTGCATCGATTATGTATAGATTTTTCGTGGGTTAAATCAATTCTGTGGCATAATAATCTGTATCTACTCATAGAGAAAAAGATCATGTCGCAATCTATTCGTTGGCAAATACTGCTTGTATTCGCTGTCTTAGCAGCACTGTTGATATGGTTTATTTCAGGATGGCAATCACAGGCTATTGCTAAACCTTCGAGTCTTAATCTAGCTGAACAAGTGCACAGCTTGCCCGATGTCAGTGGCGTGCAGCCTGCAGGCGCCTTTGATAAAAGCAAGCCGACTCTAGTTAAACTATGGGCCAGTTGGTGCCCTTTATGTTTGTCAGAGCTGGGGCAAACGGAAGAGTGGGTCAGCGATGCTGATTTTGCCGCCGCCAATCTGCTGACAGTGGCTTCGCCTGGAGTATTAGGTGAACAGCCATTAGATGCTTTTAAAGACTGGTACAGCGGTTTAGAGTACCCACAGTTACCGGTGCGTATGGACAGCAGCGGTGAACTGGTCAAGCGTTTAGGCGTGAAGGTCTATCCCAGTTGGGCGTTGATTGATAACCGAGGCCAGCTGGCGCGAGTGATTAAAGGCAGTATCAATAAATCCCAAGCACTGGCTTTACTGAAAAATCCAGAAGCAGACTTGAGCGCTGCTGAACATACGTTTTATCAGCCCAAAGCTAACCAAGACTCAGTGCCGGTTGATGCACAGACTATTTATTTAGCCGGTGGCTGCTTCTGGGGTGTGGAAGCTTATTTTGAGCGCATTGATGGTGTGTTGGATGCTGTATCAGGTTATGCCAATGGCAGCACCGAGAATCCCAGTTACGAGGATGTGGTATATCGCAACACCGGTCATGCTGAAACAGTTAAAGTGACTTACAACCCAGATAAACTCAGTCTGGATGATATCTTGCAGTATTACTTCCGTATTATTGATCCGACCAGCTTAAACAAGCAGGGCAATGATCGTGGCGTACAGTACCGCGCTGGTGTTTATACGGAAAATCCTGCAGAGCAGCCAGTGGTTGCAGCGGCTTTAACCGAGCTGCAAAAGCGTTATAAACGTCCAATCGTGGTGGAAAATAAACCGCTCAAGCATTTCTATGATGCTGAACAATATCACCAAGACTATTTAATGAAAAACCCTAATGGCTACTGTCATGTGGATTTAAAGATGGCAGATAAGCCATTGCCAGGCAAAGCCAAGCCAGCGGATAAAGCGCAGCAGGATTTTGATGCCAGCCGTTTCCAGAAGCCTGACAGCAAAACTTTACAGCAGCGTCTAAGCCGTGAGGAGTATCAGGTCACGCAAAACAGCGGCACTGAACGTGCCTTTAGTCATCGCTATGATGAGTTGTTTGAGCCCGGTCTATATGTTGATATTGTCAGCGGTGAGCCGTTATTCAGCTCCAGCGATAAGTATCAGTCGGGCTGTGGTTGGCCGAGTTTTGTTAAGCCGATCAGTGCCGGTGCTGTCTTTGAGAAAACGGATAGAAGTTATAATATGCGTCGTGTCGAGGTGCGCAGTCAGATCGCGGATTCGCATTTAGGCCATGTCTTTGAGGATGGCCCAAGTGATCGTGGCGGCTTGCGTTACTGTATCAATGGTGCGAGTTTAAAGTTTATTCCTCAAGCACAGATGCAAGAGCAAGGTTACTCAAAGTGGCTCAATCAAGTGAATTAAGACCGCTGAATATAAAACGCCTTCTGAATTGAAGGCGTTTTTATTTGGCTGCGGTGATTGCGTTACATCTGCGTGTCCAGTTCAATATTTGAGCGAACTGTGTTGAGTAGCATCTACTATTCAAACTCTGCAGCGTGGTTGGTCGTGTTGGTCGTGTTGGTCGTGTTGGTCCGTTTTGGAGCTTGCGTGTTTTGCGGCTGGATACGCATTAACGCGCCAAAAGGGTAGTGATCAATAAAGGTCACTTGTTCATTGGCGACTGTGGCTTGGTGTGTAAAACGCTCACTGCTGCGTAAGGTTTTATCGGCGTTAAACTGATTGAGCCATAGATCAAGCTCTACCTTGTTATTACGTGCCAGCTTAAAAGCCAGCGTGCCTTCAATCGGGTAATGGTTAAAGTGCGCTTCTCCTGCCTTGATCGCCACTGTTGCCTGCGCATCACTGCTATGTTGCAGCCATGATTGATGCATCAGTACCTGATAACCGTCATCTGCAGTCAGTTTGCGCGCTAAGTAATCCAGCTGTGTTGTGCGTTGCATATCTCGGCTGACACGGGTGGCATTATCTGCCCAGAGGTCGGGCGCGATAGCGCTGGACGGCAGGCTATCGCCACCCTGTCGAAATACAATTAACTCCACCAGTTGTGTGTCGCTAGCAAAAGCTGGGCTAGCGCACAGGGTCAGCAGCAGAACAAGGTGAACGATATAACGCATATGCAGATCCTTAAAGTAGTGTTATGCAGCCAGTTGCGCTAATAAGGCTTCAATTGTAGCAAAGCGCTGCTGTGGACTGTCCATCGGTACATTAAATTTAAACACCGTAGCCCCTTCGAAACGGTAGTGTTTAGGCTGGCTTTGGATCAGTTTAATTAAGCGCATTGGGTCCACGCAGGTATCGCCTGCAAACTCTAGACGACCACCATGTGGGCCCGCATCAATTTTAAGAATACCCAGTGCTTGTGCTTGCAGCTTTAGTTCAGTGACGCGAATCAGGTTTTTCGCCGAATCAGGTAGTAAGCCGAAGCGATCGATCATTTCCACTTGCAGCTCTTTAAGTGCAGCAGTGTCGTGCGCTGCTGAGATGCGTTTGTAGAGAATTAGACGGGTATGCACATCAGGCAGGTACTCATCAGGAATCAATGCAGGTACGCGCATATTAATATCGGTGCCGCTATCGAGTGGCTGCTCAAGGTTGGGTTCTTCACCTTTGCGGATGGATTCCACTGCGCGCTCGAGCATCTCCATATACAAGGTAAAACCAATCGCGTGAATTTCACCACTTTGCCCATCACCAAGTAATTCACCGGCACCACGGATTTCCAAGTCATGGGTGGCGAGCATAAAGCCTGCGCCTAAGTCTTGGGCATTACTGATGGCTTCGAGGCGCTTTTTCGCGTCTGGAGTCATACTTTTTTCTGGTGGAGTCAGCAGGTAAGCATAAGCTTGGTGGTGACTACGACCCACGCGTCCGCGCAATTGGTGCAGCTGAGCTAAACCAAACTTATCGGCGCGATCAATAATAATGGTATTGGCGTTGGGCACATCAATACCGGTTTCAATAATGGTTGAGGCCACCAGCACGTTATAACGCTTGTGATAAAAATCAGCCATCACACGCTCAAGCTCGCGCTCATGCATTTGCCCGTGGCCAATACCAATGCGCGCTTCCGGCACTAAAGCGGCTAAATCAGCTGCGCATTTTTCGATGGTTTTTACATCATTATGCAAAAAGTACACTTGACCGCCGCGCAGTAACTCACGCAGTAGAGCTTCTTTAACCACCGCATCTTGGCGCTGCATAACAAAGGTGCGTACTGATAAACGACGTGCTGGCGGTGTTGCGATAATTGACATATCGCGCATGCCGGCAAAGGCCATATTCAGGGTGCGTGGAATGGGTGTTGCGGTAAGAGTGAGAATATCCACTTCACTGCGCAGGGCTTTAAGTTGTTCTTTTTGACGCACACCAAAGCGGTGTTCTTCATCGATCACCACAAGGCCAAGATTTTTAAACTTAACGTCGCTTTGCAGCAGCTTATGTGTACCTATTAAAATATCAACTTTACCTTCAGCTAGATTGCTGATGGATTGCTGGGTTTCTTTGGCAGTTTTAAATCGGCTGATAACCTCCACTTGTACCGGCCAGTCGGCAAAGCGGTCGCGGAAGCTGTCGTAGTGTTGTTGTGCTAGTAATGTGGTGGGGACTAACACAGCGACTTGTTTGCCGCTGTGTACGGCAATAAAGGCCGCGCGCATCGCCACTTCAGTTTTACCAAAACCCACATCACCGCAAATTAAGCGGTCCATTGGTTTGCCTGAGAGCATATCGTGACGCACATTATCGATAGCAACTTGCTGGTCGGGGGTTTCTTCAAATGGAAAGGCAGCGCTAAAGGCGGTGTAATCTAGGCCTGGGTTATTAAAGGCAAAGCCTTCGCGTGCTGCACGGATAGCATAAATATTCAGCAGTTCTGCCGCCACGTCACGCACTTGCTCAGCCGCTTTGCGCTTGGCTTTTTGCCATTGCTCAGTGCCGAGGCGATGCAAGGGTGCGCTGCTGTCATCACTGCCGGTGTAACGAGCAATCAGGTGCAGATTGGCGACGGGGACATAGAGTTTGGCTTGATTGGCGTACTCAAGCATTAAAAACTCTGTGGCTTGTTCATCAATCTCGAGGGTGACTAAACCTTGGTAACGACCGACACCGTGATCAATATGTACAACCGGCGCGCCTTCACGCAACTCGGTTAGGTTGCGAATCACATGCTCATGATTGCCATCACGGTTTTTATCGCGGCGACGGCGCTGCATCACCCGTTGACCGAGTAGGGCGCTTTCTGGAATTAGGGCTAAATCATCCAGCAGCACACCCGCTTCAATCGGTGCGACGCAGATGGCTATAATGCAATCGGCGGTTAAAAAATCTTCCCAGCTATCCACTTCAACTGGCGCAACGTCAATACGCTGTAATAGCTCTAATAAAACTTCACGACGGCCCGCAGTTTCTACAGTAAAGAGCGTGCGACCACTAAAGCCCGCTAAGAAATCTTTAACTTTGCTGAGTGGCTCAGCCGCGCGAGGATCCAGTGATAAGTCGGGAAAGACTTGTACTGCGAGGCGTTCACGGCCCACTGCAGGGCTGATATCTTCACTTTCAATCACAATGCGAGAGTGATCTTTTAGCGCGCTGTAGTATTCATCAATAGCGACAAATACGTCTGCGGGAGGTAATAGAGGACGCTCAATATCACCACGGCGCTCTTCATAGCGGCTGCGAATATCGTGCCAAAAGGCTTCAGCGGCAGCATCAACGCCGACTAAGGAAAAGACTTGGGCATCGTCAGGCAGGTAATCAAAGAGGTTGCTGGTCTCTTCAAAAAACAACGGCAGATACGCTTCGATACCGGCTGGAATAATGCCGCTGGCTAAATCTTGATAGAGCGGGCAACGGCGAAAATCCACATCAAAGTGTTCGCGAAAACGTGCCCGGAAATCACTGCGTGCTTTTTTATCCAGTGGAAATTCACGCGCGGGCAGTAAACGAATACGTTCGACTTTTTCATTGGAGCGCTGGGTTTCTGGATCAAAGGTGCGCAGTGTTTCGATTTCATCATCAAATAAGTCAATGCGGTAGGGCACGTCACTGCCCATTGGGAATAGATCCAGTAACGCCCCACGTACGGCAAACTCGCCATGTTCATACACAGTATCAACACATTGATAACCAGAGGCTTGCAGGCGGCTGCGCATACTGTCCATATCTAGCTTTTGTCCGACATCCAGCATCAAACTGGCATCGATCATAAAGGACTTGGGCGCTAAGCGGTGCAGGGCGGTATTGATGGGGACAACTAAAATACCCTGCTGCAATTGTGGCAGTTGATACAAAGTGGCGACACGTTGGGAAATAATATCTTGATGTGGAGAGAAAACATCATAGGGCAGTGTTTCCCAGTCGGGGAAGTGCAAAACGGGCAGTTCTGGCGCAAAAAACGCCAGCTCTTCTTTCAGGCGCTCAGCACTTTGACTGTTATCTGTTAGCAACAGAGTAAAGCGCTGTGTACTGCGCGCTGCGGCAGCAATAGCAAGGCCTTGAGCAGCGCCTGGGAGGTTGCCCCAGAGCTGTTTGTTAGCGTTTTTTGGCAGTTTTGGAAGGCGCAATACAGACACGTTCGACTCTTTTGTAAACCATAAAAGTAGCGATTGTAACGGGCTATTGCATCCCTCGCTATATAAGCTTTTCAAGATAAACATCGCTTAGAGCTTGCCGCTTTGGTTTATGCAGTCGATAATACAACTCTTTTTTAGCCCCTAAATAGGTATCCCACGTGACTCAGAAGACTGACCAGTGTCTTGGTGAATGGATCGATCGCGAAGCGCTTGCCGAGGCAATGATTCCGCTTGTTGGCCAACTTTACCGCAATAATAATGTGGTAACGTCCATTTATGGACGCGGCATGATCAACCGTTCTGTTATTGCAATCCTTAAAGCGCACCGCTTTGCTCGTCACCGCATTGGTAACGATTCTGAGCTGTCTGTGCGTGATACATACCCTATTTTAAAGATCATGAGCGAAATGGATCTGGGTAGTGCGTCTGTCGATTTAGGTAAAATGGCTGTTAAGTTCAATACCCAAGCCAATGGTCGCAGTCTTGAGCAGTTCGTACGTGACGAGCTGGCCAGTGTTGCAGGTAAGAGCGCAAGCAATCTGCACCAAGGTAAAGATGTTGTTTTGTATGGTTTTGGTCGTATTGGTCGTTTACTCGCCCGTATCTTAGTCGCTAAGACTGGTGCCGGTGATGGTTTACGTTTGCGCGCTATTGTTGTGCGTAAAGGTGCTGAAAACGATTTAGCCAAACGTGCAAGTTTATTGCGTCGTGACTCAGTACATGGTCCATTTGATGGCACCATCGTGACTGATGAAGTGAACAACACCATGACTGTGAATGGCAATCTGATTCAGATTATCTATTCAAGCGATCCAAAAACAGTGGATTACACTCAGTACGGCATTAAAGATGCGCTGCTGGTGGACAACACCGGTCGCTGGCGCGATGCGGAAGGCCTAGGTCAGCACTTAGGTTGCCCAGGCATTGATCGTGTTGTGTTGACCGCTCCAGGTAAAGGCGATATCAAAAATATCGTTCATGGTATTAACCATGCTGAGATTACTGCAGACGATAAAATTATTTCTGCAGCATCTTGCACCACCAACGCTATTGTTCCAGTGTTGAAAGCTATTAATGACAAGTTCGGTATCATCAACGGTCACGTTGAAACGGTACACTCGTACACCAACGACCAAAACTTAATTGATAACTTCCATACCGGCAGTCGTCGTGGCCGTTCAGCGCCGTTGAATATGGTGATTACTGAGACGGGTGCCGCCACTGCTGCAGCTAAAGCCTTGCCAATTCTTAAAGGTAAGCTGACCGGTAATGCGATTCGCGTACCTACGCCCAACGTTTCTATGGCTATTCTGAACCTCAACCTTGAGAATGGCACTACACGCGAAGAAGTGAACGAGTACTTGCGTCAGATGGCGATGCACTCTGATCTGCAAAAGCAAATTGACTATGTATGTTCGCAAGAAGTGGTGTCGACCGACTTTGTGGGTTCACGTCACGCCGGTGTTGTGGATGCGGAAGCGACGATTTGCACAACTAACGGTGTCATCCTGTATGTTTGGTACGACAACGAGTACGGTTACAGCTGTCAGGTTGTACGTGTGATGGAAGAGATAGCAGGCGTTAATCCGCCGGCATTCCCACAGTAAGCGGGTTGTGCTTGGTGATTGAAGCATAACAAAGGGAGCCTTAGGGCTCCCTTTGTGTTTTTAGGGACTGGTTTTGGCAGACGTTATATGCAACTAAACAGACTATTTAGTAGAAAATTGTCCTTTGGGCTGGCAAGTCACCGTCATGCCTCTTTATAATCATGCAGATTACTTTTTAACGTCGAGATAACGATTCAGTTTATCTTTTTATAGATAGTCTGAGCACATATTTCGATATAACACTCATTTACTATCGTGGTTAGGCAAACCTATGATCAAAATAAAACGTGGGCTCGATTTGCCCATGACTGGCACGCCAGCGCAGCGTATTGAGGCCGCAAGGCCCGTACATAGCGTTGCAGTCATAGGCTTCGACTATAATGGGATGAAGCCTACAATGCAGGTGCAAGAAGGGGATAGGGTCAAACTTGGCCAAGTTCTTTTCTCAGATAAAAAAACTCCAGGGGTACTGTTTACAGCGCCGGGTGCTGGAGTTGTAAAAGCAGTCAATCGTGGCGAGCGCCGTGTACTGCAATCTGTGGTGATTGAGCTGGAGGGTGATGATCAAGTCACTTTTGCCAGTTACGCCGCTGATAAACTAGCAGGCTTGGCTGATGAGCAAGTCCGTGAAAACTTACAGCAGTCGGGTTTATGGGCCGCGTTACGTACGCGTCCATACAGCAAGATCCCAGCGATTGACGCGCAACCGCGTTCAATTTTTGTGACCGCTATGGATACCAACCCCTTAGCCGCAGATTCAGCTGTTGTGATTGCTGAATATGCAGATGACTTCAGCCATGGTTTAACTGTGCTGAGCCGTTTGGCAAAAGTGTTCTTATGCAAAGCAGAAGGCGTGACCTTGCCAGGTGAAAACTTGGATAAAGTGCACACTGAAGCCTTTGCTGGTCCACACCCTGCAGGCTTACCCGGTACGCATATCCATTTTCTTGATCCCGTCAGCGCAACACGCACTGTGTGGCAGATTGGTTATCAAGATGTGATTGCCATTGGTAAGTTATTTACTACAGGGCAGTTATGGGTTGAGCGTGTGATCTCTTTAGCGGGGCCTGTGGTAAAGAAGCCGCGCTTAGTACGCACACGTCTTGGCGCGAATGTCAGTGACTTGGTCATTGATGAGTTGCAGGCCGGAAAAAACCGTGTGGTTTCAGGCTCGGTACTCGGTGGTCGTACCACCCGTGGCACCTGTAACTTCCTCGGTCGCTACCATACCCAGTTAAGCTGCTTGGCTGAAGATAATGAGCGGCAAATGCTGCACTACTTACGCCCGGGTATAAATAAGTTTTCCGTACTCAATATCTTTGTTTCTAAGTTTTTCGCTAATAAAAAGTTTGCTTTTACCACGACGACCAATGGCAGTGAACGCGCCATGATCCCAGTGGGCAGCTATGAAAAAGTGATGCCGTTAGACATTTTGCCAACGCAGTTATTGCGTGCGCTGCTGGTCGGTGATAGCGAAGTGGCACAGCAATTGGGCTGCTTAGAGTTAGATGAAGAAGACCTCGCGTTATGCACCTTTGCATGCCCAGGTAAGTACGAGTACGGCCCGATTTTACGGGACAATCTAACGCGTATTGAGCAGGAGGGATAAGCTATGGGTCTTCGTGCATTCCTTGATAAGATCGAGCACAACTTTGAAAAAGGTGGCAAGTACGAAAAATGGTATGCCTTGTATGAGGCAGCTGACACCATTTTCTACCGCCCCAGTAGTGTCACTAAAACCACCGCGCACGTGCGTGATGGTGTTGACCTAAAACGCATTATGATCACAGTGTGGTTATGTGCTTTCCCTGCCATGTTCTTTGGTATGTGGAATATCGGTTATCAAGCTAACGTTATCTTTGAAGCGAATCCTGAGCTATTAGCAGCACAGGATGGCTGGCGCATGGCCTTAACCGCCATGCTGGCAGGCTTTGATCCTGGTAGTGTGTGGGACAATATGATCCAAGGTGCAACCTGGTTTGTACCGATCTATATGGTCACATTTATTGTCGGTGGTTTCTGGGAAGTGCTGTTTGCTTCCATCCGTGGCCATGAGATTAACGAAGGTTTCTTCGTTTCCTCGATCCTCTTTGCTTTGATCCTGCCGCCGAGCATTCCTTTATGGCAAGTCGCCATGGGTATCAGCTTCGGTATTGTGATTGCTAAAGAAGTCTTCGGTGGTACGGGTAAGAACTTCCTTAACCCTGCTCTTGCCGGCCGTGCGTTTCTGTTCTTTGCTTATCCTGCGCAACTCTCAGGTGATGCAGTCTGGACTGCAGTGGATGGTTACGCTGGTGCAACGGCATTAAGCCTGGGTGCAGAAGGCGGTATGCAGCAAGTACTGGGCGCGGGTATCACTTGGATGGATGCCTTTATTGGTAAAGTCCACGGTTCAGTCGGTGAAACCAGTACGCTAGCGATCTTTATCGGTGGTGCAGTGTTACTGATTATGCGTATTGCCGCATGGCGCATTGTTGCCGGTGTGATGATCGGTATGGTGGCCTTGAGTTCACTGTTTAACATGCTGGGTTCAGATACCAATCCATTGTTTGCGATGCCGTGGTACTGGCATATGGTGATTGGTGGTTTTGCGTTCGGTATGATCTTTATGGCGACTGACCCCGTGTCTGCGTCCATGACTAATACCGGTAAGTGGATCTTTGGTGCTCTGATTGGTGTGATGGTGGTGTTGATCCGCGTGGTTAACCCGGCGTTCCCTGAAGGCATGATGTTGGCGATTCTGTTTGCCAACTTATGCGCACCATTAATTGACCACTTTGTTGTTCAGGCCAATATCAAGCGGAGGCTGGCACGTCATGTCTAGTCAAAGAGAATCAACCACCCGCACGTTAACCGTAGCTCTATTGGTGTGCTTGGTGTGTTCAGTGTTTGTTGCGGGAGCCGCCGTTGCTCTACGCCCCATTCAAGTTGAAAACCGACTCCTGGATAAGCAGCGCAGTATTCTATCGATTGCTGGGCTGGGTGATGCCAGTATGTCGGGTGCGCAAGTTAAAGCAGAGTTTGATAAGCGTATTAAAGCGCGTGTTGTGGATTTGGAAACGGGTAAGTTTTCTGATGCGCAAGACCCGATTACCTTTGATCCATTGCAGTCATCTAAAGATCCGGCTTTATCTAAAGCCTTAAAAGGATCTGAAGATATTGCTTCAATCAAACGTCGTGAGCGTTATAGCACGGTGTATATGGTTGAGCATGATGGTCAACTCGATACGTTAATCATTCCAGTACGTGGCTACGGTTTATGGTCGACCCTGCATGGCTTTGTTGCGGTGAAAGGTGATCTGAATACGGTTGCTGGTTTTGGTTTTTACGAGCATGGTGAAACACCAGGTTTGGGTGGTGAAGTTGATAACCCAAAATGGCGTGATCTGTGGTTAGGTAAAAGCGTATTTGACAGCAATGACAAAGTCGCCATTCGTGTTATTAAAGGCAACGTCGATCGAAGCAGTGCTACAGCAGTCAACCAAATTGATGGTTTGGCCGGTGCAACGCTGACCAGTAACGGCGTGACTCACTTAGTGCAGTTCTGGCTGGGTGAACATGGCTTTGGTAGCTTTATTGAGCATTTACGTGCTGGGGAGGCTTAAGCATGTCACAGCCAACGATTAAACAAGTTCTGCTTGATCCGATCTTTAATAACAACCCCATTGGCTTACAGATCCTTGGTATCTGTTCTGCTCTTGCGGTAACGTCTAACCTGAAAACTGCACTAGTGATGTCGATTGCCTTAACCTTGGTAACCGCATTCTCGAGCATGTTTATCTCGATGATTCGTAAACAAATCCCTAGCTCAATTCGTATGATTGTGCAGATGGTGATTATTGCGTCATTGGTGATCGTGGTTGACCAAGTGCTAAAAGCCTTTGCCTACTCATTGTCCAAGCAGCTGTCGGTGTTTGTCGGTTTGATTATCACCAACTGTATTGTGATGGGCCGTGCGGAAGCATTTGCTATGGCGAACCCTCCTGTACTGTCGTTTTTTGACGGTATCGGTAACGGTTTAGGCTACAGTGCGATGCTGATTGTTTTAGGTATTATCCGTGAGTTATTTGGCGCAGGTAAGTTGATGGGTTACACCATTTTACCTGTGGTCAATGATGGCGGCTGGTACTTACCCAACGGTATGTTGTTGTTACCACCGTCGGCATTCTTCTTAATTGGTCTGATTATCTGGGGACTGCGTATGTGGAAAAAAGAGCAGCTTGAACAGCCTGACTTCCGCATTGCCGCGCACTCTCAAGAGAAGGAGGCGTACTGATGGAACATTACATCAGTTTATTTGTTAAGGCCGTTTTCGTTGAAAACATGGCTTTGGCGTTCTTCTTGGGTATGTGTACCTTTATTGCGATTTCCAAAAAAGTGGAAACCGCAATTGGTCTAGGTATTGCGGTTGTAGTGGTGCAGGCGATTACTGTACCGGCCAACAACTTGATTTATACCTACTTACTTAAAGATGGCGCATTGGCTTGGGCCGGTCTGCCTGAAGTTGATTTAAGCTTCTTAGGTTTGCTCAGCTATATCGGTGTAATTGCCGCTATTGTACAAATCTTGGAAATGCTACTCGATAAGTATGTGCCGGCGCTCTATAACGCGTTGGGCGTATTCTTGCCGTTGATCACCGTAAACTGCGCCATCATGGGTGGTACGCTATTTATGGTCGAGCGTGACTACAACTTCACGGAAAGTACCGTGTATGGCTTAGGTTCAGGTTTCTCTTGGGCATTAGCTATCGCACTACTGGCTGCCATTCGTGAAAAGCTAAAATACAGCGATGTACCTGAAGGCCTACAGGGTCTAGGTATTACCTTTATTACCATTGGCTTGATGTCATTGGGCTTTATGTCATTCTCTGGCGTTCAACTGTAAGGAGTAGCGAGTTATGAATTTTGAGATTTTTCTCGCTATTGGTATGTTCACCGTAATCGTACTGGCGCTGGTAGTGATGATTCTTATCGCTCGTGCGCGTTTAGTATCAGACGGTGATGTAACCATTACGATCAACGGCGAGCGCACCATTACCGTGCCAGCTGGTGGTAAGTTGTTACAAACCTTAGCGGGTAACGATATTTTCTTGTCCTCTGCCTGTGGTGGTGGTGGTACCTGTGCGCAGTGTAGCTGTGTGATCAGCAGTGGTGGCGGTGAAATGCTACCCACTGAAGAGTCGCATTTTACTAAGCGTGAAGGAAAAGAAGGCTGGCGCTTATCCTGTCAGGTTGCAGTTAAGCAAGATATGGAAATTCAAATCCCCGAAGAGATTTTTGGGGTGAAGAAGTGGGAATGTACGGTTGAATCCAACCCCAACGTTGCCACCTTTATTAAAGAGTTGACCCTGCGTATTCCTGATGGCGAAGATGTAAACTTCCGCGCCGGTGGTTATGTGCAGCTGGAGTGTCCACCACACGTGGTGCAGTACAAGGATTTTGATATTCAGCCTGAGTTCCATGCTGACTGGGATAAGTTTGATATCTGGCGTTATAGCTCGACTGTCACTGAGCCCACTATTCGTGCTTACTCGATGGCCAACTATCCAGAAGAAACAGGTATTGTTAAGTTCAATATCCGTATTGCTACACCACCGCCAGGCCGTGATGACTTACCTGCAGGTATTATGTCATCGTGGGTATTCAGCCTCAAAGAAGGTGATAAAGTTACTGTCTTCGGGCCCTTTGGTGATTTCTTTGCCAAAGATACCGATGCTGAAATGATCTTTGTCGGTGGTGGTGCGGGTATGGCACCGATGCGTTCGCATATCTTTGACCAGCTCAAGCGCTTGCACAGTACGCGTAAAATCAGCTTCTGGTATGGTGCACGCTCATTGCGTGAAGCATTCTATGTGGATGAGTACGATAAGCTGCAAGAAGATAACCCTAACTTCACCTGGCACTTGGCGTTATCTGACCCATTGCCTGAAGACAATTGGACAGGTCCAACTGGGTTTATTCATAACGTTCTCTACGAGAACTATTTGAAAGATCACCCAGCACCAGAAGATTGCGAGTTCTATATGTGCGGTCCACCGATGATGAACAACGCGGTGGTCAATTTGTTGCACGATTTAGGTGTTGAGCCTGAAAATATCTTACTTGATGACTTTGGGGGCTAATATGCTACGCAACCTGTTGCAGGGAGCGTGTTTAGTTTCAATATTAGCTGTAGCGCTCAGTGGCTGCGAGAGCAACACTGAGCGTATTGAAGTGCTGTCGGGTCCAACCATGGGCAGCACTTACACCATCAAGTATGTCTATAACGCGACAACACCTGCAGCAGATGCTGTGGGTGTTGAAGTGCAAAGCATTTTGGATGAGGTCGACCGTCAAATGTCGACCTACCGCTTAGATTCTGATATCGCACGCTTTAACCAATCCCCTGTTGATACCTGCATGCCCATGCCACAACCTGTGCTGGACCTCGTTCAGTATGGTGATCAGTTGTCGCGTCTCAGTGATGGTGCGTTTGATCTGACTTTGGGGCCATTACTTGATTTATGGGGTTTTGGACCGCAAGCGCGAGGTAAAAAAGTACCCAGTGCTGCAGAGATTGCTCAAGCCCAAGCGCAGATTGGTTATCAGCATATCCGCGTGGTTGATGGACAGTTGTGTAAAGACGCTGATGTAAAGGTTGAGTTTAATAGCATTGCCGCAGGTTATACGGTGGATCGTATGAGCGAGCGTTTTGCTGAGCTTAATATTGACAGCTATATGATTGAAATCACCGGTGAGTTGATTGCCAAAGGGCTTAAACCGGATGGTTCACCGTGGCGTATTGCCCTTGAGCAGCCACTGGGTGATGGTCAACGAGTGATTCAACGTGTGCTGGAAATCGATAACTATGGCATCAATACGTCCGGTGATTATCGTAACTATTTTGAAGAAGATGGCGTACGTTTCTCGCATACCATTGATCCGCAGGTGGGTGCCCCCATCAGTCATCGACTGGCTTCGGTCACTGTTATTGATCGTTCCACCTTACATGCTGATGGTTTAGGTACACTGTTGCTAGTTCTTGGGCCTACGCGCGGTTTAGACTTTGCAGAAGAGCATAAAATTGCTGCTTTTTTTGTAATGCGCGAGGGCGAAGGTTTTACGACGCAAGTCAGCTCTGAGTTTTCCAGGATTTTTCCTGAGGGAGGTAACCAATGAGCGGATTCATGTTATTTGTAGTGGTATTTGCTGTGATGCTGTTGGTGGTATTGGGTATGTCAGCCGGTGTTTTAGCTGGACGTAAACCGATTGCTGGCTCATGTGGCGGTATTGCTAATTTAGGTATTGAAAAACAGTGCTCTATTTGTGGTGGAGTGCGTGAGAAGTGTGATGAAGTCAATGCGCCACAAGCCGCTTTAGCGCAGAATGCCGCGCAGGCTTATGACGCGACCAAGCGCTAATTGTTCGGTGCTGGTTATACTGGCTCAATAAGCCAATTTTTTGTAGATATGCTGCAGTGGCGAACCTTTTGCGCGCTGAGCATATTGTAAAGGAGTCCAAATGGCAGTTTACAACTATGATGTAGTAATTCTTGGTTCAGGGCCTGCAGGTGAAGGCGCAGCAATGAATGCTGCCAAAGCAGGTCGTAAGGTGGCTGTTGTTGAGAGTCGCGGCGTATTAGGGGGTAACAGTACGCACTTGGGTACGATCCCATCCAAGGCTTTGCGTCATTCTGTACGTCAAATTCTGCGTTTTAATACCAGTTCGATGTTTCGCCAAATTGGCGAGCCGCGTTGGTTTTCTTTTCCTGATGTATTAAAAAACGCAGGCAGTGTGATTGAGCGTCAAGTGGCGTCGCGTACGGGTTATTACGCACGTAACCGCATTGATGTGTACTTTGGTACTGCAAGCTTTGCCGACGAGCATAGCGTTGATGTGGTTGGACCGAGCCGTGTTGAAAAACTGGTCGCTAATGAAATCATTATTGCTACAGGCTCACGTCCTTACCGTCCTGCGGATGTTGACTTTAATCACCCGCGTATTTATGACAGCGACACGATTTTAAGTCTGAGCCATACACCACGTCGTTTGATTATTTATGGCGCTGGTGTAATTGGTTGCGAATACGCATCGATCTTTAGTGGTTTAGGTGTATTGGTTGACCTGATTGATAACCGCGATCAGTTACTGAGCTTCTTGGATGATGAGATCTCAGATGCGTTGAGCTATCACTTACGTAATAACAATGTCTTAATTCGCCATAATGAAGAATATGAGCGTATTGAAGGCGTTGATAAGGGTGTGATTCTGCATCTGAAATCCGGTAAGAAAATTAAAGCCGATGGTTTCTTATGGTGTAACGGTCGTACCGGTAATACAGACCAATTGGGTCTTGAGAACGTTGGCTTAACTGCTAATGGTCGTGGTCAGATTGATGTGGATGAATATTACCGTACTGCTGTACCGAATATTTATGCCGCAGGTGACGTGATTGGCTGGCCAAGTCTGGCCAGTGCGGCCTATGACCAAGGTCGTTCGGCGGCGGGTAATATTATCGATGCAGATAATTGGCATTTTGTTGATGATGTGCCAACCGGTATTTATACCATTCCTGAAATCAGCTCAATTGGTAAAACTGAGCGTGAACTGACGGAAGCTAAAGTGCCGTATGAAGTGGGTAAAGCCTTCTTCAAAAGCATGGCGCGTGCGCAGATTTCTAACGAGCCTGTGGGTATGTTAAAAATTCTATTCCACCGCGAGACCTTAGCGATTCTAGGTGTGCATTGCTTTGGTTATCAGGCTTCGGAAATTGTGCATATTGGTCAAGCCATTATGAATCAGCCGGGTGAAGCCAATACGTTAAAGTATTTTATTAATACGACGTTTAACTACCCAACCATGGCTGAAGCGTACCGTGTTGCAGCTTATGATGGCCTGAACCGACTTTTTTAAGCGGCTCCGGTCAGTGGCCTGATTCGGTCGGAGCCTATCTGGAACAGCGTTTTAGTGATTCCCAAGGGTGGCAATGGCCAAACCGGGAAAGTCAGTAATCAGACTGTCTGCACCATATGCAACGAGTCGGCGCATCAGCGCTGGCTCGTTGACTGTCCATACCGATAGATGTAATCCTGCCTGTTGCGCTTTAACAATGCGTTTTTGCGTAGCTAACGTATATTTCAGAACGAGTAGGCTGCAACCATAGCGTTGCGCTGTCTTAATCGGATCCAACCAAGCATGTTCTGCGACCAAGCCCCGAGCTAGATGCGGTGTGAGGCTGTGTGCTGCCTGTAATACCGTGCGTGAACTGCTGGTGATAACAATTTTATCTTGGATAGCAAAGCGTGCGCTGAGTTGATCAATCGCACGGACAATTTCTGCTGCGCGCGTTTTAGACGCCTCTTTAACTTCCAGTTGCCAGTGCGTAAATGGACATTGCTCAAACAGTTGTTCAAGCGTTGGAATGGGGCAGGGCACTGGCCACGGCGCAGTATTGTGTCGAGCATCCATTTGCATCAGTTCTGCCGCGTTATGCTGACTGACCTTACCGCGCCGCCCCGTCGTGCGTTTAACAGTGGTGTCGTGAATCACCATCAGTTGGCCATCTTTAGACAGGTGCAAGTCCAGTTCGCAACGGGTCACACCCGCATTTAAACAGGCTTGGAAGCTGACTAAGGTGTTTTCTGGGGCTTCGCCACGCGCACCGCGATGGCCGTAAATCAGTGTCATAGTGTTGGCGTATCATCGGGTTGTAGGGCCAAGCGTCGTTGTTGTGCTTGTTTATGCAGAATATGCCGCGCTAATATTTGCCGAGTGGCATCGGTTAAGTTTTCAAACAGAGTGACTGTCTGTATCCCTTCAGCTGTATCGCGGTGTTCAATCACTTGCGCATCGACTTGTAAGCCAAAACCTTGCGGCAGTAAAACGATTTTTAAACTGAGTAAGGTGCCAACGGGGTGAACTTGTGCATCGACAAAGGCCAGACTCGATTCTGATAAGCTGACGCTGCGTGCGGGGCCGATATCTTTGAGTAAATCCCGTGCTAAGACTTGTGCAATTAGATCAATACGTTTGTTGATCACTTTTAAGTAGCTGGCCACGGTACGATCGCCTTCGCCGACTGAACGCAACAAGGGTTGTGCGTCATATTCGAGTAAATGTAGATCGCCCAGTAAATTAAACAACAGTGAATCTTCGTTCGCTGCAGAATCTGCTAAACGAATTTGCAGTGCGATTTGATCGTCAATGCGATAGTATTCACGTCGATCTTCGGTATCTTGTGTGGACATAACGAACCCATAGCTGCAATGGAGGTCAGAGTGTAAATCGGCATGCAATAAACTGCCAACCTATCGAATCTTTTCTGTGAATATATATCCATTATGTTTCGACCCTTAGCTTTATTTATTGGTATGCGCTATACACGCGCCAAACGTCGCAATCACTTTATTTCCTTCATCTCACTGACGTCCATGGTGGGTTTAGCCTTGGGTGTATTGGTGATGATTTTAGTGTTGTCAGTCATGAATGGCTTTGACCGTGAGCTGCGCACGCGCATTCTCGGCATGGTGCCGCACGCGACTGTCAGTTCTTACACGCCGCTGGATGATTGGCAGCAGGTGGGTGATCAAGTGTTAGAGCATCCTGAAGTGGTTGCTGTGGCACCCTTTAATCAGTTGCAGGGCATGCTGACCCACAGTGGCAGTGTGCAGCCCGTATTAGTGAATGGCGTGCTGCCCAGTGCTGAAAAGAACGTGTCGATTATTACCGATCACATGGTGGAAGGCAGTTTAGAAGCCTTGCAAAGCGGTGAGTTTGGTATCGTGATTGGGCAGCAAACTGCAGCGATGTTTAATGCTTCAGTGGGTGAAAAACTCACTTTTGTCTTGCCAGAAGCCTCAATTACTCCCGCAGGTGTTTTTCCACGCCTCAAGCGTTTTACCGTGGTCGGTATCTTTAAGGTTGGCGCTGAACTGGACAGTTCATTGGCGCTGATTCATATCGAGGATGCGGCGCGTTTATCACGCTGGCAGCCGAATCAGGTTGAAGGCGTACGTCTCAAACTGAACAACCTCTTTGATGCGCCGCGTGTGGCTTGGGAGATTGCTCGCAGTATGCCGAACGAGGATCTGCACCCACGTGACTGGACGCGCAGCCATGGCAATTTATTCCAAGCCATTCAAATGGAAAAAACCATGATTGCTCTGCTGTTACTGCTGATTGTCGCAGTGGCTGCGTTTAATATTATTTCCACGCTGATTATGGTGGTGACAGATAAGAAAGCTGATATCGCTATTTTACGCACCTTAGGCGCATCGCCTGGACAAATTATGGCGATCTTTATGGTGCAAGGCTCATTGATTGGTGTCGTCGGTACTTTGATTGGTGGCGTCTTAGGGGTGATCAGTGCGCTGAATGTCACCACCTGGGTGGCGGGTTTAGAGAAACTATTTGGTCATCAGTTCTTAAGTTCCGATGTGTATTTTATCAGCTACCTGCCATCCGAATTGCGCACGAGTGATGTGCTGATGATTTGTGGCGCTGCTTTGTTAATGAGTTTTTTAGCAACGCTATACCCTGCGTGGCGCGCTTCACGTACTGAACCTGCCGAGGCTTTGCGTTATGAGTAATTCAGCTGTTTTAGAGTGCCGTAATTTAGGCAAAAGCTACAGTGAAGGCCCTGCAGAAGTGCATGTCTTGCAAGGCGTGGAGTTGCTGCTTAAGCCGGGTGAGCGCGTAGCCATTATTGGTAGCTCCGGTTCAGGTAAAACCACACTGCTGAATATGCTTGGTGGTTTAGATACGCCCAGCACTGGTAGCGTCTGGCTAGCTGGCGAAGAGTTGTCAGCCTTGTCTGAAAAGAAGCGTGGCTTGCTGCGTAATCGTGCTCTAGGATTTGTCTATCAATTCCACCACTTGCTGGCTGAATTTAGTGCATTAGAAAACGTCTGCATGCCGCTGTTGATTGGTAAGTTGCCTGTTGCTGAAGCACGTCAACGTGCTGAAGCATTATTAACTCGAGTCGGTTTAGCGCCGCGGATGCATCATAAACCGTCGGAGTTGTCCGGTGGTGAGCGTCAGCGTGTGGCTATCGCTCGTGCCTTGGTCAATCAGCCCGCTTTAGTCTTACTCGATGAGCCAACCGGCAACCTAGACCGTACGACTGCGCAGACCATTCAAGAGCTGATCTTGGAGTTATCTGTCTCGTTAGGTACAGCCTTCTTAGTCGTCACCCATGATCCTGCTTTAGCACAGCAAATGGACCGGATCTTGGCCTTGGAAGATGGACGACTGGTTCCAGTGGCGAAAGACGTTTCTGCTTAATCAAGCAATAAGGCGTTGCTGCTATGGATGGGCAGCAACGCGTTAGTCAGTTTAAAGCTTAGGCCAAACAAACCTCGACCACTTCAATCTGCTCAAGCGTTAGATAATGCCAGCGCACCTGTACATCCCAAAACTGCACACCATAAATACGCTCGGGCGTCGGCTGTTGATAAGCCGGTCGAGGGTCTTGCGCAAGGCATTGCTCAATCAGTTCGATTAACGGTTGCTCTAAGCGCTGTGCATGTTGTTGTGCTTGCTGCAGAGCTGCGGTCTGCCAGCTCACATCGATCAGAGTCGGCGTGCTATCGGCAATCGCGTTATGCGCCATCGGTAAACTGTCGGCATACGGCACATAGGGCTTGATATCCAGCACCGGTGTGCCATCCAATAAGTCGATACCTGAAATCCATAAGCGACCGGGTTCAATCCGCTCTAAGCGTACGGCAGATTGCCCAATACCATTCGGACGATGAGTCGCACGGCTGGCAAAGACACCAATACTTTTATTGCCCCCTAAGCGCGGAGGGCGAACTTTTAAGCGCGGGGTGTTTTCTAGAGTCTTATGAAACAGAAAAATCACCCAGATATGACTGATATCTTCGAGACCTGCAATAGCGTCAGCTTGATTGTAGGGGGGGAGTAATTCAATGCAGCCTTGTGCGGCAGGAGCTAAGAGCGGCTGGCGGGGGATGGCAAACTTTTCTTTAAAACAAGAGCGCACGTATCCAATCGGATTGAGTGTGTAAGTCATGCTCTTACCTCGATAGCGGTTGATGGTATTGTGCTGCAAAAATCTACAGCACAACACCATCAAGTTTTTAGCCAGCGACTAAGACGCGTATGGCTTCAAGACGTAAACCTGCTTTATCGAGCATGGTTAAACCTTGCTCTTTATAAGCACGCAAGGTGTCGATCTCTTCATCGCGTACGCTAGGGTTAATCGCCTGTAAAGCAGTCATACGTGCAATTTCTTCATCCATGCTGGCAGTAAATGCTGCGCTGGCTTGTTCAACACGCTCAGCATGACGTGGCTGCATGGTTTTTTGCGCATTGTCGACTAAGCGCAGTAAGGGCTCGCGTTGCGCACGAGCAAATTTACTGGCACTTGAGCGTGGCACACTCTTCAACTGATCGTTGAGGGTCTCAAAGCTGACATGGTTAGCCAGATCAGTGCCCTTGTCGTCGAGTAAGCAACGCAATGCAATCGGCGGTAAGAAACGACCGAGTTGTAAGTGTTTAGGCGCAATCGCTTCGCTGACATACAGCAATTCAACCAGCATGGTACCGGCTTTAATCGCTTTATTTTTCAATAGAGCAACTGCGGTATTACCCATGGAGCCTGACAACACTAAATCCATACCCCCTTGCACCATCGGGTGTTCCCAAGTGATAAATTGCATGTCTTCAAGACTGAGCGCTAAATCACGGTCATAGGTTATGGTGACGGCTTCATCACTGCCCAGTGGGAAGCTAGCATCGAGCATTTTTTCGCTTGGACGTAAAATCAATGCGTTTTCTGAATGGTCTTCGCTTTCAATACCAAAGGCATTAAACAACTGTTCCATATACATCGGTAGGGCAAAGGTGTTGTCTTGTTCAGCAATAGCTTCAACCAGTGCTTGTCCGCGGCCAGCACCACTGGAGTTGATTTCCAGTAGACGGTCACGACCTTTTTCCATATCACTTTCCAGTAGGGCGCGTGCGGCACTGGCGTTATCCAGCAACGCTTGCCATGCAGCATCATTTTCATCATCGAGCAGTAAGGCTTCAAGCTGCTCACTAAACTGCAGTTGCACCGCATTACCGGTGGGGCAGGTGGATAAGAAAGCATTCAGTGCGTGTTGGTACCATTCAAAGACACGCTGTTGCGCAGTACCCAGCAAATACGGCACATGAATTTCAATGGTGTGCTGCTGACCAATTCGGTCCAAGCGACCAATGCGCTGCTCAAGTAAGTCAGGGTGCTGTGGTAAATCGAATAACACCAAGTTGTGACTAAACTGGAAGTTTCGACCTTCACTGCCGATTTCTGAACAGAACATCACTTGTGCGCCAAGCTCATCATCAGCAAACCAGGCCGCAGCACGGTCACGCTCAATAATGCTCATACCTTCATGGAAGGTGGTCGCAGGGATACCTGAGCGAATACGCATGGCATCACCAAGATCCAGAGCCGTTTGCGCATGAGCACAAATCACCAGCACTTTTTCTTGCTTAAGATTTTTTAGGGTGTCTAATAACCAGTCGACACGCGGATCAAAACGCCACCAGAATTGCAGGCTTTCATTTTCTTCTGACTCATCCAGAGGCCCGTCAACGTAGATCTCAGGATAGAGTTGTGCATGCAGGTCATCTGGATTGTTTAGATACTGCGCAGGGTAGGCCAGTGGCGCCGCATGCAGTTGACGCTCAGGGAATCCAGAAATGGCCGCACGGGTATTACGGAACAATAAGCGGCCGGTGCCATGGCGGTCGAGCAGTTCACGAATCAAACGTGGAGCTGCTTGCTGATCACCGCTATTAAAGGCACTGATCAGTGCTTGGCTGTCATCACCTAAAAATTCTTGAATGGTTTTTTCTGCGTCATTTGTTAACTTTTCTTGATCTAGCAGTTCACGCACCGCTTCAGCAATGGCTTGGTAATGCTGGCTTTCTTCGCGGAATGCCGCTAAATCATGAAAGCGGTGTGGATCGAGCAAACGCAAACGGGCAAAGTGGCTGTCTTGACCCAATTGCTCAGGTGTTGCCGTCAGTAATAAGATGCCTGGAATATGCGCCGCTAAGGTCTCAACTAATTGATAGGCAGGACTGGATTGCTCTGGATGCCAGACTAAGTGGTGTGCTTCATCGACCACCATAATATCCCAATCGCAAGCGCACAGAGCGTGTTGTGCACGTTCATCTGCAACCAGCCAGTTCATTGCAACTAAAGCAATTTGACAGTCTTCAAACGGATTGTCCGCATCACTGGCTAAAAAGCGCTCGGCATCAAACAAAGCCACATCTAAGTTAAAACGGCGGCGCATTTCCACCAGCCACTGATGTTGTAAAGTTTCTGGCACCATTAATAAAATACGGCTGGCGCGACCACTGAGGATTTGACGGTGAATAATCAAGCCTGCTTCAATGGTCTTACCTAAACCTACTTCATCAGCCAACAGTACGCGTGGTGCAATTCTGTCTGCAACTTCTTGGGCAATATGCAATTGGTGCGCAATAGGCTCTGCACGCACGCCAGCAAGACCCCAAAGATTGGATTGCTGTATATCGCTATTATGCTGCAGCGAGTTATAGCGCAAGGTAAACCATTGCAATGGGTCAACTTGTCCGGCGACTAAACGATCGCTGGCCAGACGGAACTGAATAAAATTTGAGAGCTGTGTTTCTGGTAATAAGCAGTCGTCGTTGTCGCTATTAAAACCTTGATAGATTAACAGGCCATCGACTTCGTCGACTTCACGCACCGTCATGGTCCAGCCTTCAAAGTGACTGATTTCATCGCCGGGAACAAAGCGCACGCGGGTTAAAGGAGCATTACGCTGCGAGTATTGACGAGTTTCCCCTGTGGCTGGGTAAATGATGGTTAATATACGGCCATCAGACGTTAAAACGGTGCCTAGGCCTTGTTCTGCCTCGCCGTCACTGATCCAGCGTTGTCCGGGTTGATACTGCTGCGTCATGCTTGTCTCCGTGTGATGTAAAAAGCGCGTTATGATAACGGATAGTGACGCAGAGGGCACGGCTCAATCGTAACAGGCGTTTATAAAGCTATTTAAGCGACAAAATATTGAGCTCTGGTTATAGTGTGGTTTGTACATTTAATTAAGGAGTGGCCCAATGTTACCTCCTATCCCCCATGGATTGGTTCCAGTGACTGCACAGCATGATCCTGTTAAACCTAAAGCGCTGATTGCTCCCATAACACCTGCTAAAGAGAGTACTAAAGGCAGTACTTTAGGTTTAGAGGATGATGAGGGTTCTACTGCGCAAGAACGTGCCCTTGAAGAGCAGCGTAGACAACATCAGCGTCAGCGTGAGAAAAATCAGGCTGAGGCTGAAGCAGAAATGGATACAGAGCTTGAAGTATCTGCAGATGAAAGCCAGCAAGACCCACAAAGTGAAAAGACTGGGCTATCGCGTAAAGGGGTTTGGGTTAATATTAAGGTTTAGACGATTACAGCTTTAAGATCACGCTTGGCATAGCTGTGCTGATGAGTGCTATGACAAAGACATAGGGGGTTATATGAGTGATAAAGTTACAGAAAATATTGTTGATTTGTCCAGTGAGCGTGTGCGACGTGTGCATGACTTAGATGAAAAGCGCTTACAAACAGTACGAACTGCCTTTGCCAACGCTTTGCCTTTAGCTAAACCTGTTGCCAGATTGAAAAAAAAGCCCAAGAAAAAGCGTTAACTCTGTGTGTTTCCTTAAATAAGACTTGATTTAGAGTTCATCAGGACAGTCTATTGACCTCCGTCAATGTCTTTCTGTTTGACGTGACGTATCTTTATCACAAGTTAATTATAAAGCGTGAGGAGATTGCAATGTTTATGGACGTAGTCGTTTTTGCAGGCATTGGTACGGTCGCCCTTATGGTCGCTTTCTTTGTAGGTCTATTTTATTTCGTTAGAAAGGTAGAGCAGGATCGTAAATCAAGCTGATTTTTTCTGACACAACGAGCACGCAAGGCAATTTGGGCAACTTAGGTTGCCCTTTTTTTTGCATAAAATTTGTATTCATGGTTGCAGCGCTCCTAATTGATTGAGGCTGCAGTTATTAGATTACAGATGTTTAGCTGGGTATATGTCGGTTAATCATGGCACGTAATGCAGCGGGTTTAACCGGCTTGGCTAAAAAGTTGAGACCTGCAGCATGCACTTGACTGATTAATTCTGGACGTCCGTCAGCGCTGATCACAATGCCAGGCACGGGCGCATTAACGTGCTGACGCAACCACGTCATTAAAGCAATCCCAGTGTCGCCTCCATCTAAATGAAAATCCACTAGCGCTAAATCAGGTATATGACCATCTTTAATCAGCGCTGAGCATTCTTCTCTATTGCTCGCGGTCAGTACATGACAGCCCCAGCGTGACAATAGACTGTGCATGCCGATTAGGATCGTACTTTCATTATCAACACAGAGTACGCTTAAGCCGGCTAACGGCTGTAATGTAGAGTTTTCTTGTCTAGTTGGTGCTGGCGCTGTATTGAGCTTTCCAGAGTACAGCGGCACAGTGATACTGAAAACGCTACCCTTCTCCAGCCACGAGCGTACTTCTATTTGATGGTCTAAGACTTTACTTAAACCATCAGCAATTGCGAGCCCTAGCCCTAAGCCTTTTTCTTCTCGAGTTTGGTGGCTATCAAGGCGTTTAAACTCTTCAAAGATAAATTTGAGCTTGTCTTCTGGAATTCCTTGCCCGCGATCCCAGACGTCAATACGCAGGTGATTGGTTTGGCGGCGAACGCCTAGTAAGACACTGCCATTGGCGTAGCGAAAGGCATTGGTTAGGAAGTTTTGCACAATCCGTCGTAGTAATTTGGGGTCGCTGATAATGTTTAAGGACGTGCTACGTAAGCGAAAGTCGACTCCCTGTTGTTCAGCTAGAGCAGTAAACTCTGCGCCCAATGCCTCAAGCCATGGGCCTAGCGCAAAGGGTTGGCAATGTGGAGTGATGCGTCCGCTTTCTAGGCGTGAGATATCTAACAGGTCGCTGATTAAGTCTTCAGCAGAGCGCAATGAACTATCCAGGTTTTTAACCAGTTCGTGGGCATCACTCGGCAGTGCATCTTGGTGAGACAATGCTGCGGAGAATAGACGTGCGGCATTGAGGGGTTGCATCAAGTCATGGCTGACCGCCGCTAAGAAGCGAGTTTTTGATTGGTTGGCGTACTCGGCCACATGCTTAGCATCACTGAGTGCAATATTTAATTGAGATAACTCATGGGTGCGTTCACTGACGCGATGCTCCAGACTTTCATTGGCTTCTTTTAAAGCGCGTTCAGCTTCACGGAATGCAGTAATGTCAGTAAAGCTCATTACAAAACCGCCACCGGGCATTGGGTTGCCAATCAGTTCAATGACGCGACCATTTGGGAATAAACGCTCGGAAGTGTGCGCGGTACCTTTTCGCATCCAGAATAGACGTTTGCCGACATGCGCATTAACATCGCCTGGGCCGCATAATCCATGCTCTGCGTTATAGTGAATAATGTCAGCAATCGGTCGTCCCACCTTGATCAGGTCTTCCGGATAATTAAACAGCTTTAAATAACGGCTATTCCAAGCGACTAAGCGCAAAGAAGGGTCGACCACGCTGATACCTTGAGTGATGTTCTCAATTGCACCTTGTAATAAGGTTCGGTTGAACTGTAAAACCTCAGAAGCTTCGCCAACAATGCGCACGACGTCTTCAACATACATTTCCCGTCCTTCAATGGCCGCTTTTACGACAACGCTCGTCGATGAAGCACCTAAAACGCCATTGAGTAAGCGCTCAGTGTGAGCCACCCATTCACTGCTGGCTGTTTCTGACGGATTAAAGCCGCTGCCTTGCTTGTAGGCGAAACGGATAAAGCTTTGTTTGGCTCGATCTTCGCCAACGAAGCGTCCTGCTAAAATAAGTAAGTCGCTGATTTGTACAGTAAAGGTTTGACGGCTACCTACATGCTGGCCGATAAAACGGCTGGCTTGCCAGTGTTCTGAGACTCGTGTTCTCGAGAAAAATGATACCAGTACAAACAATAAAAAGTTACCGCTCAGTGACAGTAAGACTCCGAGTGTTAGTGGATCAATGGGTAAACCGAAGGGCTGACTGGAGAGCCATGTTAATCCTGGGAATGACGCGAGCGACCAATCCATGCTGTTGGCTATTAAAGGTAAAACCAAGGTGTAAGCCCACAATAAAGAGCCGGCAATTAAACCTGCAAATACGCCTTGGCGGTTGGCCTGCTTCCAAATTAAAGCGCCCAGCATCGCTGGCGCCAGTTGTGTCAGAGCAGCAAAAGCAATCTGACCAATGGTAGCAAGACTGGTATTAGCACCCAGTAAGCGGTAGCTGGTATAGGCCAACAATAAAATAATAATAATACTTAAGCGTCGAGCAGTAAGCATCCAATAGCGAAACGCTTCAAAGGGACGCTCAGTTGTGCGTGCGGCCAGCATGGAAGGCAATAAAATATGGTTGGAAATCATAATAGCTAAGGTCACTGCTGCGACAATCACCATGCCTGTTGCTGCAGATGCGCCACCAATGAACGCCAATAAGGCTAGAGTGGGGTTGCCCTCTGCAAGGGGTAAGCTAATTACAAATGAGTCCGGTACCACTGAATCCGGTAAGCGCAGCTGGCCAGCGAGGGCAATTGGAATAACAAATAAAGCAACCAGCAGCAGATAAAGAGGGAAGACCCAGCGTGCTACACGCAGGTCGGCCTCGTCGTTATTCTCCACAACAGTCACGTGGAATTGTCTAGGTAATGTATAGATGGCCATCATCGCCACACAGGTTTGTACAATCATCGCCGGCCAGTTGGTTGCTTCATTCCAATAGGATTCAAGCTTAGGTGCGTCTTTAGCTTGCTGCCATAAGTCGCCCATGCCATCGTAAAGTCCAAAAATAACAAAGAGTCCAACTGCGATAAATGCCATCAGCTTCACTAACGACTCAAAAGCAATTGCAAACATTAATCCGCGGTGGTGCTCGGTCACGTCAAGATTGCGCGTACCAAATAAAATGGTGAACAGCGCAAGAGCTACAGTCACAATAAGAGCGGTATCTTGAGCGTACATCCCGGTTGAATTGGCTGAAGTGCCGGTTAATAAGTTAACTCCTAGCACAATGCCTTTGAGTTGCAGAGCGATATAAGGCAATACGCCGACTAATGTGATCAGTGTGACAACCACTGCTAGGCGCTGTGACTTGCCATAACGAGCGGCAATAAAGTCAGCAATTGAAGTGATGTTCTCTTGTTTGCTGATAATCACCATTTTCTTGAGCACCCAAGGTGCCAGTGTCAGCAATAAGATAGGGCCTATATAAATAGGTAGGAAAGACCATATTTGCTCGGCGGCCTGACCAACAGAGCCAAAGAAAGTCCAGCTGCTGCAATACACCGCTAAAGATAAACTGTAGACGGTTGAGCGCATACGCGGGCTGACTGTTGCGCTACGACGATCACCGTAAAATGCAATGGCAAACAAAATCGCCATATAAACTAAGGCGACCAGTGCAATAAGCCCTGTGGATATAGACATGAATACGATCCGAAACCTAAATTAGATTTGATTATATTAAGGAAAAGCGCTGCTATAAGATAGCAATGGCTGGCGCTGAAGGCGGATGAGTTTCGCTAGATAGGTGAGTGTTGGGCATGCTTTAAGTGGGTTTTGATTTGTAGAGGCTCTTTTACTAGGGTTGAAGCTCTCGTTCTTGTGCTTTATAAGACATTGCGATTAATTGCTTGTGCTGCTGGTAGCGTTTGAGGCGACTGCTTAAGGCTTCTGGTAAGTCCTGTGTTTGCCTAAAGCCAAGTTTGCTATAAAAACCACTGAGGTCTGGATGGCAAAGCAGCCAGATGTGAGAGTCTTGGTAGGATAATTGAAGCTGTTGTATTAAAAAGCGTGCCGCGCCTTGTTTGCGATATCCAGGGGCGGTAAATAAACTGGTTAACCAATAGCCTTGATCAACGGGTGAAAGGCATGCACCGGCAACAATCTCTGATGAGCGAACAATCCATGCGTCTGCTTGTTGTGTAATACGCATTGGACTGTTGTGGTTGCGATAAAATTTACGCAAAAGAGGTTGCTGCTCTTTGGTTAAGCATTGAGCTGTAAACTGGGTAAGTGTTTGATTCATTAACGCATGCTCTTACTGCTGCTGGTAAAGGTGACTTTAACTATAATCATGCTGCGGCTCTGTTCCTAGCGTCTTGTTGAGTTAAGATCCGTCTGAGCTTATATAGTGCATTAATCGGCTTGGGGTCTTAAGAGTAGCTCTTGTGGGTAGTCGAGTGGTCAGTTCGTTATGCTTGATCACCCTAGGGCTGGGTTGTGTAGAAACGTACATATAGTAGTAGTGCAGGGCGCCGAACGCGCCTTAAAAGGCCTTCGTAAAGTATTTTAGCTTTATTTTACAAATACTGTTGACAGGGTGCTGCTCTGCTGTAGAATGCGCACCTCGTTAGGCAAACACAGTTTCACTTGTCTAACGTAAGAGTTTGATTTTTAAGGAAATAACTTAAAAAATAAGCTTGACAGGGTCGCGAAACGCTGTAAGATACGCACCCTAGCAACGAGCAACGTAAGAGGCTCAGCGCTAACAAGGAGTTATCCAGAAGCTTTAAAACTTCTAGAAAATAAACCTTGACAGATACTTAAGGGGGTGTAGAATACGCTTCCTCGCTAAGATCGAAAGACTTAACGAAACGTTCTTTAACAATTTGAATCAAGCAATTC
>Ga0265295_1001374_pt1 | contig 42899 bp, 33 predicted proteins | sample Munlansysbiofilm_FD_192503 | JGI IMG/M metagenome (GOLD analysis project Ga0265295, IMG submission 192503) | Leachate microbial communities from a municipal landfill in Southern Ontario, Canada - Methane capture system biofilm | ecosystem: Engineered > Solid waste > Landfill > Unclassified ... | reverse complement strand
TGTTGCAAGGAACTGAGCAGGGGGTCTTCGAAGACGTTCCACCAGGTGGCGAGCTGGCTTTCCTGCAGCTCCGTTGCCTCAAGCCCTTGTTCCATATCGGCGTACCACTCTTCCTGTGCTGCCGGATCCACCTTGGAGTAGTTTGGCCCTACGGCGGCGCACGCACTCAGGAGGATGGTCACAAGGGCAAAGTTGCACCAGCGTACCACAGCACTTAAAGGTGGAGGGTTCCGGAAATGTTTTTTATTTATCTGCATAGTAATAAGTACCTTCTAGTCAGGAAGTGCTTTATTGGCCAGGCGTTCGCGACGGCGCTGTTTCCACGCCGTAGACTTATCCCGCAGGCTCTGAAACAGATAGTACAGTACTGGAATAATCAACAACGCCACGGTTGACGCGGCAATCATGCCAGAGAATACTACGGTGCCGATATGGCGCCGGCTGGCGGCCCCGGCGCCTATGGCCCATACCAGCGGCGCGACTCCGAGGATAAAGGTGAAGGCGGTCATGAGTACGGCGCGAAAACGCACCCTGGCGCCATCGATGGCGGCGTCCCGGGTTCGAGCGCCCTCCTCCTTACGGTCGCGGGAGAATTCGACAATCAGAATGGCGTTCTTGGCCGCCAGCCCGACCAGCAACACCAGGCCGATCTGGGCATAGATGGACATGGGGATCCCGGTTATCCACAGCCCCACCAAGGCACCCAGGGTTGCAATGATGACCGAGAGGACAATGGTCAGGGGGAGGTTCCAGCTTTCATACTGCGCCACCAGAAACAGATAGGCGAAGATCAGCGCCAGCGCGAAGAGATATCCCACCGTGCCGCTGGCTTTCTGCTCCTGTAGTGACATGGTGGACCACTCGTAGGAATAGCCGGGGGGCAGATGCTCAGCCGCCAGCTCCTCCATGACGTCCATGGCCTCGCCCGAAGAGTATCCCGGCGCCGCCTGCCCGTTTATGGTGAGGCTGGTGAACTGGTTGTAGCGGTTAATCACCCTGGCACCGAGTATGGTAGAGATATTCAGCAGGTTCTCCACCGGGATCTCCTTGCCGGAGTCGCTGGTGATATACAGGTCCAGAATATCATCCGGATTTTTGCGGAAATTCTCCTTGGCACGTACTTTTACCTGATAGGTACGCCCGTAGAGGTTGAAGTCGTTGACGTACTGCGAGCCCAGGTATTGATTAAGGGTGGCGAACAGGTTGGCGGTAGAGACCCCCAGCTCCTGCATCCGGGTTCGTTCCAGATCAAGCCACAACTGCGGCGTGTTGGCACTGTAGGTGGTGTACACCATATTCAGCGCCGGGTGCTGGTTTGCCGCCAGCACCAGCCCGAGGCCAACTGCGGCAAGTTCACTTGGGGGCTGGTCTTCCATTGCCTGCAGGCGGAAGTCAAAGCCGCCGGTAACCCCAAGCCCCTGTATGGGTGGGGGGATAAAAGCGCGGATGGTGGCGGTGGAAATTCCGTTTAGTTCCTGCATTGTCTTTTGCACCAGGGCGTCGATATGCAGATCTGCGTGGGTGCGTTCATCCCAGGGGGTAAGATCGGCGATGATAAACCCGACGTTTTCTGCATTTCCACTTAAGAGGCTGAAGCCGTCAATGGCGATAACCCTCTCTATCCCCTCGATCTGCAACATCCGGCGTGTGGCCTCAGCGTTAACCTCGCTGAGGCGCTCCAATGTAGCTCCTTCCGGGAGTTGTACATCAACTAGAAACGCCCCTTTATCCTCCTGCGGGAGAAAGCTGGTCGGAATACGCGCGGATAAAAGCCATGCGCCTGCGGTAATCAGCAGAAACAGCACCACCCCCAGAGCTGTCTTGCGGATCAACCAGCCTACAATTCCGGTATAGGAATTGCGGGAAAAATTCATAAACTTATTGAACCAGGCCAGAGGGCCGCGTTTATGGGGCCGGGCCTTTTTCAGGAGAACCCCGCACATCGCCGGACTCAACGTAAGGGCACAAAGCGAAGAGATCAGGACCGAGACGCACAGGGTAACGCCAAACTGTTTATACAGCAGGCCGGTGATGCCAGGCATAAACGCAATAGGGACAAAGATGGCCAGCAATACCAGGGTGGTGGCAATAATGGGACCGGTAACCTGAGACATCGCCTTGATCGTGGCTTCTTTGGGCTCCAGACCTTCCTCTTCCATGATGCGGTACACGTTCTCCACCACCACGATGGCGTCGTCAACCACCAGCCCGATGGCGAGAATCAAGGCGAACAGGGTTATGGTATTTATGTTGAGACCCAGAACCTGCAGCACCGCAAAGGTGCCGATAATAGAGACCGGGATCGCGGCTGCAGGGATCAGGGTGGCGCGGATGTTCTGCAGAAAAACGAAAATAACCAGCACCACCAGGAGAAAGGTAAGCCCCAGGGTGAAGCTGATCTCCTTGATGGCGGCCTTCACATAGGCGGTGGTGTCATACGGAATGACGTAGGTCACGTCAGCAGGCATGGTTTTTTCCTGCTCCTTGAGGACCTCCCGGACCCGCTCCATGGTTGCGACGGCATTGGCACTTGAAGAACGGTACAGCGCCATGCTGATCGCTTCACGGTTGTCGAGGTTGCCCCCGGTGCTGTAGCTTTTACTGCCCAGTTCCACCTCAGCTACATCATTCAGCCGTACCAGTCCGCCTCTATCATTGGTGCGGATGACGATCTGGTTGAACTCTTCCACCGAGTCAAGGCGACCTTTGGCGTTCAAGGTGTACTGTACCTGCTGGCCGACAACACTCGGAGCCGTCCCCACAGAACCCAGGGTGGCTTGAATATTCTGTTGCCGGATGGCGGTAATAACCTCGTCCGTGCTCATGCCGAGCGCTGAGAGTTTATCGGGATCCATCCAGATCCGCATACTGTATTCGAACTCGCCGAACACAAACACGTCGCTGACCCCGTCAATGCGCTGCAGGGTATCTTTGATGGCACGGCTGATGTAGTTACTTAAAAACAGCCGGCCGTGGGTCCCCCCCGGGGAAGTGAAACTGACCACCCCGAGCATGTCGGAGGAGCGGCGCCGCACCGATATCCCCTGGTTGACCACTTCCGGCGGCAGTTGTGACTCCGCCAGCTGGAGTCGATTCTGGACGTTGACCTGGTCGATATCCGGGTCGGAGTCTACATCGAAGGTGATCTCAAGGGAGTAGGTGCCGTTGTTGGTGCAGTCCGAGTTCATGTACAACATGTCCTCGACCCCGTTCATCTCCTGTTCGATGGGGGCAGCGATGGTATCTTTGATCACCTGGGCACTGGCGCCGGGGTAGACGGCGCTGACCCGGACCACCGGCGGGGTGATGGAGGGATATTCCGCTACGGGCAGAGCGGTCAGAGCTATCCCGCCAGCTAAGGTGATGACAATGGCAATAACCACCGCCAGGCGCGGGCGCTGAATAAATATCGTAGAAAACATATGCTAGTTATCCTTATTTTCCCTGAGCTGAATGTTTACCTCGGCACCAGGGATCACCTTCTGGATCCCTTCGTAAACAACCAGTTCACCTTGGGTCAGGCCTGAAGTAACAAACAGGTTGCGCCCGCTGGTTTTTCCGGTTTCGATCTGGCGTTTTTCAATCTTTGAGTTGTCATTCACAACCAGCACAAAAGGCCCCTCTTTGTCGCGCTGCAGCGCTCCCTGCGGAATAGAGATTTGCAGCAACGGGGCGGCCGGGGTGAGAAAAACATTGACATATGCGCCGGGATGCAGCTGCCCCTGCGGGTTGGCAAAGGTCGCCCAGATAGCGATGGTGCCGGTGCTTGAATCTATTTTGTTGTCGATAAATTCCACCCGCCCGATATGGGGATATTCTTCGTCATCTGTGGTACTTACCCGGATTTTGAGGCTTGGCTCCGCTTCGGGTTTTGCTGCATCGAGCGCGGCTTTGCGGATAGTCTCCGTCTGCCGTTCGCTGACGGAAAACAGCACCCGGATCGGATCAATACTCACAACTTCAGCCATGGAGCCGGAAGCGGAAGTGATCAGGTCACCTTTTTTATAAAAGCTTTTGCCAATCCGTCCATCCAGCGGAGCTTTAATAGTGGTATAGCCAAGATCAATCTCTGCCAGCTGTTGATTGGCCTGTGCTTCGAGCAGCTGGGCCTGGGCCAGGTCGTAGGCTGCTTTGGCATCGTCCATGTCGGTCTGGGGGATACTCCCGGCTCCGGCACTGCGCAGGCGGTTGAGTTTCGTCTGGGCCTTGAACAGATCCGCGTCGGCCTGAGCCACAATGGCCTTTGCTCCAGCCACTCTGGCTCTGTACGGCGCTTGTTCGATGACATACAGCACCTGCCCTTTTTTAACGACGGAGCCCTCGGTAAAATTCACCTGTTCCAGATAGCCATCTGCCCTGGCCTTTAAGTCTATGGAATCAATGGCCTCAACGTGGCCGATATGTTTTTCCGGGAGGTTGGCGTCCTGCAGGGTTGCCGCGGCAACCCCCACCACTGGTTTGGGCCCCTCCCCTTGCTGGGGGGCGGCGGTTGCACCCAGCGGAAGGAAAACGAGGGTGGTACAGAAAACTAAAAATGTGGGGAGTACTCTGGATATGACGCTCATTGTTGCGGTTCCTCCTTCTGCGCCTGAAATGTAACAGGACAGGTGTGGGTGTCGAACGTAAAAAGGGATAAAATACGATAGTTGCCTTGATTTATGTGGGCAAGCGCTTATTTTGCGTGGCTTCTGTGCTTATTATATCAACGTTTCAGGGCGTCCCAACATGCTTCTATGGTGCTCTCAAAGGTGCGCTCATCGATCAGGGTCCCCCGGTTGGCGTGTTCCTTGGCCAGGGCTACGATGGGGCCGAAGGCTATGGCTTCCAGACTCAGACAGGGGACATCCTTGATTATGTGTTGTGCGCGCGCGCGCAACATCAGCTCGCGCAGGTAGCCTTTTTCGGTATGCAGCTCACGATTAAGGGTGTTGAACGAAGAAAAATGAAACTGTTCCATAAAGCGAAACTGATCTGGATGCTTGAGAAAATAATGCAGCAGATTGCGCAGCAGACGGGTCATCTGTTCCTGAATCATCATGCCGGGTTCCACCCCCTGCATCAGCGCAGCATTTATGTCGATATGAACCTGGTCAAACAGGGCGTGAATCAATGCTTCCTTGCTGTTGAAATGAAAAAACAACGTGCCGCTGGCCACCCCCGCCTGTTTGGCTATCTGGGCAGTCGAAGCCCTGGTTAAGCCATGTTCGGCAAATAACACCAGCGCGGCTTCCAGCAACGCCTGGCGTTTAGATTGTTTTTTGGTGCTGGGCAGGGCCATGTTCTCTCCAGGATTCTTCTTTATTCAGGTGCGTTAAGTCTCTTTATGCCGTGTAGTTACCGGGGCCGCCCGACTGAGTGGTCAGTCAGCGGTCAGCCAGTGTAATGGGGGGAACCCTCTGCGTCAAGGGGAAAATAAGCGCTGCGGCTTGGTTTTGGCCTGTGCAGCCGGCAGCTGAACTGGGTTGTTTATGGCTGAAATCCAAGCAGGGAGTATGAAAGGCACTGCGCCGGGCAGATGCAGCACGAAGGTGGCGTTTGCGCAGTAACCCCTGTATCATGCGCGGGTAATTTTATGCTGCAGGGCGGAGAGTGGAAGCGGCCGATCACACCCAAGGGGAGGCGTGAAGGGAGAGCCTGTTTTATAAGTGACCATTCTCGGGGCGTTTTTTAGCTGGGAAATTCGGGTGCTTGGTTTTTCAACCACCTTGTTAATGGAGCTACTATGAAGGGTATTGCAAGTCAGCTGGCCTTTTTTGTGCGCGGGCGGGCACGCCAGAATCTAAAGGCGTTGATGTTATATTTTGTCTTTCTGCTGGTACTGACCCTGACCTATGCCACTATCTTCCGTTATCTCATGTGGCACACAGAAGAGCGGGAATACTCTTTTATAGCCGGAATCTACTGGACCATAACGGTGATGAGTACCCTGGGTTTCGGGGATATCACGTTCCATAACGATATTGGCTATGTTTTTGCCGGAATCGTCACTATTTCCGGCGTGGTTTTTCTGTTGATTATCCTCCCCTTCGGCATGGTCACCCTGTTTCTGGCGCCGTGGATTGAACAGCGGCTGCGCCATACCCCCACCCTGGAGTTACCGGCGCACACGCATGGACACATCGTGGTGTTCGGGCTCGACTCCATAACCCGTCTGTTCGTGCGGAAACTTCAGGGCAGAAGTATGAACTTCGTAATAGTTTCAAAAGATTACGATAGGGCCCTGAAGCTGGAAGAGCAGGAGGGGCTGAAGGTGGTGTATGGCTCACCCACCGATGCGGGGGTAATGCGGCGCCTGCGGGTGGAGTCCGCCCTGTATGTGGTGGCGAATCTGTCCGATCCGGAAAATGCCAACATCTGTCTTACGCTGCGTTCGCTGTGTGAAACCCCGGTGGTGGCGTTGGTGCGGGATCCGGAGCACCAGGCTCTGCTGCAGCAGGCCGGGGCGAACCATGTGATTGCCCTGCCGCACATTCTGGGGCGCTTTCTGGCGACGCGGGCGACCACCAAGGGAGCTATGGCCCATGTGCTGGACACCTTTGGTGCGCTGCAGATAGCGGAGATACCGGTAAACGGCACCCCTTTTGCCGGGATGACCCTGGCACAAGCGCAGATTCGGCAGAAAACGGGGCTGTCAGTGATAGGGCTGTGGAAGCGGGGTCAACTCACTATCCCTACGCGTGATACTATTCTGGATGACGAGAGTCTGGCCTTGCTGGCCGGAAGCAGCGATCAACTGAAGGGGCTGGAGGAGTTGATCGGAGATCCGGACGAGGGCGATCTTATTTTCATCCTGGGCCACGGACACATTGGCTGTGCCGCCGCGAAGTTTCTGGAGCGCAAGCCTGTCCCCTTTGTCCTTATCGATCAGAGTGAACGCAGCGTCTGTACCACCCATGTGCCGGTGATTGGAGATGCCACCTCGCGCCATATCCTCATGAACGCCGGCATCGAACGTGCTACCGGGGTGATTGTGACCACCAACGACGACAGCACCAATGTGTTTCTGACCCTGGCCAGTCGGCATATGCACCCCAACATCCGCATCGTAGCCCGCGCCAACTCAAACGAAAATGTCGATCAGCTTTACGCTGCCGGCGCCGATTTTGTGGTGGCCAACGCCTCCGTGGGAGCCAGTATCCTGATGAATCTCATCGACCGCAAAGCTTCGGTGTTTTTAAGTGAGGGGATGAATATATTCAAGCGCAGAGTTCCTGCGGCCCTGGCGGGGAAAAAAATTGTCAGTTCTGGACTGCGCGACACCCTCGGCTGCTCCATTGTGGCGCTTAAGTATCCCGATGGGCATATGGATACTTCGCCTGAACCCACCGCAGTGTTGGAGCGGAACATAAGTATGCTGCTGATCGGCAGCGCCGAGCAGGAAAAGGCCTTCGACATTCGCTACCCGCGGGCGCCGAAGAAAAAAACCTCCGGGTAGCCATGGAACAGACAGGAGAGGTCTCCTGACTATACTAAATAAGAGACGATGCAGAAAGTGACGTAAAGGATGGAGCCAAGCTGCAAGCTGATTGTCAACGCCGACGACCTCGGCTTTGCCCCCGGACGGGATCGTGGCATCCTGCGCGCGTTCGATGCTGGTATTGTCAGCAGTGTTTCGCTGCTGGCCAACGGCAACACCTGTGCGGCTGCCGCCGCTGCCGCGCAGAAACGCAGAGTCGGGGTTGGGGTGCATCTGAATTTGTCGGAAGGGAAATCTCTCAGCGGCTGGATCAGCGGCTTGACCGACACGCAGGGCAATTTCTACGGCAAACGCAGGGCGCGTTCAGCGTTTGCCCATGCTGCTTTTGATCCAGGGGCGGCCCTGCGCGAACTCAAGGCTCAGGTTGAGACCGTTCTTGGCCATGGAATCGCCCCCGATCATGTGGATTATCATCAGCACATGGGGCTGTTCCCCGCGTCGCTGGCGCTGGTGCTGGAGGTGTGCCGCCAGTTTGGCATCAAGGCGGCGCGGCTGTGCGCCCCGGCTGAACCACCAGAATGTGACCCCGGCGCGGTTCTGGGTAAAGAGCTCCGCCTGTACCGGCGCCTGGCGGCACAAATGCGCCAGACTCTGCACCATGCCGGGATCCGGTGTCCGGATGGTATTTGGGGAATGCCACTACTCAATCGTCTGCATGAGGGGACTCTGTGCACCTTACTGGAACAGATTCCCCCCGGCCAGTGGGAATTGATGGTGCATCCCGGTGATGAAGACTCCGGCCTGCCGTTCTGCACTGTGGAGCGCAGCCGCGAGCAGGAGGCCCTTGTCTCGGCTTCGGTGGGTGAAATAATTGCGCGCCGGGGCATAACCCTGACTGCATTTGGAGATCTGCGTGCGCATTCTGCTCTGCTCGCCTGAGTACAACCCGGCCACCGGGAACTGGATTACCGCCACGCGCTATCAGCGCGGGCTGCAGTCCTGCGGCCATGAGGTACATCTTTGTCACCTCGATTCAGCGGCGACCTCCCTCGAGCGGGCCGTCGAAGCGTATAGGCCGGATATTTTGCTGCTGATACACGCCTTTCGTACCGGCCGCCAGTGGCTCAACAGTTCGCGGTTGCGCGCCAGTCAGACGCGCCTGCCGGTAGCGGTGCTGCTTAGCGGTACCGATATCAATGAAGGGCTGTATGACCCTCTGCAGGCGCCGATAATCGAACAGGTATTGGCCCAGGCCGATGCGTTGCTCATTCAGAATCCCCTTGAAGCGGAACATCTGCGTCGCCACTATCCCCACTGGGCCGCACATCTGTACGAAATTCCCCCCGGTATCGAACTGGGGATGGAGCCCTATCCGCTGCGGCACAGGCATGCCCTGAATCCAGAGGCGCTGCTGTTTTTATGTCCCGCGAGTATCCGCCCCGTGAAGGGGGTGCTCGAACTGCTGGAATTGTTTGATTCCGTGGCGGGAGAGTTGCCGGCGTGGGAATTGCTGTTCTGTGGCCCGGAACTTGATGGCAGATACAGTTACAGTTTTTTTGCCGCGATAGACACACGTGCGTGGGCGCACTATCTGGGGGTGTTGCCGCCCACCTCCATGGGGGCGGTTCTGCAACAGGTCGACGTGGCGGTGAATAACTCGGTGTCTGAAGGGATCTCCAACGCCCTGATCGAGGCCGCCGTCGTCGGATGCCCGATTCTGGCCCACGATATTCCGGGCAATCGGCCGGTGGTGGAGCACGGCGTCAATGGCTTCCTCTACCAGGATCAAGAGAGCTTTACCGCTGCGGTCAGGCGCCTGCTGCGCGAGCCGGAGCTGCGCCGCACGCTGGCGCGCCCAAACCCCGAACGCTACGATGCCCGGCGCGAAGCACAGGCTCTGCACGAGCTGTGCTGCACCCTGTGCGCCAGCACGAAGCAAGGGTAAGGAGGGGGCAAACCGCGCCGGGATGCAGCAAGGCCAGCCTCTTCCTACCAGTCCAGACTTCCCTTGATATGCCCCACCAGGTCATGTTCGGCGGCAGCGGTAATTTCGACCGTCACCAGCTCACCAACATTGGCTTCACCGGCGTTGATGTAGATGATGCCGTCGATGTCCGGGGCCTGGCTTATACTGCGCCCCTGCAGCAACAACTCTGTCTCTTCACTTACCCCTTCGACCAGCACCTCAAGCTCGCTGCCGATCAGGCTCTGATTCTTCTCCCGCGCAAGTTCCCCCAGGGTGGTCATCAGGGCCTCGCGGCGCTGTTCCTTGAGCTCGTCCGGCACCTGTGCGCCAAAGGTTGCCGCCGCAGTTCCCTCTTCAGGCGAATAGCTGAACACCCCGACCCGATCAAACAGTCCGCGCGCGGCAAATTGATGCAGGGCGGCAAAGTCTTCCCTGGTTTCACCGGGGAAGCCGACAATGAAGGTGGTGCGCAGGGTGATATGGGGGATGCGGCGCCGGATTTTTTCGATCAGAGCAATGGTTGCGGCGCTGTCCATGCGCCGGTTCATCCTTTTGAGGATCGGTGCGGCGATGTGCTGCAGCGGCAGATCCAGATAGGGGCAGATCTTCGGCTGGGTTGCGATAAGTTCAAGTAATGCATCACTCACCCCTTCCGGATAGGCGTAGAGCAGGCGCAGCCAGCGCAGCTCCTCTATCTGCACCAAACGGCGCAGCAGCTCCTCCAGAGAGGCGCCGTCGCTGCGATCCTGCCCATAGGCGGTGATATCCTGCGCGATAAGATTAATCTCTATGGCCCCTGCGGCCACCCGTTGGCGCACTTCGGCGACCACAGAGTCGATGCTGCGGGAATGGAGGGGACCGCGCAGTTCGGGAATAATGCAGTAGGAGCAGCGGTTGTCGCACCCTTCGGCAATCTTGACGTAAGCGGTATAAAAGGGGGAGGCCTGCAGTCTGGGGGTGTCGTGTTCGTAGAGACCAGCAGGGGCGCTGATGTGACATAGCTGCTGTGGCGCGCTGGTGCGCCAGGTGGCGATAATCTCGGCGATGCGGACGGCATCACCGGTGCCCAGAAACAGATCCACCTCGGGCAGACCGGCGGCGAGCTCCTCGCGGTAACGCTGGGGCAGGCAGCCGCACACAATCAGCATGGCGCAGGACCCCTGCTCTTTGTATTGCGCCATAGCGAGGATGGTGTCGATGGATTCCTCTTTGGCATCCCCAATAAAGGCGCAGGTGTTGATGATGATGATGGCGGCGCTGGCTGCATCGGTGACAATGGTGTAGCGCTCCGGGGTTAAATGCCCGAGAATCACCTCAGTATCAACGAGGTTTTTCGGGCATCCCAGACTTATCATAGCTACTTTGACAGGGCTCTCATTTCCGGGGTTCACATCTATTCCTTGTCGGCTGCTGGCGGCACGCGGAGCTGCCGCTTTTGCGTCCGGGCCTGGGTGTTTGGTATGTATCTGATGAATGTCTGATGCAGGGGGCTTTGTGCTGAAACCTGAGTCAGGAACGCATGTTGACGAACTGCAGTTCAACACCCAGGTCGGCGCCGCGTAGCTGCTGCATAATATCCTGCAGGTCGTCAATGTTCTTGCCACTGACCCGCACTTCATCTTCCATGATCTGGGCCTGCACCTTGAGCTTGGTCCCCTTGATCATTTTGACGATCTCTTTGCCTTTTTCCTTGGATATCCCCTGGATCAGGGTCACCTTCTGGCGCAACGCACCGGCAGAGGCTGGCTCTGCCTTTTGAAAATCGAGGCACTTGGTTGAGACGCCGCGCCGGGTAAGTTTCCCTTTGAGAATATCGACCACGGCCTCAAGTTTGTAGGAATCAGAGGCCAAAATGGTAATCAAGCCGTCTTTAAGCTCAATCTCGTTATGGGTTCCTTTGAAGTCGTAGCGCTGGTCGATCTCTTTGCGTGTCTGGTTAACGGCGTTATCAACCTCCTGTAGATCAACCTTGGAAACAATATCAAAACTTGGCATGGGTGCCCTCCTGTGTATTTTTGGTTGTTTTTGCTTTTCTGCTATATGTCTCTAATCCAGCTGCTTTTCAAACGGTGCAGGCTCTGGATGGACAATTTCGACCCCGGGCGGAACCGTGAACATAAACTCTTCCGGGGCTGGAGCGGTATTGATCTCTACCTGGTTGAACCTTAAAACGGTGGTGTTCCCGTTGGGGTCGAGGATGGTGACTCCGGCCAGGGGGAATAGACCTGGTTGGGCGGTGTCGAGCAGCGCTGCCGGGATATGCAGGGTCAGGTTGCGCATATAGGGGGAATCTTGTTTCGGGGTTAAGGTCAGCAGATAGTCGCCGGGGTGATCCTCACTCTGGCTGCGGGGCGGCTCAGGAAGGCTCAGCGTGAAATGGCGCTCCAGATTGTCGAGACTGCGCAGAAACAACAGCGGATCGTCCCCGTCTTTCAGGTGCTCGTCGATGGAGGAGATCATCACCCGGTTACTCTCCGGGAGGTAAACCCAGAGCTTTTTGCCATTACTGATGATGTGTTGCACCTCCGGCTCGAGATAATCCCACCGGAACGCGGCCGGGGCATTGGCGTTGAAGCGCACGGAGACCTTCCCGTGACCGTCTTTGGAACGATTCAGGCTGGCAATGTGTGCTTGTTGGTCGAAGTCCGCCCGGAAGCTTGTGATCGCAATCTGGGGGGGGGCGTCGGGTTTGAACGGAGCCTGAAGTTTTTGCTGCAGGGTGGCAACGCTGATCGCGTCAGCGGCGTGGGAATGGATGGGGGCCCAGAGTCCGGCGCTGAGTGCGCATGCACACAAGATCCACAAAAAATTTCGGGGGGTAGGCAGGGGCAGCATGGGGGTTCTCCGCATGGGGTTTCTCCATATAAGGGTAAATTCAAGCACGAAAGTGGTTAAACCCACCAAGGCTGGATTCGTCTGCTTTGGCATCAGGATGGGCTGAAGGTTTCGTGGTATGGGTCACGCCATCATGGTCTATGTAGCGCAGCCCTTCCGGTGCGGGGAGGATCGTACCCACGGCGGTCAGAGGTAATGCCAGCTTGGCGCTCAACTGGGCGAGGTGTTGTTGCTGCGCCGCTGACGCGGTAAATAACAGCTCGTAGTCTTCTCCACCTCTAAGCAGCTGGGGGCGCCGCTGCGGCTGGTGGCGCAGATGGCTCCGCGCTGCGGCGGAGAGGGGGATGAGGCGGGTGTCCAACTCGGCCCCACACGCGGAGCGCTCCAGGATATGCCCTAAATCGGCAAAGATCCCATCGGAGAGGTCGATCATGGCGCTGGCAAGACCTTGTGCAGCCAGGGCGCGTCCCAGCTGCAGGCGTGGCTGCGGGCGGTTATGCCGCAGCGCAATGCTGGCCGCGGGCGTCTCACCCTCCTGCAGTTGCAGCAGCGCGAGGGCGCTGTCACCCAGGGTGCCGGAGACGTAGATTACCTCACCCGGTGTGGCACCACTGCGCTCGCACAGTTCCGCCTGCGGGATACTGCCCTGCACGGTGACACTGATACACAGCCCCTGTACCGAGCGGCAGGTGTCCCCACCGCATAAGGTCACATTCTCCTGTTCGCACAGGGATAAAAAACCGTGCATGAATGCTTCGAGATCGTCCAGCTCAGTCTGTGCCGGAATGCCGAGGCCAAGGTGCAGGTAGAGGGCGGTACCGCCCATGGCGGCAATATCACTTAAGTTCACTGCGGCACTCTTCCACCCCAGCGAATACATATCGATCCATTCGCGCCGAAAGTGGATATCCTCCAGGAGTAGATCCTTGGTGGTAAGCAGCACTTCGCCGGCAGGAAAGGTGCAGACGCTGCAATCATCACCGATGCCGGTAAGGACCGCCGGGTTAGCGCGGACCCGCTGGCGGATCCGTTCAATGAGGCCAAATTCGCCCAGCGCGGCCAAGGTCGCGGCGCCAGTTTCTTTTTTTGGGGGTCGGGTGTTGTTATCCATGCGCGCACTTTATGTAAAACAAGGGGAAAAGTCCAGATGAGAGCGCGACCAGCACGGTAGTAACGAAATATGGGTGTAGCGCTTTGGGGTCTGCAGGGAAAAAAAGGCCGCGGCATCTGCCACGGCCTTTTGTCAGGATCAGGGTCCTTACGCTTCAGATCAGCGTGCCAGCGGTCCTGCCGCCTGAATTTCATCGGTGACCCCGTCGGCGAATTTCTCAAAGTTCTTATGGAAAGCCTTGGCCAGTTCCGTAGCCTTCGCGTCGTAGGCGCTCTTGTCTTTCCAGGTGTTGCGCGGGTTGAGCACCTCTGCCGGTACGTCGGGGCAGCTCTGCGGGATGTGCAGACCGAATATCGGATCACGCTCGAACGTTACCGCATCGAGCTGGCCATCGAGGGCGGCGTTGAGCATGGCGCGAGTGTGCTGAATCTTCATGCGGGAGCCAACGCCGTAGGGGCCGCCGCTCCAGCCGGTATTGACCAGCCAGCATGAGACATTGTGCTCACGGATTTTTTCTTTGAGCAGGTTGCCGTATACCGACGGATGCATGGGCATGAAGGGAGCGCCGAAGCAGGCGGAAAAAGTGGTCTGCGGTTCAGTTACACCCTTTTCGGTACCGGCCAGCTTTGCGGTATAGCCGGAGATGAAGTGGTACATGGCCTGTTCGGGGGTCAGCTTGGAAATTGGGGGCATAACTCCGAACGCATCTGCCGTGAGCATGATGATATTGCGCGGATGCCCCGCCTGGAGTGAAGGCTCAATATTGGGGATGTGGGTAATCGGATAGGCGGCACGGGTATTTTCGGTGATGCTGGCATCATCGAGATTTATATAGCGGGTAATCGAATCCAGGCCGACGTTTTCCAGAATGGTGCCAAATTTACGCGTGCATGCGTAGATCTCGGGCTCCGCCTCCGGGCTGAGGTTGATAACCTTGGCATAGCATCCCCCTTCAATATTGAAGACGCCGTCCTTGGTCCAGCCGTGCTCGTCGTCACCGATGAGGCGGCGCTTCGGATCCGCAGACAGGGTGGTTTTCCCGGTGCCGGACAGGCCGAAGAAGATGGCGGTGTCTTCTTTTTGCCCCACGTTGGCGCTGCAGTGCATGGAGAGGACATCCTTTTTGGGCAGCAGGTAGTTCATTACCGAGAAGATGCTCTTTTTAATTTCACCGCTGTAGGCGGCTGCGGCTATCAAGACAATTTTGCGCTCGAAGTTGATTATGATACCTGCTTCGCTGCGGGTTCCGTCAATTTCCGGTGTAGCTTTGAAATCCGGTGCGGCGATAACGGTAAAGCCGGGGGCGAAGTTATCCAGTTCCTCCTGGGTTGGCAGGATGAACATGTTGCGTGCAAACAGGCTCTGCCATGCCAGGGTGGTGATGACTCGAACTGGCAGGCGGTAATTGACATCGCTGCCGGCAAAGCAATCCTGCACGTAGAGTTCGCGGTTCTGCAGGTACGCCAGCATGCGATTGTAGAGCGCGTCAAACTTTTCCGGCGCAAATGGCCGGTTAACATCGCCCCACCAGATATCCTCCGCACTGGAGCCGGCTTTGACAATAAAGCGATCGTTGGGGGAACGGCCAGTGTAGTCGGGGTTGAATACAACAAGGGGACCCTGATGCGACAGGTGCCCTTCATCGCGCATGATCGCGTCTTCGTACAGCTCTGGGGTACTTAAATTACGCAGAACGGTGGGGACGTTGATAATACCGTACTGGTCCAGTGAGATCGGCTTGGGGACGATTTTGTGACCCATTTGTAGTTCTCCTTGGTGGGGATGGCTTGCCACGCAGGATGCTGGCGTTGAATATAACCGGGGCGAATACTTAAAAGGGGTTAGGCTGTGCACGTAAAAAAACAAACCCGAAAGAGCAACCAGAAAATAGTATATTTTGGATATTCACATATTAATCCGGGTGCTGCAACAACAAAGCCCCGCCGTCTTAAAGGCAACAGACAGCAGGGCTTGTTTTTACGCACAGCTAAAGGTATTCGGGCTGTAGCGGATACCCTCGTAGAGGTTCAGCCCGCAGGCGCTACCGGAGGCGTAGCGTCAGTTCCGCCGCAATTTCGGTCAAGGCCTTTGCCGTTGGTGAATCGGGGAACGTGAGCACTACCGGTTTACCCTCATCTCCAGCTTCTACCATGCGCGGATCCATGGGGATCTGCCCCAGAAAGGGTACGTTCATTTCACCCGCCATTTCCCGGCCTCCCCCGCTTTTGAAGATCTCCACCTTTTCATTGCAGTGGGGACACGCAAAGCCACTCATGTTTTCCACAATGCCGTAAATTGGTAACTTGAGTTGATGGCAGAAGGTTACCGACTTGCGCACATCCACCAGCGCCACTTTTTGCGGGGTTGTCACCAGAACTGCGCCGGTGTTTTCTCCCAACAGTTGCACCAGGCTCAGAGGTTCATCTCCGGTCCCCGGCGGACAGTCAATCACCAGGTAGTCCAACTCGCCCCAGTTGACATCACGGAGAAATTGCTGAATAACCCCGGCTTTCATGGGCCCGCGCCAGATAAGGGCATCGTCCTGCTGTTGGATCAGAAAACCGATGGACATCACTTTGAGATCATGCGTGACAACAGGAAGCATCAGTTCGTTTTCCACCGCCGGGCGCTGCAGTTCAAGGCCGAGCATGGTCGGCACGCTCGGGCCATGCAGATCAACGTCGAGCAGACCGACCTTGGCCCCCTGTTGCGCCAGACTCAGGGCGAGGTTGACTGCCGTGGTGCTTTTGCCCACCCCCCCCTTGCCCGACATCACCAGGATTTTGTGTTTAATCTTTGCCAGCACGGACGCCATCTGCTCCTGTTGCTGTTGCTGGTCACAGCTTTTTCTTTCCGCATCGCTGCAGTTGCTGCTTTTGTCACAGCCGCGGCAGGGGTCTGCGTGCGGATCTTTCTGGGGGGTTTTTGAATTTTGACTCATCGGTATTCTCCTAAGCTATGGGAACAAAGAACAAGTAGAAGTGGCAGATATAAAAAGCGCTGATGCGCGACCAGGACAAGAGACTAATCCCGCAGGGCAATTTTTGTCAAACAGGTTATGGGTCAGGCTAAAAGTAGATGCGGGAGAGCTGCGGGCGCAGGGGGGAGTTTTTGCCAGCCAAGCCATTTGTTTCATCTGCTGAAAAAGCGTTCTAAACATTTGGAATAACGTTTTATTTTCTTGACCACTTCAGGAGTGGCTGCTAATTTCTTTCACTTTGTCAGGTACAGAATACTGCCAGCTCAAAATAACGTTCTGTAGCTCTTATATGTTGTCCAGAGGAGGAAAGAGGTTATGCCCAGAGGATTGAGGATAAGTATTGTAGCAGCTGCAGTAACGGCACTGCTGGCGACTCCGGCCTGGAGCGCCATTGAGTTTTTTGGGACTGCGCGGGTGCTGCCGACGTATTATTCGAACTTTGACTTTAACGATAAGAAAAACGATATGTTTGTCGTCAATGAAGGGGGAATGACCAAAGGGGAGCATATTCGCGCCGAACTGCGTTTGGGCTGGGAGGCGGCAGGAGAGAAGTGGTCGGTGAAAATGATCACCGAAGCGGATGTGATTATGCAGAAAGATACGGCGGATCGCTCCTTTTACGCCGGGGCAGAAAAAGACGGTAACCCCAACACCGGCGGTGAGTTTGGTATCGAGCGGGTCGAGCTGCTGTACAAGTTCAACCCGGCGCTGGAACTGGAGACCGGCTGGGATGTGCGCTCCCTCGATATCCGCACCGGCGGGCTGCTGTTTGGAGACGATCATCCCTTCATCGGCTTTCGCGGGCATTTAAGTGAAAACAGCAGCTATGAACTGCTCTATCTGCCGATTCAGAATATGAGCAGCATTAAAAACGAGCCCTTTGACAGTGATGCGGTGAACGACTGGCGGGTCTACAGCCTCAAGGTCAACCAGAAGGTTGGCGCTTTTGACGTGAGTCCGTTCTATGCGTATAGCGATAACGATTATCGCGAAGCCAAAATCCACTATTACGGTCTGGAGGTTATCGGCAGAATAGGGAGGTTTGTGCCGTCGTTTGAGGTTGTGGTTGCCGATGGTAAATTTGACGCCGGCAAAGATATCTCGTCCATGGCGGCATTCGCCGGCCTGGAGTTGGAGGTGGCGCAGGCGTTTAGGCCCTACGTAGCGTTGCGCTATACGCAGGGAGATGACGACGCTACCGACAACAAGGTCAAGGGCTGGGTCGGAATTACCGACATCGGACGCTTTACCCCACTGATGGGGATGGACGGCGGTATTCTGAGCGAGGATCTGGGGCAGAGTTACGGCGCCACCCTGTACTCATATACGCCGGAGCGTGCGACAGCTACAGGTGTTATTAAAAGAAGTGATTATCCTGATACGGATGCTGGTGCGAATGCGTATAAAGCTGCACTGGTTTCAAATAATTATGGCGGCATCAGCAATGGCGGTTCCGGGGATAACCCGGGGCAGGTACTTGTCGCCATCGGCGCTAAAGGGGATCTGTCCCAGTGGGTGGACAAGCTCAGCTACAAAACCCAGATTTTTATGATCTGGTACGACAAAACAGATAACCTGAACAACATGAGAAAACCGGGTAAAAAGGTGGATGACTACGCCGGCACCACCTTTGATCTTCAGCTTGCGTACGCGCTGGACGAGCATTTCAGTATGGGCTATATCTTCGGCATTTTTGTCCCTGGCGCGGGGATTAAAGATCAGTTTGGCGACGATCCGGCCATGACTAACTGTCTTGCCCTTACCTGGCGCTACTAAAGCGCAAGCGCGGCGTGGGCTGGCCCTCCCCATAAAGAGACTTTCCGGCGGGACAATTCAACGCCGGAATACGCGCGCACGTGTGCAGAATGGGGCTAACGCAGCACTGTTGGTACAGGAGCGCGCGGGTTCACCTGCATACTAAGATAGGGATAAACTGTACAGATGAAAAGTATCGACAAACAGCAGATGGGTGTAAAAAAGAGCTGCGCCGGCATAATGCTGCTCCTGCTGGTTTCTTGCGCTCTGGCCTCGATGGCAATGGCGTCGGACTGGCCTCAACTTGAGAGCCGTCTCGAGACTTGGGATGGCGCTAAAGAGGTGCAGCTGCCGGGAGGAGTTGACCCCATCGAAGACCCGGTTTTTGCCCCCGTGGTTGACATGCTGTTGCGCGCGGGGTTTGCGGTGCGGGCTGATGGCGCCGCTGCTGCGGGAGATGGGCTGGTTTTGGCCCAGCGTCAGAGTGATGCGCACCGTGGTAGTACAATGCTTATCCTCACCCGGGCCCGCGATGGTGCGCTGCTTGCGGTAGAGTCCGTCGAATGCCCTGTGGCCGCACCCTCACCGCAGGCGCACGTCCTGTCAACGGCAGCTGCAGCCGGGAGCAACCGCTTGGTCGAACGCAATCGCGTGGATATGGCGGGGCAGCACCTGCACATTGAGTCGAGCGCGAAGGCCAACACCATGGGGGTACGTTCTGAAGCCGGGGCCTCTTCTGGCGGCGATCTGTTGGTGAATATCCCGGGCCAGCCGCGCAGCATAGTCGCCTGGCCCGCGCCAGACGCCGACGGGGCAGATTTCCATCTGTTCGCCCTGTATGATAAAGAGCTGGTTCATTTCCGTTACCATTCCAACCTCCATACCAGTCCCCATTCCCCTAACCTTGAGCGGATAGCCACATTTAAACCTGGGGCCAGGGTTTCCCGCGCGCTGCGCCTCACAGGCGTTGATCTTGATGGGGACAACAGGCCCGAACTGGCACCGGTGTGGGTGGAAGATGTCCACAGTGTCGATGAGGGGACAGATTCGCGCCTGCACTCCTGGGTGGTGGCGGTGAACCCGGACGGAAGCATGCAGGAGCGCAGCGCCGACCTCCAAGGTTATCTGGCAGAGGTCAATGGCAGTCTGTATCTGCAGCGGCGCGGAGCATATAGCACGTTTACTCCGGCGCTATATGCTGTTTCAGAGGTGGGTGGGCGCCGGTATACGCGCAGCACTGCGCCGATAGCTGAAACGGGGCATTGGGTACTGAATCACGCGCGCTGGCCCGATAATGACTCCATCCTCATCTGGAACGATGATGAACGCCTGGTGTTGGCAGCATATTCCGGGAGTGAAGGCGCTGATATCGATATGTATGCCGGCGGCACCCTCCTGGCTGATTTCGGTTCCTACCAGGGGGCAACCATATATATCCCCCTGCAGGAGCCGGACTATCGCGGCGGCTTTGCCGTCCACGACCGAATAATGGAGCGCAGAGAGCAGGTGCCGCGCCGGATGTTGCCCCATGCAGGAGCCCTCTTCACCCTGGTGCGCGGCCGCGATGCGGGGCTTCCCCTGGTGGGGCGCGCCTCCGGGCGGGACAAGCTGGTACAGATAGTGTCGCTGCAGACGGGGTTGCAGGCGCGCGCTCCTTTTGCCCCTGTAGATGCTTTTATCCTCGATTTTGCGCTGTGGCAGGGGACTGATGGAGTGCTGCGGGCGGTGTTGTTGCTAAATGAGAAACAGGATGGCAGCGGGCGCGCCTATCTTCAGCTGCAGAGCCAACTGCAGGGGGCGCGGTAGGGTAGCGGTTCAGTAGCTCACTTCCGCCAGGATTGGTGCTTCGGTTTATTTTTTATCGGTGAACCCGAACTTTTTCATGCGGTAGCGCAGGGTGTCGCGGCTCATCCCCAGCGCCTGGGCCGCCTTGGTCTGGTTATTGTCATGCTGCTGCAGCGCCATGGCGATCAACTTCATTTCAACCTCGCTCATGGTTATCCCGCCGGGGGGAAGTTTTATCCGAAGCCCGTCGTTGGCGGGGGTGGGCGCTGCCATTTCGACCATTGGCAGCGCGGCGTCACCCTGCCATGGCGCGCTAAGCTCTTCAGGCAGATGCTCAAGCTGTATTTCAGGCTCAGAGCCGAGCATCACGGCACGTTCTATGGCATTGCGCAACTCGCGTACGTTCCCGGGCCAGGGGTAGCGCTGCATATGTTCCATGGCATCAGGGCTGATTCCGCTATATCCCTTGCCATACTCCCTGTTCAGGCGCCGGATGAAATAGTCGATCAGGGTGGGCAGACATCCACGCCGTTCCCGCAGGGGTGGCAGGCGGATAGTCAGGACGTTCAGACGGTAGTACAGGTCGCTGCGGAATTCACCGCGCTGCACCAGGCTGGGGAGGTCGCGGTTGGTTGCGGCTACGATGCGCACATCCACGGTGAGGGTTTCGCGCCCGCCGACGCGGCGGAAGGTGCGGTTCTCAATCACCTTCAGGATCTTGGCCTGCATCGTCAGGGGCATGTCCCCTATCTCATCTAAAAAAACGATACCTCCTTTGGCACTTTCGAAGATCCCTTTTTCCTTGGTACTCGCATCGGTAAATGCCCCTTTTTCATGTCCGAACAGCTCATTTTCGAGCAGGTTTTCCGGAATAGCGGCACAGTTTACTTCAATAAAGGGCTGTTGGCTGCGGGCGCTGTAGTCATGAATAGCCTTGGCGATCAACTCTTTTCCGGTGCCGCTTTCTCCAAGAACCAACACGGTTTTGCAGTCGCTCTCGCCACATATCTTGATCAGCTTGAACACTTCGACCATCTGTTCCGAGCTGCCTACCAGCTGATCTGTCTGCGCATCACCAGCGGCATGGGGGGCGGCGAAGGGGCCATTCTGGGCTCTTAGGGCCAGGCGCTCTAAGGTATCCTTTGCCGTTTTTTCTACATGGTCGAGTTTAAACGGCTTGCCGACATAGTCATCCGCCCCCCCTTGCAGGGCCTTGATAGTACTATCCAGATGCGCATCGGCGGTTATCATGATTACCCCGGTTGCAGGACTTTTCTTTTTAAACTCCCGCAGAAGCTCAATGCCGTTGGCATCAGGCAGGCTGATGTCGAGCAGGATTAAATCGGGCCTGAACGTGGTGAACTTCTCCATCGCCTCAGCCCCAGAGCTGGCGGTTTCCACCCTGTAGCCGACGGCTTTCATGGTCTCCGCCAGAGACCAGCACACCATTTTTTCATCGTCTACTACCAGTACTTTCTGCTGCGCCATTATAGCTCACCTCTTAAAGCTGGTTTGGATTTTGCAGTGTTTCTCCCGGATGTTGCTCTGCTGTTTGAACCCCTGCAAAAAGCCTTCCCATTTGATAGACAGGAGAATGATGGAATATTCTTTCATAAAGGTGGAGCGAAATGCCAGCGAATACATGCGCACTCCGTTTATAGAGGCGCTGGGTTGGGGCAAATGCCGCAGTCATGGTGCGGCAAAAAATGCGAATTGGGGCAAGTGCCCCAGCAGGATGGGTTACACCGCCAAGGTATTTACCCTGCTGGCAGCGCTGGGATTCCTCCTGCATGTTTTTGCGCAAGACATTTTTGCACAGAGCAGAACAGAAGTGCGTTGCGTCGGGGTAATGGATCGCGGGGTAATGGAGCAGCCGCTCTCATATCCGGCCCATATCTACTATGACGCACACAATGATGAGATATACATCACCGATTCGGCGCATAGCCGTATTGTGGTGTGCAACAGCAATTATTTTCCAGTGTACGAGTTTGGAACCAGCCGAAAAAGTGAATATATCGGCGGGATGGAGCGCATAAATGGCCACCTCAGCGCCGTCACCCGAGAGCAGAGTCGTGCCGGGATTGAGGTGGCAGTATTTGATAATGCCTTTTTACCCGCAGCGCCGCTTCTACTGAGTGGTTATCCGGAAGTGAAAGAACGCGCCTTTATTCCGGCCCGGGTGGTTCAGGGTTTAACTGGAAGGTTGTACGTCGTTTCAGAAAACGGGGGCCCGGTTTACGTTTTTGCTCCTAACGGCACATTTCTCCACTTGCTCCAACCCCATGACACCGTGTTGGGGATTCGGGAAGCGGCGAGTGTCAAGGATGTTGCCGTGGATGCAAACGGGAAGCTCTATCTGCTGAGCGAAGAGCGTGGTAGGGTTTATGTATACGACGGCAATGAAATATTTCTGTTCAAGTTCGGGCAAAAAGGGGGAGACCGGGGGAAATTGGCACGGCCGCGCGGTATCGCAATCAACACAGGAAAAAAGGAGATATACATAGTGGACTATCTGCGCCATGCAGTCTCAATTTATACCCTGCAGGGAGAATTCGTGGATGAATTCGGCGGCAAGGGTGTCGGAAAAGGCTGGCTGTATTATCCCTCGGATGTTGCGGTTGATCAGAAAGGACACGTGCTGGTGGCGGATACCTTTAATCACCGGATTCAGGCTTTTGCCCTGCCCTGAAAAATAGGGGCATTGCTCCCAGCGCTCGAGCGTGGGCGGGTGTTTGGAGCTTTATTAATGTTGTCAGGAGGTTAAAAGATGAAATGGAACAATTGTCTGGTTGTGGGTGCAATATTGATGTTCTTAAGTGCAGGCATTGCCGTGGCTGCGGAAGAGGGGGAGGTGCTTCTGACTCTGCCTGACTGTAATAAATGCCATAGCGCTATTGTGACGGATGTGACCCTCAATGGTGGTCTGCACTCCAGCGCGGTAACCTGCCTTGAGTGCCACCCGGAGCATCCTCCGGCGGGAACCGAAGTCATTCCGGCGTGCAGCATGTGTCACGCTGAAGCTGAAAAAGAGCACTATCGGGTGGGTAACTGTCTTGGCTGTCACAATCCGCACCATCCGCGCGCCATCGATTTTACTGCAGTTGAACAGGTCAATCCGGTATGTGTGAGTTGTCATGGAAATGAAGGGGAACAACTGCGGGAATACCCGAGTAAGCACAGCGAGCTCAGCTGTACCGCATGTCATCTGGTGCATGGTGAGTTTCTGAGTTGTCTGGAATGTCACGGTCCGCATGTCGAGGGGCAGACCTATCAGGACTGCTTTACCTGTCATAAGCCGCATAAGCCTACGTTGGTGCGCTATCCGGAGACTGCACCGGTGTCATACTGTTCCGGCTGCCATCCCAAGGCAACCCAAGATCTGGCCCAGAACAGAACCCGACACCACGATCTGTTGTGTGCCTATTGTCACAAGACCCAGCACAAGGCTATCCCTGCGTGCGAAACTTGTCATGGCAAACCACATGAAAAGTCGATGCATCAGGCGTTCCCTGATTGCCTGCAGTGCCATATAGATCCGCATGCGCTGGCTAAATAACATAAGTTTTGGGTATTTATAGTGTTTTTAAGGAGTTGAATATGAAGTATTCAGGGAGAAAAACAGTGCTGGCTGTTGCCTTGCTCGCATGTGCGGCATTGGTCTGGGGCTGCGTCGAAACGGGAGCAGGAATTAAAGGTGCTCCAGGGGTCAGAACGCTTAAAAGCCAGGAATACAACGGTGGGCCCGGCAGTGTATCGACACCCACCCAGCAGTCACCTGCAGAAGCAGCTGCGCCCGGAAGCAGTTTTGAGGTTGTAGCACGGGCAGGGCAGGAACCGCTGATAGTCATTGATCCCACTAAAGGGGAAGAGACAGCGCCGGCTCAGGAGTCAGTGTATGATCTCGATCTTAAGCCCCTGAGCACACCTGAGTGTGGGCGCTGCCATTTCAGTGTGTTTACTGCCATCAAAGAGGAGGGGGGTAAACATCGGCTCGATTGCACCTATTGTCACGAGGAGTTTCACACCTATAAGCCTGGTAAGGACTGGGCTGAGGTTGTGCCGGCATGCACCACTTGTCATGGCGCCCCCCATGGACAGGACTATCTGGATTGCCTCGCCTGCCATGAAAATGCCCATGTTCCGGTAGCCTCTATGGTTGCGTTGAACCAGCTCGAACCCGATTGCGCCAAGTGCCATGAACCGCAGGGGCAGGAACTGGCACTAAATCCCAGTGCGCATACGGAGCTTAGTTGCAGCAGCTGCCACCACACCCGGCATGGCAACATTCCGGACTGCACCGAGTGCCATGCCCAGCCCCACGTAGCCTTCGAAGACAACAGTGGCTGTGTCGGGTGTCATCCAGCGCATGCGCCGATAAATATCGAGTACGGCGAACAGGTGGAAAATATCGTCTGTGCCGGATGTCATCAGAGTGCGAATACCGCACTGGTCAACAGCTCGAAAAAACACACTACCCTCAGCTGTGTCTACTGCCATGCGCAGAATCACGGCTACATCCCCGCATGCCAGGACTGCCATGGCAAGCCTCACAGTGAGGCGATGCTTTCACGTTTTGGAGCCTGCACCGACTGTCATGGTGACCCGCATTCGCTGGCCTTACCAGGTCAGTAACATCTGCCTTGTGGTATGAAATTCAATGCAATACTGGCTGGAATCGGGGTGCTGCTCTTGGTAGCGGCACCCCGCTTCAGTGCCGCTGACCCAATACACTGGAATGCAAACTGGAACTATGCCCGCAGCGGGGGAGATGCCCAGGATGTGCGCTGGAATCTGGGCGAGACCTATGGTGCTTCTCTCGATCGGGATGTCAGCCGCGCCACGGATATAGGAGCAGCGCTGCGCTATACGCAACGGCGCGACAGCGACGATGAGTGGCAGGGTACGCTCAATCCAAGCCTGTCTCTGGGGTTGCGCAACGATCTGTTTAGTTTTCAGGTAGGCGGCAATGAGAGCCGCCGCAAGCGGAGCAGCGCAGAAGAGGCGATTAATCGGGCCCTGAGCAGCAGCTTCAGTACCTCCCTGGCAGAGATGTGGCCGCAGCTGCGCCTGAATTACAGTCGCAGCGAAAATTATGACAAAGAGTCGCCGTCGCGGCAGGACAACTGGAATGAAAGTTACAACGGCAGTTTGAGCCATATATGGGGAGGGCTCGAAGCGTTCTATAGTGGACGCTATAGCCGCGGCGAAGATGAAGTCAGTGCTACCGAAAATGACAACACATCACACCTGGCCAAACTCGATGGCAATTATCACTTCTGGGATCAGCGGCTGCAGCTGAGTTTTTCGACCCAGTACAACGAGAATGAAAATAACACCTATATAAAATCCGCTGCTGGAGAGCTGATATTTATCCCGCAGTTTGTGTCCCAGCAATACGCCGGGTTTGACGATAATCCGATCTTCAGCGCACTGCCGAACAATTCTGCTCTCGGGGATGGACGCGAAGATATGCCTGCCCTGGTGTGGAGCGAAGCTGAAGATGAAGATTTAAGTATCGCCGCGCGCCTTAATAGCCAGGACCTGGATCAGATTGAAGTGGTTTTTCTGGGGGAGCCCGACCCCTTTTTTCGCTCACAGCTTCAGGCCAGCGTATATATAAGCAACAACAATCGGGACTGGACGCAGAGTTCTGTAGGGATAACCTCCCGCTGGGAGGAGGATGCGGTGTTTGAGCGCTGGAGCTTCATCCTTGATCTGGGTAATACCCTCAATGCCTCTTATGTAAAGATTGTGCTGCGCGAGCCTGCGGGGGTGTGGGATCCAGTTCAGATAAGCGAGTGTATCTGGAGCCGGGCGGTTATCGCCGCTGGCGATGAAACCAAAACCTCTAATACGTTTAAGCGCTACAAATATCAGACCAATGCCCAGCTGCGCCCTTTTGAGGCTTGGTTGGTTACCGCCAGTTACGGCTATGATTTGAGTGAACCGGGAGAGGGGGCTGAAACCGAAGAGGTACAGCAGACCTATGGCGTTCAATGGTATCCCGCCGCAGTTCTCTCCTTGCAGGCGTTCTACAGTGAAAATGAAACCATGGTGGAAAAGCAGGAAACTGAGACCGGGCGCAACTGGACACTGGCGGCGCAGTGGGATCCTCTGGGGACCCTGGCAACGGCACTTAGCTTCAACTGCAGTGAGACTCTGCTTGACTCAGATCTGCAGAACCGCACCTATACCGTCAGCTCCAGCCTGGTGGCACAACTGCTGCCCGACTGGTCAGCCAGCTTGAATGGGAGTTGGACCCAGAACGAAGACATGGTCAACAACAGTGAAACCACGACAACATCCTGGACCCTGGATACCACCACCCAGTTGCGCCCCAGCCTGCGCCTTACCGTGTATGTCAATTATGGCTCGACCACTACCGAGGTAATACGTGGAGAGGAGGATTCCTCCTACGTTGATGGCGGGATAAATCTTAACTATCGCCCCTCCGACGCCCTGCAGAGCAATACCAGCATCAGTTATGATGGTGATGACGACAGTGTGAGAGCAAGCACAAGCGTTTCACTGCGGCTGAGTAATGATCTGCAGGCCAATGTTGGTGCTGCCTTGACCTTTGAGGATGACGTTACCCAGAATTATACCGCATCTCTAATCTGGCTGATGACACAACGGTTCAGCCTGCGCCAGGGCGTGCAGTATGCAAGAGCTGATCTGGCCCAGTGGAGCTACTCCGCCAACGCCAGCTATAATTTCTGAGTGCCGGACGTAACCCAGACCAGAAGATGCAGGGCTTATGTAAGGTATGTTTTTTGCAAAACCAGACCCGGTGGTGAACTGGCAAAGTGTGAAAGGCGATATGAAACCATGTTGAGTGATGGACATAAAGTGCGGACGGCTCTAGCGGTAGTCGTGTTTGTGTTTTTAGCGGGGTGTGCTGCGAGCCCGAGCTATCACACCGATCCGGCACTGGCGACCGGCTTTGTGAAAAGGATAGCCGTACTCCCCCTGGAAAATCACACCCAGGAGCGGTTCGTGGAAAAACAGGTGCGTGACCTGCTGAGCACCCAGGTGATGAGTCTGGGCTTTTTCGAGGTTCTGGAAAAAGGGGATCTGCGCCGTTTTCTTAATGACGAAATTGTGGGGGAAGACAAGACATCTATTCCCCAGGCAACGGCGCGCAGACTGGGGCGCGAGTTTGGCCTGCAGGCATATATGGCTGGTTCAGTTGAAGGGTACAGCCTCGAGCGCAACGGGAGTTATTCCTATCCTGTGGTCGCCCTGACCCTGCGCCTGGTTGAGATTAACAGCGGAAAGATTCTGTGGCAGGCGAGCCATGTCGGCTCAGGTTACAGCACAAAAGATCGTCTTTTCGGGCTTGAAAGTGACAATCTGCACCAGGTAGCCAGACAGTTGATAAGAGATATGCTTTTAACCCTGACCTACTAAGGCGCAAAAGCAGGGCTTAAAAGGTGAAGGATAGAAAGAGAACACCGCGCATTCAGGAGGTTTCATTGGCAGCTGTTTTTCCAGGCATACCTGTAAGACTGTGCATCTGTATATGGATTGCAGCGGTGTTTCTGAGTGTTCCCGGAATCGGGCTGGCGCGGGAACCACACCCGGTAATTGCGCTGTTGCCGGTGGCCGATCTCAGTGCGGGGTCGACCCGGTGGGATCAGGAATTGCAGCGCACGTTGCACGCCGCTTTGCTCTCCGGTGGTCTGCAGATGGTCGCACCTGAGCGGGTTCTGGAGGAGGTTCGCGCTTTGGGCCTGCGCGATCTGGGGGAAGCAGACCGTTTTTCCTGTCGCCAACTGGGCTCACGCTTAGGCTGTACCCATCTTCTGAGTGTCAGCGTCATTGAATCAACTGGGGGAAAGGCCCCAACGTTGGGGCTTTTGCTCCAGCTGTATCATGCCGACAGCGGCACTCCGATATGGGGGGAAACACACACCTATTCCGCCGCCAGCCAGATTGCCATCCTGGGATTGCAACAAGAGGTGGGTCTGCCGTGCTTATTGCGTCAGGCCGCAGAAGATCTGGTCAACTCGCTTAAGGGAATCCCCCCTGAAGTGCTCACTCCAGCCGCGACGGGGCTGATCCCGACCTATGCCGTTGAGGTGATTGACTGTTCCAGCTCCCTGGTGCGCTGTGGCGGCAGGGTTCAGTGTCGGATTAAGATTCGCGCAGAGGTTGTCGGTGGCAGCACGTTCAAGCTCGAATTTGGGGGGAGGGATTTTACTCTGCATCCCGCGGCCAAAAACACCGAGCATGGAAACATTTATGTCGCCCAGCTTGAAGCTCCAGTCGAGCCCGGGATCTACCCTGTCCGCCTGAAACGCACAGCGGCGGAATATGGGGTGGTATCCACCACTGTGACGCAGATAGAGGCAGTAAATCAGGCGGTGTCCCTGGAGTTGGAGTCTTCAGCGGTGGCCTCCACCACCCACAGTGTGCCGGTGTTCAGCCGGCGTCTTACGTTGCGTCCCCGCATGCAGGGCAAGCGCCCGCTCGATAAATGGGTTTTTGAGGTTCTCGATAGTCAAAAAAACAAGGTTGTATCACAGCAGCGCAGCGGAGATCTGCCTGCCGCCCTGCACTGGGCCGGTATCGACGCCCGCAGGTATCCACTCCCGTCTGGAGTCTACACGATAAAACTTCAAATCCATGATGCGGCCGGTTTCGCCGCAAGTGCAAGCACCGAGGTGTATCTACACCAAGCGCAGGGAGAGCTCGCAACGCTGGAAAAAGTGCACCAGGAGGGGAAAACTACACTGCTGTTGCGCAATAAAAACCCTGCTGGAGAAGCCCGCACCTGGAACGTGTATATAACCGACCACAGTGACAATGAGCTGTATAAAATTTCCGGCTCAACGCTGCCGGCCAAAATTATCCTGCCAGAAAAGGTTGCCCAGGCGCAGGACCTTTTTTGCCAACTCTTTGTTCAGGATAGCGTGGGCAACAGGTATTGGACAGAAACTACCCCGGTGGGTCAGTACATCGCTGCCGCGGCGGAAGAGGGAGAGGGGAAAAAGGGGGAAGAGGTGAAAGAACAGAAGTTGGTATGGAACACCGGATTTTAATAGGGGTGCATATAGCTGTGCTGGTGTTGCTCTGCAGTATTGGCGGCTGCACCAGGGGGGGGGAGTATGTCTATACTTCTGCGCCGCAGCTGCAGGTACGCTTGTGTCGCGTGGCGCTGTTGCCCCTGCTGAATGAAACAGAAAACACCACTGCCGCCACTCTATGTTATCGCACCATGGTTACCGAGCTTATGGCTGCACCCCCGTTGCGGGTGTGCAATCCGGCGGAGGTGAAAAACGCCCTGCGTCGGCGCCAGATTTATCCCAGTGAGATATACAGTGCCCAGGCTCCGCTTCTCAAAGCTATGGCAAAGGAGCTGCAAGTTGATGGCTACATCCGGGGCAAGGTGATCACCTTCACCCGGGAGTACGCTGACAGTGCAACGCAGGTGCCACATATAACACTGCAACTTGAACTGCTCAAGGCAGACGGCAGTCTGATAAGTCAGGTGTTCTATACACGCCGGGGGGACGACTATCGCAGTCTGATGCATTACGGGGTGGTTTACAGTTACACAGAGCTCGCGGCCAGAATGACGCGGGAAATAATCGTGAAATGGATTGAACAGGGGCAGGTCGGCTGCAACTCCTGATCCGCCAACAGAAAATTATACAAGGAGATCGTTACATGCGCTTACGTTCAGGATATATGCTCCTCGCCCTGCTTTTATGGGCCCTTCCCGCTTCAGCCTGGTTCTGGGAAAGCGACATTCTGGTAACTATTAACCAGCAGGAATACCGTAATACCGATTATATATCTTGGTGGGAGCAATGGCGCGAGCCGGAGATGGAAGTGCCGGAGACTCCAGCTTCATTCATAGATTTTCAGCTCAAGGTGCAGGAAGCCGAGGCTATGGAACTGTATACCCGCCCTGAGTACCAGCGCAAGGTGAGAGTGTTCCTTAAGGTTCGTTCCCTTATGCTTTTGCGCGAGGAGGAGATTCTCGCAAAAGTTGGAAAGCCGCCAGAAGAAGAGCTGCGGCAGTTGTACACAGACAGATATCTGCCCCGCTTTACCTTGCAGGCTGTGCACCTTGATACCGAGGAGCAGGCGCATGAGTTTCTGACAGCTGTTGCCACCCAGCCCGCGCAGGAGGTTCTGGCAGAAATGGGACTGGCACCGGGAGAACACCTGGCCCGCCTGGAACATGCTTACGCCGAACGTCTGGACGCAGCCGTATGGGAACAGATCGTCCAACTGGAAACCGACTCCTGGGGTACGCCGTTCTTATGGCACGGGCAGTGGAATCTATTGCTGGTGGAGGAGGCGCACGTGTTTGATTCAGAGCATTTCTCGCACGTGCGTCCTGTCCTGGAAAAGCAGTGGCGCGAGGAACAACGTGCGCGGCTCAACCGTGAATTGCTGGCGCAGTTGCAAGAGAAATACACGGTAAAAATTTATTCCGAGCATATTGAAGCATTAAGTGAGGCCGGGGTGCCGTCTGCCCTTGAAGGCAAGGCGGGTATCTCCTTTGACGGGGGAGAGATCCCCCTCGAATTGCTGCATCAGTCGGCACTGGATGAATGTGAAAAACGCGCCAGCACGCGGAATGACTTCACCTACACTCAGGCGCTGGATATAGTGGTACGTGACATGGTAGCGCAGACCCTCACCGGTTTCGAAGCGCTGCAACGCCACTACGAACAGCACTCTCCGTTCAAAGAGACTTTCTCCTTTTACACGCAGTATCGCCTGGTTAAGGAACTAGAGCAGATGGTACTAAAGCCTCAAGAGCTCGAAGTAAGTACAGCCGAAATTGAACAGGCGTATGTGGCGCAGCGGCAACGCTTTACCTCGCCAGAAGTGCTCTATATGGCACAAATAGAAACGCGAGAGGTTAGACTGGCGCACCAGCTCAGGCAGAAATTACAGCAGGGGATGCCGTTCGATGAAGTGGTGCGCCCACTGGCGCCTGAAGGGACGCCCACCCGTTGGATCGATCCGCAGGATGAGTCCGAAGCTATGCAGGCCGCATTGCAGGGGCTGTCTCCGGGCCAGAGCGGGGTACTTGATATAGGCGACAGGGTACACTTCTTCAGGCTTATCCACCGCGCGCATGAGCAGGTACAGCCTTTGGAGCAGGTCTCTGAGCAGCTGCGTACCGAACTGGAGCAACAGAAGCGCCTGGCGGCGCTGGAGCGCCTCCATACCCGTCTGCGGGCGGCATCCACCATTGAGATGGATCAGCGCGTGTGGAAGAGGGTGTATAGGGAGGTGGCGCGTGAGGCGTAATCTCATCTATATATTCACAGCGGTGCTGCTGACGTTATTCATGTGTTCCTGCGCACCACAGAAGCAGCAGCGTTTTTCTATCCAGAAAAACTGCCTGGAGTGTCACGAAGAATTCAAGCCCATCGCGCAACAACCGGTTCCGCATGAACCGGCACAGCGAAATAATTGCAACGCCTGTCACCGCAATCATGGCATTATCGGGGGAGCGTATCTGCTACAGCCGGTGCCGGAGATGTGCTATCCCTGTCATGAGCAGCTCCACCCGGCTCAGCTGCACAGCAAGGTGCATCAGCCGGTGGCAGAGGGTAACTGTGGTGGCTGCCATAAGCCCCACGGGAGCGAGTATGCAGGGATTCACCCTGTAACACCACACCAGCTGTGCTTTGAGTGCCATGCCCGCACCGGATTTGATCCCGCCCCACCGCAGCTCCACCCTCCGGTACAACAGGGGTGTGGCACCTGCCATGCCCCCCACAGCAGCGCCGCAGAGATGCTCCTCCTTCAGAGTGAGACCCTGCTGTGTGCTACCTGTCACCCCCCCGAGGGGTTGAGTGTTGCACATGGAGGAATTCCGCTCACCGGATGTTCTGAATGTCATGATTCCCATGGTGGCAGAGCACCGGCCCTGTGGCGGCACTCTGTGCATGCACCAGTTAGTGCTGGGCGCTGTACCGACTGCCACCAGGCTGGAAGCGTTGCCACCCAGTCTCCCCCAGATCAACTCTGCTCCCGGTGCCATGCCGCAGTGCAGGAGCAGGCGCAGCGCAACCAGGGGCATGCACCGGTGGTAGAGGGCAACTGTTCCGCCTGCCATGTGCCCCATGCCAGCGATTTTCCAGCTCTGCTTATAACAGACAGCAGCCGCCTATGCCTCGGGTGTCATGAGGATATCCGCGTTGGCGGGGCGCATCATCCTGATGCTGGTGAGAGGGATTGTCTTGAATGCCACGCCCCGCATCAGGCCGCAGCTGGAGCCGAGTATCTGCTCCGCGCCCCGGCCAGCGGAATATGCCTGGAATGTCACGCCTATCCAGAACGATCTGCTGCGGTGCAGCACCCCCCGGTACAGCAACATGACTGCCGCCGGTGCCATCGTATGCATGGGGCTGGAGCTCCCGGCCTGCTTGTTACAGCGCAGGATAAACTCTGCAGCAGCTGCCATGCTGCGGTACGCCAGGATATGGCGGCGCCGTCCGTGCATGCCCCCCTGTTTCAGGGTAGATGCAGTGCCTGTCATGCTCCACATGGGGCGGCGGAGCCTGCGTTGCTGGAGGTAGCAGAGCCGCAGCTATGTCTGCAGTGCCACGAAAACACCACCGCGGAGTATGAAGCGGGTTACGGGCATACACCCTTTGAGCGCGGCAGATGTCACGACTGCCATCAGCCTCACGCGGGGGAATATGCCTTTCTCCTCAACCAGCCTGAAGGCGAGGTCTGCTTTACCTGTCATGCCGCGACCAGACCCGGCACTGCTGCATATGAGCATCAACCCTTTGCCACCCAGCGCTGTAGCGCCTGCCACCAGGCGCATGGCAGTGCTATCCCTGGGTATTTGCGTCGCGAAAAACCGGGCCTGTGCCTGGGGTGTCATCAGCAGATAGATGATTTCTGGGAAAAAGGGAGTGGGCATAAGCCCGCGATGGAGGGGGAATGCGCCGCCTGTCATGTCAGCCATGGCGGAGACTATGCCGCTTTGCTGGTCCGTCCGCCCGCACAGATCTGCACCAGCTGTCATCAGGTCGGCACCCCTGCAATGGCTCGGAGTCATGGTGGTGTACAGCCTTCGATTCAAATGTGTACCACCTGTCACGACAGCCACGGTGGCCCAGAGGCTTCGCTGCTGTTTCCGGTTCAACATGTCCCGTTTGCCGACGGCAGATGCTCATCCTGTCATGAGGAGAACAATAAATGATGTGTCGTAGTTTCAGGTGCAACAGGTGGAAGATCCTCCTGGCGGTTATCGGGTTCATACTGGTTCCTGCCTGCGTGAGTCTGGCCCTGAACTGCGTCCAGTGTCATGACAGTATCAACTTCAAGGGGACCTATGAACATGAGCCGGTGGCGCGTAACCAGTGCGACTCCTGCCACAGTCTGCACGTTTCCCGCCATGCTGGGCTGTTGCTGCAAGCGGAGGCACAGCTGTGTAACCGCTGCCACGCCGAAACCACAGAAGTCTGGACCCAGAGCACGTACACCCACAGCCCGGTACACAAGGGGGAATGCACCAGTTGTCATGCCCCCCATGCCAGCGCCGTCAAAGGGTTGCTCAAGGACAAGCAGAAAGAGGTGTGCGCTGCGTGTCATGCCAGCTTGAGTGCTACGCAAGGGAAGCTGCATGCCCCCTTTAGAGATGGCCAGTGTGCCAGTTGTCATGCTGTGCACGGCAGTGAGCATCAAGGGCTGCTGCGCAGTGAAGATTCTGCATTGTGTCTGGGGTGTCATAAGCCCGATTCTGCTTGGCAACAGCATCACGATGGACGCAGGGCGCAGGGGATGAACTGCTTGGAATGCCACCACCCCCATGCCAGTACAGAAAAAGCTCTGCTGCGCCCCTTGCAGCATGAACCCTTTGCTGCGGGCAACTGCTCTGTGTGCCACTCCGGCTCCAGTGCGGATGGCCGCTGCCTCTCCTGCCACGCTGCGGTGTTGCCCCAATTCCAGCGGGTGCACACCCATCTGCAGGGCAAAGGGGCTGCGGGCTGTACGGCGTGCCACAGCCCCCATGTCAGCAGCCAGACCGGGCTGTTGAAGGGGATTTCCGGGAGCGTGTGTCGCAGCTGCCATGCCGATAAACTCGAACGGCGTAAACAGGCGCTCCACGTCCACCCGCAGGCCAACCACTGCAGTGACTGTCATGCCGGCCATGGCTCCGATGAGCCCTATATGCTGCGCGGCGGGCTGGCGGGAGCTTGTGAATCCTGCCACGGTGAACACAGCACCTTTACCCATCCTATCGGTAGTGATGTTCTGGATCCACGCACCGGGGCCCCGATGAACTGCATCTCGTGTCACTCGCCGTGTACCGGGACCATGTTTGAACATAATCTGCGCGGTGGGCGCGAGCGTGGCCTGTGTCTGCCGTGTCATCCTGGATATTAAAGGTGAGAAAATGAGACATACACTGATTATGATCGTCCTGTTGCTCTCCTGGTGCACGTTGCCGCTGTCGCTTTGTGCCGCCGAGTGGATCAGTCAGTGGCGCGCCCCCGATCCCCAGTCCGACGTGCGCCTTGAATCCGCCCTGGCGATGGTTTTTGATGCACAGCGTGAACGCATCTATATGGCTGATGGTCTGGCAGGAAAACTGCATGCCTTTGATCTCAATGGCCAGTATCTCGCCGGTTTCGATGCTGATGCCGACCTGGGGACTCCGATTTCCATCACCCTGCAACGCTCCGGGCGCTTTTGGCTTGTCGATCGCAAAGCGAACGCGTTGGTGCGTTTAGTGCCTGAAGAACAGCGGCTAGAACGCTTCCCTTTTCCCCTTACCGGGGCCGACGCCATGTTGCCGGAGAAGGTGGTGTGGCATCCTGATACGGGATTGATGGTGCTTGATCGCCTTAGCGGTAAGGTCCTTGCGCTGGATGACAACCTCAAGGTGCGCGGACAGTATGGGAGCGCCTGTGTTGATGTCGTGAGTGCGGCGGGAGAACTCTGGCTGTTACAGGCTGACGCCAGTATTGTGCGGGTCGATCCCCGTGGTGGGGGTGAAGAGGAGCGTATCGTTCTGCAGTATGAGCTTAAACGCCCGTCCGCGCTGGCGCGCAACGCGCAGGGGCAGTTGTTTGTCGCAGATCGCGGGTTGTGCCAAGTGGTGGTTTTTTCCCCTGCAGGGCGTTACCTGTATAGCATCGGGGCACGGGGGAACCGTCTCGGGCGCTTCAGCGCTCCGCGTCAGATACTGTTCCTCGATTCAGAGCGGGGCAGCGGCGCGCTGGCGGTTCTCGACGAGGTCAACCGCTGTGTGGATCTGTTCAGGCGCTGATAGCGCCGGAGAAGATAGTCCAGGTAAAGTAGCTTAAGGGAGTGTTTATGCCTGGTTCGGGCGCATACATAAACGGCTGCCACCACGTCTGCGCGGCGTTGGCTCTTGGAGCTGGCCTGCTGGGGCTCTTTGTGCTGCTGCCGTTTTGGGCTACCCCGGTGCATGCCCGCGTCAGCGGGGCGTGCTCCAATTGCCACACCATGCACTACAGCCAGAACAACTCCATCCTCACTGAGTGGGGTGAAGAGGGACCATACCAGGCGTTGCTGCGCGCCGACTGCGGCGGGTGCCATACCGGAACCAATGAACCAGGCGGTGAAACCCCCTTTGTAATGTCTGCCGCCCCCACCTATGGTGAAAGTGGTACCGGAAATGATGCCACTACCCTGGCGGGGGGAAGTTTTTACTGGGTGACCCAGCCAGCCAATGGAGCTGTTGGTGGGGATACAACCGGGCACAATGTCGCCGGTTTGACCCTTGCAGACAGCGTCCTCCACACTCCCCCCGGCTTTGATGGTGGCCGTGCTGCTGCGGATGGCAGTGTGCCAGGCGGGGGGACATGGCCGAGCGGGCAGCAGGTCACCTGCGCGGGGGTCTTTGGCTGTCATGGCACTCATGCCGCAACGTCACAGACTGTTGCCATCCACGGGGCGCATCATGGCGATCTTGGCGGGGCGCGGGCCAATCCTGGCTCTGCTCCGGCGGCGGGGTATCGCTTTCTGGTGGGGATCGAGGGCTATGAAGACCCGAGCTGGGAATTCCGTCCGACCGCGGATGCGCATAATCAGTATAAGGGGGTGAATAACCCTGGGGGAAGCAATACCAGCACCATCAGCAGCCTGTGCGCGCGTTGCCACGGTGCTTATCATAGTGGGACGGGAAATATCGGAACCGCCTCACCCTGGCTGCGTCATCCCACCGATTACGACATGGGCAACACCGGGACTTTAAGTGAGTACCGCAACTACGGCGGCCCGGGCAACAGCTACAATCCAGCGGTGCCGCTGGCGAGTGAAATCGTAACCAGCGTAAAAAACAGTGTAACCTTCAACAACGACACCATTGTCACCTGCGTATCCTGCCACCGTGCCCACGGAAGTAAATACTACAAGGCCATGCGCTGGAACTATGCCGGCAGCGCTGCAGGGGGACTGTGTGCCGCATGTCACAGCAGTAAGGATTGATGAGGATTGATATATGGTCAAGCAAGATGTGTGTGCGTTTAACTACCTGAGGATCTGCATCTTTGTGCTTGCACTCCTTTCAGGCCCCACTTGCGTTTATGCCGGAGCCTATGCAATGTCAGCCCATGGTGATCCCGGCGCTGGTGTGTTGCGCTCCAGTATGCCGGATGCATATAGCAGGGGCAACTGTGCCCACTGTCATGAGCAGCATGCCAGTGTTGGTGGGGTTCAACCCTCTCCGACTGATACCGCTGCCAGCGGGTTTGCCTTATTCAGTCCAAACTTCAGTGGCAAGGCGGTTTCACCCTACACCCGGGAGGATAATTTCTGTTTTCAGTGTCATACAGTTTTCTCTTCACTTCAAGTGGGGGGAGTGCTTATAAACCACGACTACGCAGAAACCTTTGGCGGTTATGACGATGGGACTAACGAGGGAATTCTGGAGCAGTTCAACCACACCAGCGGCGCGGAGAACTCATACCATAATCTGCTGGATATACAGAGATATGCAGCGCAGAACTTTACCTGGTTCGGGGATGATACCAATCCCTGCGTCGCGTGTCATAACCCACACCGCGCCCGGCGGAATAAAAGCGCAGTAGATAATCCGGCGTTGACGGCCATCTCGCGTCCGACAGATCACGAAAATATTTGGGGCGCTGCTTCCGGTGAAACCATGGCACGGTATAATGACTACCTATCCCCATACTTCTATAACTCCACCACGAGGTACGAACCGGGGGGTAAAACCTTTTCCGCTCCCAATCTCGTCCCCGACTACTCGACCTTCTGTAATGATTGCCATGCGGTAACCATGCCCCCCATCTACAGCACAGAGCTGGGGCGTAATCTTGTAATGATCGATTGGAGCAGCGCAGAGGGCGGGGATAAACACGGCCAGTCTGCGCGTACGGGAGAGACCTGGCTGCGCGAGCCTTACGCGTCCGGGAACAAAAGCAACTATGTGCTCAGTTGCCTCGACTGCCATGAACCTCACGGATCACCCTATCCATTCTTGGTGCGGCGCTCCATCAATGGTGAGCCGCTGCATCTCACCTCCACTGTCAATGACGGACGTGGCAACCAATGCCGCCAGTGCCATCAGGATGATTCGCAGCTGGGTACAGGTGCTGTCAATGACTGGAAACTGCAGCATCATGGCCAAGGGGATCAGAGTCCCTACTCTTCGGGCAGCAAAGAAAGCGGGTGCGTATGTCACTATCCAGAGGGCTCAGGCGGGGGGGAAGGAAGACCTCCAGCAATTCGCTGTGAGATCTGCCACTATCACGGCTCGTTCGTGCCTAACCCGGCGGGAGAGTGGCCAGCTACGGTGCCACTCAAAAAAGGCGGCACCAGAAAGACCTTTTAAAGGGGGAATAAATTCATGCGCCCACTCTATCTCACTGCCCTGCTCCTTATGTTATGTTGCCTCGGCTGCACTCCGGTCGGGTTTAACCCGCGCAGCGATTCCAGCCCCTTCAGCGCTGCTACACTGAAACAGGTGGGGCTCTATCTGTACTTAAATGGCACGGAGGGGCAGATTGCTGCCCTGGCCGCAGCTATCCACACGCTCGAGGTTTACGATGCCACGGCCGGGGTGTGGCTCCCGCTGGAACGCCATCCCGACAGGGGAAATCATCCTGATGGGCAGCGCTATCTGGGCGGAAGTCTGTTGGCGCCAGGGGTATATCCGCAGCTGCGCATAACTCTGGCCACAGGGGATACAACCACAACCCGAAGTGTGGCGACGGGGTTGACGCGTCTCGAAGCGGGGGAGCGGGCCTGTTTACAGCTATGGCACAATGCTCCCCCCCCTGGAGCATCTGCAGAGATGAGTGCAGCAGCGCCAAGGAGGAATGGTTCGTGGCATGTGGAGGTGGTACAACCCCCCTATACCGGTGATCTGCTCGCGATCTTGGGTGGAGGGGGGACTGAAGTGCTGCTCCTGCGCAGCGACAACCTCCACGCCCGGGTTGCCATTGGCTTGCAGGAACGGTGGAATGACTGGCATTTGCTCGAAGATGAGGGGATCTGGGGCTTGGCCTCTACCTCCATGACCCTGCGCGAACGTGGAAGCTGGCGTGTGCTGGATCGCCTCGGATTGCCGCTGGTAGAGCGCGCCACAGAGTTTGCCCCAGTCCGGGAGGCCACGGGCGTTTCCGCCGGCGATCCAACATTTTTTATTACTGACAGCGGCGGCAATCGTCTGGTGAGCATCGGACGCCGGAGTGGGGCGCAGAACATATATGCAGCGGGCTTTTCCCCTACACAAATCCTGGTGCAGAAGTATTCCGCGGCAGGAGGAACCTTCAGTGGCGGGGGAGAGCGTGAGCTCATAGTGGTGAGCGCCGCTGACGGTGTGTATCTGTTCGACCCGCAGAGCGGTGCCAGCCGTCGCCACAGCAGTGCGTATCGTGTCGCCGATATGAGTGGTGATATGGAGGGTACCAGTAACCGGGTGATTCTGGCCCTGGAGCGGATAAATGAGGTGCACAGCTATGCACTGCCGGAGTTCAGTCTGCAGGCGCGATATCTGTGTGCGGCACCACCACAGCAGGTACTGGTGGTGCGTAACCAAGTCCTGGTTGCAACCGGAATCGGCGCGCGCAACACCCTGATCTGGCTCAACCTGCGGGATATGACCCGCATGGGGCAACTGACCCTCCCTTTCCCTCTGGCGGATATGCTCTACAGCCCTGTTACCTCCAGTGTTTATGCTCTTTCACATGACGGGGTACACCTTTTGCAGATTGATTCGATTGCCCGGCGAATCGACAGACACATAGAGTTGCCTACGTCTGGCCGCCGCCTGCTCCTGGTAGAGCAGCGTCGTACTGAAGCTGGCATGTCTCACCCCTGATTTGTTTTAAGGAATAGCATCCATGCAGCGTGTGGTCGCAATTGTGATTGTTCTTATATTTATAATGAGCGTATTCTTTTGGATTAACGCAAGCGCGGCGGGTAGCGCGCACGCAGCTGCTGCTGCTGCTGCTGGTTGTCTTGCCTGTCATACCGAAGAGATAGCTTCAGCCGAGACACGCTGGACCGTCCATGCTCCATTTCGAGATGGTGACTGTGGCTCCTGTCATGTGCAGGAACAGGATTCGATCCAAGAAGGTGCTACAGCAGGGGCAACCGTGGCAGAAATGCCAGCTCTTGCGCCGACGCAGGTACGCGCGGTGGATGTGCACTGGATCCAGGAATGTTATGAGCCGTCCCGACACCTGATCCTCCCGGTAGATGGCGCTGAAATCCAGGGTACGCTGATGGTGGAGATTTGGGATCAGTGCCGCAACGAGCACCAGTATGCAATGACGGTCCCGCCCCTTGACCAGCTGAAGACCGTACCCCCGCCGGGGGCAACCTCTTTTATCCTGCATGAAGTGGTCCTGCAGCGGGATTCGCGCGATTCCGACACGTTGGTGGTACGTTGCAGCGGCAGTGTACCGCTGCGCGGCCGAGTATATCTGCACAACAAAGATATGCCTGTACGCGTGGTGGAAAGTGGACCGGTTTATCAGACGGAAATCAACATGAGTATTTCGGGGCTGAAGCGCGATGTCAGCTACAGTATCTATCTGGAGGCTGTGGATGCAAGTGGCACGCAGCAGCGTTCTGCAGTGCGCGAATTTATCCCGGCGCAGCTGTTCACCCGGCCAGTATCCGCGCTTTCTGCCGGGATTGCACCCTCCGGAGGGTGCAATCTAGAGACAGAGATGGCCCTGTATAGTGGCACCTGTGCAGGTGCGCCATGCTATCTCCTCGCCATCGACGCGAATCAGCCCATCACCCTTTCGGTTGGAACGATCGGAAGCGCGGTGGATAAACCGACTTCCCTGTCTGGCGCAGGTGGACTGCAGGTGGGGGAACCGGCCTCTTCCGCGCGTCCGGACTATCATCCGGATCTGGCAGACGCACGCTTCACTAATTACTCAGCTTGTCGCGTCTGTCATCCAACCTTCTTTGGCCCCCTTTCACATCCGGTAGATATAGTTCCTTCAGTGGAGATGAACGTCTCTGCAGAGCTGCATCTGCTGCCGGATGGACGCATAAGCTGTATGACCTGCCACGAGGTCCACGCCGGGGACAATCGCTACCGTCTGCGTTTTAAACCCAGACAGAAATTGTGTAACAGCTGTCATGAAAACTACTGAAGTATTGATGCAAACATAAACGGAGAGAGAGTATGTTTCCTGCAGACGACAAGAAAAAGCACCGCTCTGAGTATCAGCGCAAACCACTGAATCTCAAGGTAAAGGCAGAGTTCCAGCGCTGGTTGATGTGGCGCATTTTCGGGGTGGTTCTGCTCAGCGCCCTGGCGGCGGCTTTGGTCCTGTATTTTTATGCCAGGCATGAAACCATCACCACCTTTTACGATGCCCACATCAAGCTGCGCCGTGTCAGTGATCTGCTTTTGCCCGTGGTTCTCTCCGGCGTCGGAGTGAGTATGCTCGGTGGTTTGGCGCTGGCGCTGTTTTTGCCGCAGAAGATTGCCGGGCCCCTCTACAACATTGAACGCACCCTCGGAGATGTCCGGCGCGGGAGCCTGAAGCCAAGGGTTAATTTGCGCCGCCATGACTGCCTCGGGGAGTTGGCGACAGAGGTGAATCTCACTCTTGATTTCATGCATGAGCGCATTGCCGCCGCCGCTGAACTGCTTGATGAACTCCATGCGGTGGTGGATACCACAGACGACGTGCGCGCGCGTGAAATGTTGGAGCACCAGCAGAAGTTGTTGAGCAGCTTGCTTGAACCCCCACTGTGGGTTATGCCCCAGCCGGGGGAGGCGAGTGGGGCAGGTGCCCCAGATCGAAATGGTGTCGGATAATATGTTTAACGGTGGCATCAATCTAAATAGATGGATGGACAGATAAGTACATGTAAATAAAGAGTCTTTTATTTTTTCCTAAAGCATATATCACGTTTGTGCAAGGTTGGCACAAGTTTGGCAATACGTACACAAGAGATGCGACATTAGATGTGCGTGCGGGATATACATCAGAGCATGTGGAGAGCGGAGATGGAATCGCGAAGCATTGCGTCAGGAACTGCCACCCCCCACGGTAAACTGCAGACGAAAGAGAGCCAGGACAAAGAGGCTGTGCGTCTGGAAGCGAACGTGCATTCGTTCGTGTTCGTGGGAGCCTACTGAAGGCAACAGAAATCTTCTATAAGCAACTCCTCGCATTCTCATGCTTGCATGCTCAACGCTTTATTGCCTGTAGCTAAGTACAACAACCAAATCAAGGAGAGGAAGGAGAACTACTATGAATGTCAAGGTTTTGTTATCCCTGCTGCTGGCCCTGGCGCTTGTCGCCAGCGGTGCCACCGCTTGGGCCAAGGTGTCCGGGCCTTGTTCCGACTGCCACACCATGCATAATTCCCAAAATGGGGTGGTTGATACCACTTTGGCGGGGGCTCCTCTGGATGGAGGCCCCAGCCGTTCATTGACCAAAGGCGATTGCGTTGGTTGCCATACCGGTGCAAATGATGGCACCGGCAATATTCCGTATGTTACCGACACTACGGCACCCACCTACACTTCGGCAGATGGGGCCACCGGTAACACGTTGGCAGGGGGAAGTTTTTACTGGGTGGCGACTGGTGCAGATGCAAAAGGACATAACGTCCTCAATATAGCTGCCGGAAAAGATAGCAATATGCCAAACCTTAACCCGCCAGGATGGGATCCAGCAGTCAGCAACAGTGAAATTGCCAATGGTGAAGCGACGTGGTCCAAGCAGCTTACCTGTGCGGGAACGTACGGTTGTCATGGACCGCATGGTGCCGAGGATGACTTTCAGGATCTCGCAGGTGCACACCACGGGGATGATGCCGTTATTGACGGGAGTACAGCAGCGAAAAGTTTTCGCTTCTTAAACGGTATAATCGGGTATGAAGACCCGAATTGGGAATATCGTCCTACCAAAACTGCCCGTAACGAGTATCACGGGGTTGCACGTAAAACCATATCCGCCGCCGGTTCTGAAACTGATCAGAAAACTATCAGTTACTTCTGTGCTACCTGTCATGGAAACTACCACTCCGGGGCTGGCGTCAGCTACGCAGGGCAAGACACTAACATTGGCGAGAACCCCTGGTTGCGCCACCCTTCAGATTACGATATGGCGGATACCGCAGTGGGCTCAGAATATCGCTCATACAACCAAGATGGAACGTACAGTGTTGAGGCCCCTGTCGCCTTTGATCTTGGAGCCAGTGTGACTAAAGGTTCGCACGCGCTTAACACGGTTGCATTCACCGGGGGTAAGGCTATTGTAACCTGTATCTCGTGCCATCGTGCGCATGGTTCGCCCCATGATGATCTGCTGCGCTGGGCATACAGCCCAACCAATGACGTCGGTGCAGTAATGTCGGCAGGTAGCGGAGCCGGTAACGTCGGATGTTTTGTGTGCCATACGTCTAAAGATTAAACCAGAACAGCTGTTTTTATCGCACCCTGTCCAACCTTCCGGGATCAAGTCCGTAAACTGCTGTAAATAAATTGGTAGGTAGCCATCGCTCCGGTTTGGTAAGTTGACGTTGTCAAAGACGTTTCACAAACCAAAGGAGAAGAAGCGATGGCTGGATATGATATTAA
>Ga0265295_1001373_pt1 | contig 42903 bp, 29 predicted proteins | sample Munlansysbiofilm_FD_192503 | JGI IMG/M metagenome (GOLD analysis project Ga0265295, IMG submission 192503) | Leachate microbial communities from a municipal landfill in Southern Ontario, Canada - Methane capture system biofilm | ecosystem: Engineered > Solid waste > Landfill > Unclassified ... | reverse complement strand
AGGCTTCTATCAACAAAGATGTTTTGAGTCCTTTTGAGAGAATAGTGTCATCAAATGCTATTGCGACACCAATGGGTGTGCTTCGTTTTGTTATCATTGTAAATTCATTGTTTTCCAGTGCTTTTGTAAAAATGGCTGGATTTGTTTGAAGTTCTCGTATGCCTATGGTTTGCATATGTTTCCTTTATACTATCATTTGATGGTATTATAGCATAAATGGGAGTATTGCTTACACAGTGCCTAGAAATTACACCACCGCCCTAATCATACTCTCCTCATCACTCCTAGCATAAATGAGTGTGGTCTGTATATTCTCATGCCCCATTAATGCCTTAATCGTAGAGAGATTAATATTCTTACTCACCATATGCTTTCCAAACGAGTGTCTAAGCATATGCACCCCTCTTTTAGGAATCTTTCTGTTCTTTAAAAACGATTCTACCATCGCATAGACTTCAGAACGTCCTAATACCCTTCCCTCTTTGGTAATACACAAGGAAGAGGTAGAAAGAGTGTTTTCCCCAATATAACTTTGTAAAAACAAAAGTTCTTTTTCAATCATCTCTTGTGGGATATAGGCATAACGCTCTTTATTGCCTTTTCCTAGTAAATGTATTTTATAGATACTAGGCAGTTCTTCTTTAGAAGGTACCACTGTAATATCTTCACACTTTATATTTAAACATTCACTCACTCTTACACCACAGAGTAATATGACTTTTAACATAAAGAAATTTCGATAACTATGAAACGTTCTTTTTCGTTTATGGGTTTCTTTTAAAAAATAAGCCATCACGGTTTCATACTCTGAGGCACTTAAAGCAGTTGGTTCTTTTTGAGGGAGTTTGAGGGTTAAGTGTTCTAACCTACTTTTAAAATCAATGTCCGTGTAAAAATGTTTTTGAAGATAACAAAAAAAGTTTTTTAAAATCACTGCATGTAAATTCTTAGAACCTATCGAAAAGCCTTTTGAATCAAGATAGCTTACGATAAAGGCTCTATCTATCTTTTCTATTGAAATCTCATCATAATAGCCTCTGTAGTATTTTAAAAAAGATTCTAAGACTCTGGAATAGGTTAAAATGGTATTTTTAGTCATATTTAGCATTTTCTTCTCATTAAGATAGCTTTTTAGATGATTTTCTAGTTTAAAAAGTTCGTTATTTGGCATGAAAACTCCTATTAAAAAGCAGTAATTCTATTATTATAATGCATTATATCTTATTATGTACTATTATAAAAGCAACATAACCCTCAAATCACCCTACTTCTTAAGCTTTTTCAAAAATACGATTTTAAACAATAATAGACAATTAATCATTTTAAATCTTTGTTTCTATTCAATTAAAGAGTATAATTGCATAAAATAACTAAAAAGGCTTAAAATGGACAATACTGACAAAATAGGCAAACGTGTTAACTTTAGTGAGAAAAATATGCTAAGACTTGATATTTTATCCTCTGTTTATAAAAAAGAGCTAGAAGGTCTTTCAAATCGTGATTCATTTGATTTTATTATCAATAAAGTGATTGAAGAGTTTTACAAGTCTGATAAAATGAAAAAGTTGTTGGATATTTAATTTATGCAGCACCCTACTCTCTTTTCGGTACAAAAGGATCATATGCTTCTTACCCGGTCTGTTAAAGGTAGAATGCGTTATTACCTGTTGAAAATTGAACAGACTTTGTTTGGGGAGTATCTTTTGGAAAAAGTCTATGGGAGTATGAATCATAAGAAGCCAACTCGAGTTTTAAAAGAGTATTATAATTCTTGGGTTGAGGCTAAGAAAATGTTTGATGGAGTGTCGCGAGGGAAGAAAAGAAAAGGATATTCCTAAATTTTCCCCCGCTTGAACATTCATTTTATTTTGGTATAAAGCTGGAAATCTCTCCAAAGCTTGTAATTGCCAATGTTTTTTTAGCTCTGGTAGCTGATACAAATAATAATGATTTTTCTTTCAAAAGCATCTCTTTTTCTATAAGTTCTTCACCTGAATGAATTATAGATTGAAGAGGTATTGTCCCTTGGTTAGCATGTGCAATAATCACATGATCAAAATCTAACCCCTTGATACGATGCATTGTAGCTAAACGTATACCAGATTTTAATACGTCATCTTTACTGTCTTTATTTAACACATATATAGATACGTTAAGCTTCTCTAAACTAGTTTTATACTCCGATACTAGTTTTTTCGTTCTAAGCATGAGGCAGATACTATGACTTGAATCTTCTTTCACTAATTCATCAATGTAGCTTTTTAAAAAAGTAATTTCTTCTTCAAAAGAATCTAAATGTTTAACAAGTGGTTCTGGTCCATGGTAAAGTGATTTATAGTCTTTATTCGAATCAATACCAGAGTCTAAATCATCTATAGTATCTGATTGAAAGATTTTAACTGCCCACTTACGGATCTCATCAGTTGTTCGATAGTTGAGTTTTAATTTGCGACTTCGTCCAACAATTTTAATGCTACATTGACCTAAAAACACTTTATGGCCATAAATCCGTTGATGAGCATCGCCGACAATAAACATGTCATTTTTACCATCCTGTACAATAGATCGTAAAAGCATAAATCCTTGTTGACTAAAATCTTGTCCTTCATCTACCACAACACTACTGTATTTCTCTTCAAGCTTTCCATTTTCTACCAGTGTACGAGCATCACGCATGGCATCACTTGGTTCTTTAAAGCTATGCTTAGCCATTAATGTTCGGTATTCGTCGAAAACATCCCAAACGTCTTTTCTTTGTGTTCTATTTAAGCGTGTTCCTCTACCTATACGACTGGCTTTGATATATTCATCCAATGTTGTTACAGATTGAGGTTGAATGACTCTTTCCCATTCTTCCTTAAAAAAACTCTCTGAAAGTTCTAATTGTGACGGTTTAATCATGATAGCTTCATCCCATATCTTATCACTTTCATCACTATAGACAATCCGATCACGATACCCATTTTTATAGAGAAATTCGTAGACCCATTGATCAAGATTTTTAACTTCGATACGCTCTAAGAGTTCTTCACTGCATATCTTTTTGAGATTTTCATGAATATCAACAGCTAGATTTTTCGTAAATGTAGTAAATAAAACCTTGCCGCCAGTTATCAATGCTTTTTGCGCCAACCATTTTGCACGATGCATAGCAACTACGGTCTTACCTGTTCCTGCACCACCTAAAACACGAACAGGTCCGCTCCAATCTCGATTGATCAATTTTCGTTGTGATGGGTGTAAAAATACCCGCCATTTCTCCAACGGCGCATTAAGCATACTCATAAGATCAATGTCATTACCATCGACAACATAGAAACGACGTTTTGAATTTTCATTATTAAGTGCTTTTACAAAATCATCTGTATCAATTTTTTCTTCCGTTTCTTGTATAGAAACATATTGCAATACATCATCTAACGTATCTCCTGCCATGAGGTAAAAAAGCCCTTCATAGGCTTCTTCCGGCAAACGATTTTGTAATTTATCAAGATCCAATTCATTTTTAATCTGCTTAACTTCTAGTAGCATTGATTCAGGAACACCAATACGAAGCAAATCTTTATCACGATAATCTGAAAAGAAACAGGTTCCATGCTCTTGCTCTAGCGCATTGGATTCATTAGATAGAATATGCTCTATCTCGATGATCTGTAAACTACCTGTTTCGGGATGAACCATACATTTGTGTCGTTTTGCCCATTCATATGCTTCATCGTGATGATCAACCCATAAAAGCAAATACACATCTCCTGATTCTGGCTTCAGTACAATACAACGATAAGTATCATCTACACGTATGGAGTGCATTCTTCCATCAGATGAAAAATGGAGCTTCTCATAGTTAATACCGGCAGAGGTTGGGGAGTTTTTAAATTTTTCGACCAACTTAATTGTCTTATTAAATTGTGTTTTAGGCAATCGTGATAAAGCCGTAAAAAAATCAGATGAAATAGCTACTTTCATTTTGCACCTTTTTGTTTAATTAACTCGATAATTTTTTCTTCTTCACTAACATGGAATATATCCCATCCTTCTATTTCTTCTGCGGGCTCTAAAGAAACTGCAATTGCGAGATTAGGCCAAGCCAATTCTGCTTCTGCCACAACCATACCCTTGAAATCACAAATTTCATAACCTACTTCCGGTATTGGCATTTGAGCTTTACTGAGTTTCTTGACAAGTGTTTTTGCTTCGTCTAAAACTTCTTCATAAATGCCATTCCAGTCGTTATAATCAACAGATGGTACCTCATTTGCATTATTGCAGATTATGTCCTCATACATATAATTTTGAATCCCTTTTTCAGAGGACAAGAAGTGATAGTTCATAAATTGGAAAAGATTAAAAATACGTACTATTCCAGCCCATCGGCCCATTTTCATCTCATTGGTTGCATCCTTTAGTTGCATTAAAACAACCGTATTTTCAATATTTTTTTTGTTGATTTGTTCCAAATTACCTAATACTTTAAGAACAAAATCTTCTTCCACATGAGATCCCAAAAGATATTTAGGAGATAAATCAACCAATACATCAGCCATACTGACATTTATCAATGATGTGATTTCGTCCCATACCGGAGAATCAACTTGTAGCATTGATTGCTGTAACAATGAGACTGCACAGCTTTGCGCACGTTTTTCCCATCGCTGTATTGACCCCTCCGATAGAAACTCCATGAGCCAATCAAAACTACTTTGATTCAAGTAAAGTTTCTCATCATTAAACGCTCGGTATGCTCCCTCGTTAAGATAAGGTTGTGTTAGAAAATTCATGAATTCATACTGAGGCTGTCGCTGACTGCGTTGAAAAACATCTTCCCATGTCAACGTCCAAACAATATATTTATTACTCATACTCAAAGCCATACGTTGTGCCGTATCTGTATGCAAACGATCTTTATGGTAAGCGAATCCATCGGTAAATACAACAATAGGTTTTAGCTCATTATTGCGTAGAGGATAAATTACAAAATCTGCTTTACTAGGGAAAGAGGCACCATCCTTTTCACCTATTTCAACTTGCTGTTCTACCTCATAGCTCATATTACCAATCTCAAATAAAAATCCTGTCCGATGACGACTAGTGATAATTTGTTTGAGTTTAGATTGGTATGATCCTTTTGAATAGTTCCCCAGTTCGCTCAAGAATCTCTCTTCTAATTCACTGTCAAATAATCCATTAGTTGGTACTGTACTAACTGAATCAACTTTTTTGACACTATCTTGGCACGAAAGAATCGCTTTGATTATCTCTTTTGCTTTTTCACGAGAAATCAACGGACGATCGAAATTATTTTTGTAGGCATATAGACATTGATAACACCCATCTTTGGTGTGATCTTCATTGCATCGGCATGTCATCAATTTCTCATAGGCACGATCAAGCACCTCAAAGAGAGGTTTACTGTCACGCATTAATTGGCGTAAATATCCTGTCCCTCCCGGGATTGCGTCATAAAGGACAAGATAACGCCGTTTATATTGTTCTTCTGCCTCAGTCTCATCGTATACACTAACTTTCAAGTGGTCTACTGAGCCTTTAAAATAGGCTTTTAAACCCATTTGAAATGCTGCTATCAGTGAATGCAATTTTTCATCTGAAATTGCCATCGTTGTGATGGGAAGCATGAGCCGAATCGCTTCGGAGCTAAACTCTCGATACAGATAAAGAGATTCAATAAAATTATCAGGATTTTTGGTATCTTCTGCAGTACACGAGAACGCATGTTTTGGCTTGAACTTATCATCCGTGATATTACCCTCTTGCACTTTTCCACAATGACGACAAATCACAAATCCATTTCGAGGTATACGCTTACCAGCAATACTAACCTCTTCTCCGATAAGAGACAATTCCCCAAAATTGATGTCTTTAAATTGAACCTTTTGAATGAACTCAAATCCAAATGGCATCTCTAGGTTCTCAATCGCATAAGCGTCTTGGATTTGTTCTTTCTCAAAATTGATTAACAGTTGCTTCGTATAAAATGCAGGATCACGCTGATCAGAGTCATCTTTAAGTCTGCTGGAGCGATCATTGGTATTGGCAATTACTTGTCGCATTCGAATCAACTGCCTTTTTTGACCCGAATCACTCCACATATTGCTGGCACATTTAGGACATTGATCACTCAGTTCAGAAGATTCACGCTCCGTATGTGAACATTTGTCACAAAAACGCCATGTCTCCACTTCCGATACCGTCATATCGATTTGATCTACAGTGACTTTACGTCCTCCAGAATAAAAACTGTTATGAGGAGCAAGTTCATTGATTGCCGAACTTCCTGAACGTTCATATTCAAATACGAGGTTTTCGTACTTGCGACCGCCCTCGTCTTGCTTCGCCTCTTTTTGACGATAAATAATCGATTTTAAAATAACACCCGTTTCCGGGAACGCATAGTTTGGTAATAACCCTTCGTTGGTAAAAAATTCAAACGTGTCTTTCGCTCTCAAGAATCCAAGTACTTGTTTCAATCCAGAAAGCTCTTTTTCGTGATCTTCTACTTTTTCCTCATGATCCAGATCTTTTGCTTCTGCAGAACGAAGTTCTTTGATTTTTTTGCGCAATGCATCTATCTTGATCGCTAAAGCGTTTCGTTCATTGATCACTTGCTCAATTCGATTCAATAATTTATAGGCAAGCGACATGGACTCTTTGAGCTCATCAGGTTCGTTTTTCAGACGCACCTCTTCAGCTGATCCTTGTGCAAACAATCGCAGCTGGTCTTTGGTGGACTCTTGCAGCTCTCCGTCATAAAGTCTAAAGAACTGCTCTAAGAGCAATTTAGAATGATCTTGTATGTAATCAATCAATGTAAAAGGAAATCGATCTTGGAGTTTTTTCTTCACTGCATCCAGTACAGCCGAGAGCTTATAAGGAATTTCGGATTCTTTAACCTTTTTCTCGGTAGCCCAATGATCGATACAAAACGCCATAAATTGACGCTGTAAAATAGCGGATGCATCGATAAACACACCAGGAGCTTCAATGCTTCCTTGCATCATTGCATCAGGATCAGAGTAAAAATAGAGATCATGATCCGAACCATTAGCGATCGTCGCATTAAACGAATTACCATCGGTACGCCCTGCCCGACCGATACGCTGAAGGTAATTAGAGCCTGATGGAGGTACAGAACACAAGATAACGCTACTGAGATCTCCGATATCAATACCCATCTCCAATGTCGGTGTAGCGGAAAGCAAATTAGGTTTCCACGGCTCATTCGACTTGCGTTTAATAAAACTATTTTCAACCCACTCGCGTTGTTCCCGTCCTAAGAGTCCGGTATGCTCTTCGGTAACGATTCGTTGTAAATCGCCATAGCTGTATAAATCGCGGTAATAGTCATCTGATTCAGCAACAAGATGATATTCCCCCTGACACCCTTTTCGCATACAGCGCATTGACTCGGCGGTTGCTACTTGTATCGCGCTCACCGTTAAAACATCGCGGCATTTATTACATTGTAGTTTGGAAATATCAGTAGTAACAGATACATTTGAACTGTTAAGACCCCATACGCTTTGCCCTACAGCCTCTTTTTCTTGCACAATTGTATGTTTAATCAATGTTTTCAAAACAAGATCATAAATGATAGGAAGATACCCTCCGACCAATACATTCTCATCCATAAAATTATCCAATAGCCACTGATCACACCATGTAGTAAAGGTTTTATTATGGATTGTTTCGAATGCGGGAACATTACCAGCAGTTAAAAACTGCGGTGAACGTGATCGCTTCGTGAATGAGGGCATATAGATTTTTTGGTACGGAGTAAATGCGAAGATATTTCCTCCAGAGCTAACATACTGACCCAAGTGGGAAGAGAAAAATGCACCCTGCTTTTTCAAGTGAATCAAGAAACCAAAGATAAATTTTTCGAGTTGCTCACGCGTAATTATCCTCAGCATCTCGATCTCATTTTGAAGTCGTGGCAACAACTCATCAACAGCTTCTTCATACCCATGCACAAATGAGACGGAGGCCCCGGAGCGTTCCAAAGTCCTTCCAATATGGCTCTTATAGCCATACTCACTATAAATTGCCCAATCTATCCTTTGATTGATGAGATTGATGATGTCACTTCCCACAGGAAGCTTTCCTTGTTTTTGGAGCTGTTCATAGTCTCGGAGCCACTCCATATCCGGAGCTATTAACGTCGCAACATACTCTTCATCACTGGCTAAGTGCTGACTCCAATACTCCCTCACTTTGGTCGAGACTTTATCCAATGGGATTTCTTGGCTCTTCGTACCTATCAAAGCTTGCTGTATAGCACTTCGCAACGTAAACTGATAGCTTCGCGCACCGAAAAAACCGGCGCGATGAGCAGCGTCTTGAACCGAGTCTGAAAAGGTAATAAATTTCTTGTCATCATTGTAGCTGCTCGCATAGCTCTGTCCAATCAACACACTCGTCAAACTCGCCGCACGTGAACCTAAAATCGTCAAAGAGTTTTTACTATTACAGAATGGACAGTCGTTGTGACTCTTGTGAAATTGGTTGATATTATCCGGCTCATAGACGAGCAAAGCGTTAATATCACTCGATGAGTCATAGATTTCACAGCCCGTTGCAACGTCTATCCGATATACCCGTCCACTTCGTGATTGAAAATTATCATCTACCGGAAAAATAAACTTCAATCTTGGATCATGGGCAAAGAAGCTCTGATAAAAGAGATCCAGGTCGTTTAACAACTCTCCTGTCCCCTCCTTTTTAACTCCACCCCATCCCATTGCGTGACAATCTCGGCAATGAACCAACGGATAATGCTTCATCTCATCTTTGATCGAAATATCATGCGAATATCTAATTTTTGGCTCATGTTCAAGACTCCCCACCATACGTGTCAACTCTCGAAGCCACAATTGGGAACGTACATGTAAAAAGGGTGGAATATGTGAACCAAGTTTATCGCCACGTGCCCATGAAGTCAGTGACAGGAGTGAATCGACTAAAGCACCATAATATACATCTGCTGCACGCCCCTGATGGATACGTCTTTTCATCGCTTCGATCAGTTGTATCCGTGATACAATCTTTCCATTAAGCGTTTTTAGCAGAAGCTTGAAAAGAGATAGCTCTTTTAATTTCCGTCCAAGTTGCAAACGGAACGCTTCATTTCTAACATCCGTAACATCATCATAAAACCATAGCTTGTATTGTGCGGCGATATACGTTTCAATCGATGGATAATTTCGATAATTCAGTACCTCTGCATTATTGACATCAGGAAAGTTCAGATAATCATTCTCTACTGATTCAAAAAACTCATCTGCGCTAATGCGATATTCTGTAACGACCGAATCTTCATTAAATGTTTCGCTAAATACCGTTCCCGCAAACGTACGGATCGCTTCACTACCCCCGGTTCCGAGTGTCGCAGAGGTACCGATACACGCTAAATGTTCTTTTGGAATTTCTAGCTTTGCTCGTAAACGTCTAAGCAACGACGCCAAATCGCTCCCCTGAGCACCGTCAAACGTGTGGATCTCATCGACTGCCAAAAATCGTAAAGAATTCGTGCCGATATTGTGTTGCCAAAGCGTTTGGTCTTTTGGGCGCATCAGTAAGAAATCGAGCATTTTATAGTTGGTAAGGAGAATATCAGGCGGATTTTGACGCAAGATATTTTTGTCCGTAATGACATATTCATCACTCATTTGTGTCTGAGGGCTCTCTTCACTCGAACCTACAAACAGCCCTACCCTAATACCATGCAATGCCGAACTTTTTGTTATCGTTTTAGCAAAACGTTTCGCCTGATCCGTTGCCAATGCATTCATCGGATAAATGATGATTGCCTTGATCCCTTTTTGACTTTTATAGTGGTAGCAGTAATCGAGTATCGGGTACATAAACGATTCTGTTTTCCCTGAACCTGTCCCAGTAGCAACGATGGTCGATTGCGGTGATTCCCCTCCTAGTCGTCTGAATGCAAGTTCCTGATGATAGTATGGTGAGAAGTCTTCTCCTAAAATATCAGGAAAAAATCGTTCATTTTTAGACCCTTTTCGAAATGGCAATGCAACCGAAATATAGGGTCCCTTGAAGAGATTTCCATCGCCATGGAGGAAATGGTCCATCGCATCAAAAAAGAGTGGTGTGGTGCTTGGAAACGTCGTTGTCAAAAAGTCTTTAACACCTTGGATTAGTTGTGATGATAGAACCGATGGAATCATTTTTCTTCCTATTTTACAATGAGATACTTATGGCTTTCATATTACGGGTTCTTTCTGCATTCTTTCTGCAAATTACCCATTTCTTTCTGCATTCTTTCTGCAAGTATCCACACTGGAGCTGTACGTGAACCTTGATTATTGATTACACTTGCACGACGTAATTTAGTTAACAAATTTCCTATTTTTTTAGTCTTTTGATCCTCATTTAAGGCATCACTGAGCTTTCCTAGCAGAAGTTTATCTATTTCTTCACGAGAAGCTTTTCCAAATTTTGTTAAATAATCTGTGATTAATTTTGCATAATAATCATCATCTTGTGCACGCATTTTAATATAATCTGCTTTGTTAGCTGTCGCTTTCGCAATAACTGCAGAAACATGAATATTGGGCTTTCTTCCTTCGATTAAACCATTTCGACGTAGATGTTTAATAGTCATATCCGGCAAAGGTAATTTCTTTTGTATGCGATCTAAACTTAAAATATCTGTCAAAGACAAATCAGTTTTTTGAATGAGTAAGCGACTGTATGCTGGATCTACAACGCTTCCGTAAATGGTCATTTTGACAGAGAAGGGATCACTTAAATCATAATCGGGAAGAGGGAAATATCGGCGAGCTTGTCCCATGTGCATTTCGTGAATTCCATATCCCATAGTATCAATCATATTCAACTCCGTCATTGCCTGAACTAAAAACGGATTACGATATCGGCGTGGAGTTTTATTACCCGTTATATAATCATCAGGTTGACCTTCGAAAAAAGAACCTTCATTTTCAAAAATTAATCTGTCTGGTTTTTCTGTCACGATGATCCGACCATTGCGAGTGTAATCTTGGTGAGCAATGCAATTGTGCAATGCTTCCAGAACAACTTTTTGATCATATTTGGATACTTCAATTGCCAATAGTGCATCATCTGGAAGGATTCGCAGCTGTATATTTCGTAGTTTTTGATAGAGAGATGATGTAGTAAGCAAAAATGGCGGGCTGAAATGTTCATATGCACGTTCAGTACCTTCAAGCTTCCAAGTCATTTGTGCTGGATAGGGTGACAGGAGGTGTACGGATTCTGCTTTACCTAAAAGTAATAATGTGGTATGAGTTATTTTTCCATCAATCGTTAATTTTGCACGATCTAAAAAAGTACTTAGTGACCAATTTTTCACCTCATCAGATTCAAAACGATTCGCGTATTTACGAGTGAAAGACTCACGTGCTTTTGAAATTGCTGATTCATCTAAATGATTATAAGTTGCATTAGATAAAATTTGTGCTGACCAATCCGTTGCACTTGTCTGTTTACGTATATCATCGAGTTTATCTAATCCAAGATTAGTTAAACTCTCTCCTGCTCTAGCATAATAATGTCCCTTCCAAGCAATAGGCATCCCCCGAGGAGCTGCTGGAATTTCAAACATCACTACCCTTTTTTCAGGATCATCATTATCTAAGACATGGATTTCTCGAAATGTAATACTCGGCTCTGTATTTTCAGCGATTTGCATCTTCAATCCATTGAGTCGTTCCGGATCTTCTCTGAAATCTGTCCCAACAACACTGCGCATTTTATTGTTTACTCCAAAAACCAACCAAGCTTTTGGCAATTCATGCAAATTTGCTTCATTGGCGAGTGCAGAGAAATATTTACCTATGTCAGAAGTAGAATAATCATTTTTTGCCTGCTTAAATTCTGTGACTTCATTTTCCCAATTTTCAATCAGACCTTCTAAAATCCTTTTGAGATCTAATGTATCCATTTTTTATTCCTACCATTAAATTCTTTACATTCTTGTTGAATCGTCATCCCTTACCTCTTCTCTTCATCGAATAAAATCTCTCATCTATCTTTCCACAAATCCATATGTAACATCTGCAGTCACTTGTCGATACGATATATAGTTATACTTTTTTTCAAACAAAACTAAATTCGTTCCACCAGTCAAACTACTGTCAAATAAAAACCCATCATACTCTTTGGACCAAATGAACTCAGCCATGATCTGTGTCGGTATATATTCCAGCAACTGCTCATCCGATGAAATTGGTCTTGAAATATCAGCAATAAATTCACCTATGAACTGCTGCTGGCAATAAAACCTCTCATTAAAATCGTCGTCGAAATAATCCAATAACTGTTCCATCGTTGAACTTCTAAAATCGATTAAACGTGACCCAAATGACAAAGAGAATGTGCCAATTGCTACTGTATCACTGTGCATAGGTCTGATTTCTGCCACCGCCGTCGTTTCATCAAATGCAAAGTATCCGTATGAAATCCCCACTGGGCTAAATCGATTGTTTTTGGCATATTCGATAGGAACTTTTCCTAACTCTTTGTCTGGATTAGCATTGATATCAGATGCTTCTTTAACATTATTTATTTTTCTGGACCTATAGATCTGCATGGTATCACTGTGTGTCACCAACTGTCCAAAAAACATATCAAATTCTGACAACGTATCTGTTACACTAAATTCGGCATGATCGAAATATCGTGCTTTGTGTTTTACATTTTTGCAAAACTGTTCCCACTTGCTGAGGCTGTAGCCATCATCATCTTCAAAAAAACATCGATGCTTCCATACCCGATAATATTTTGATTCAAAATAGTCATCATCTCCATCAGCAATATTCACATATGGCTTATTCTGAACTATAAAATCTGCAATTTGATTATCACCAAAGAGGCTATAACAAACATCTTCCAAATCACTCAAACCAGCAAAATCTAAAGGGTCTTCATCCCCTTCGACATAGCTTCGTGCACTATACCCCATCCCATGATCATTTTCATGTATATAAAGATGCTTCACTATATTTGACAACTTTTTAGCCAGAATACGTTTTGCTAACAGATATATTTCAACTTCGTCTTCAGGATCACTATGAGTCCCACAGTTCGGGCATTGATCAACACTTTGTTCTCCATTAGATTCAATATAATTACAAATTTTTTGATCATCAAAGCAGTGGTTACATATCATGACTACTCATTTACTATAACTCCAAGATTTACGCCACCGACTTCTTTCAAATAGCTATCTGTAACACCTAGTAATGTCATGATGCTAGTATTTGTATCATTTTTAGAAAGTCCAGGTTGAACAATGAAAATTTCATATTTCATCGGCTTTTTATTTTTAGCAATGGATAGTAATCTTTCTAAATCTTCTTTTGAACCTTTCTCTATTCGACTTCTTTCATTGCCATTTTCTTTTTTAGTTTCTCGTTTTAAAAGTCGTTCAATAAAATCGAATCCACTTTTATATTTCCAATGAATAGATTTTTGAGCTTGGCCACAAACTTCATAAAAATCAGATACACGTTTGCCAACCGTATCCCCATGAGCAAATTTTAGATGATAAAATTGTATATGTATTTCATTCTCATCCTCTTTGATCGTGACAATATCAGCTATTTCACCTGAACCATCATCGTCGTAGATGATGTCATAATCACCTGCTTTTAAAGTATCAATTACTTTGTATTGTATTGAATCAGTTTCTAAAGGATCTACACCTTGCGACTCTTTTCTTATGTCAACACCCGACCAATCCCAATCTATTAATTTTTCAGGTGGATAAGGCTGTATAAGTTGTTTTAACTCAACGTATTTAATTCCTTGAAGAGAAGAACCATCAGCAAACCATATTGTTGGATTATGATCTTTTAAGTAATCAACAAAAGAAAGTTTCTTTGTACCGATAATAATTTCTACAATTTCGGATGAGAGCTGTACAAAATTAAAATCAATAGTTTTATCACCACTAATCTGATCGATTGAAAAAGTTACAATTTGCTCATATGGTATAGTTTTCAATGGTGTTACAAGAGAAAATAATATTCTCCCTTGTTGAGTACTATTAACCACAATTTCTAAATCTATAGCATTTACGTACACTCCATCTATTTCAATACCCTTTTTAGCATCAGAAAAATCATAATAACTTTCATCCCAATCTATACAAACAGGAAACTTGTTAGGAACAGTATCAATAAATTTTGGTACAAGTGTATCTTTTAATATCTGGTTGGGATCAATAGTTGGATCAATAATTTTTTCCCCAATTACATCACACCATTTTATATATTCTTTTAAATTACCTCTTGCATAGCTCCAAATTCTTCCTTTGTATGAACAACCAAGAGATATCTTAGTTCCGGTATCATAACCTGTACCAAAAACGAATGCTTTTTGAGCTTTTGATTGTGCTGCACTTGATAATGCTTCTTCGATATCAGTACCAGTCAACATTTTGAATCTTATGTGTTTGTTCAACCACTCTTTAAGACCAACATTTTGTAGAGAAATTCTTGATATGTTATGGAAAACTTTGAATACATTTAGCTCGTTTAATAAAACTGCATCATTCCCTAAAATATTTGTTGCAACATCTCGATACAAACTTGATTTGTCAGAACTATGAATATATAAGAGTTTTTTTACATCATCATAATATAGAACCATTAACTTCCAGTGAAGCTCATAGACATCTTTATAATTAACCCAGTCCATCTCATTTGTTTCAGCATATATCGATACTAATGTATTTTCAGAAGCATTCATATAATCAAATTTGTATTCAAATTTTTCGTATCCAGACAAACCATATTTAAACTTTGACAAGTCATATGTTGAAGAATTATTTCTATAAATAACTGTGCTTAAAGCCATACGAATATTTTGGAAAGGTATATTTGACTCATCTACATTGCTAAAACCTCTAATAAACTCATCAAGTTCTATTTTTTCATCGGTTTGACCCGTACTCAGATTTGCAAGTAAGACATTCCAATCAGCATCCCGAGCATAAAGTTCTGCTAATTCTTCCTCTACTTTAGCATCTGCTAAATTTGCAATAAATGTTGCATGACCAAGGTTGTCATCAATTGAAGTTCTAGTAAATCTGCCTGCAAATTGCAGGGTTATAGGTAAGCTTTTGCGTATATCATGAAAAGCAGCTATTTTTAATTGCGGAAGGTCAAAACCCTCCCCTAACATATCTACAGTTACAATTATTTTATGTTCACCGTTTACGATCGAACGCATTCGCTCATTTTTTCCAGTCACAGAAGAGTGGATAAGTACAGGGTTTAATGTTGTATACTCTTCATATAATTTGAAAATCTCTTCAGCTCTATTTTTATTCTCACATCTCGCCATTAAAATATGATCGTAACCATGAGCAATATCATTATTTAATTGTTCAACTGCTTTTTCAGCAATTAGCTTATCTCCTTTTTTTAAATCATATTCTCGTATAGGAACAAAGTTAATTGGCTTGAAATACCCTTGTTCTTGTGCTTTTCTCAATGGAAAATTAAAAATTATTTTTCCATCTAATCTTTTTCCATCATTTCGAAAAGGCGTTGCTGTAAATTGTAAAATTTGTTTTTTTGAAAATGAATCCCTAACGCGAGACCATGAGCTTGCTTCACTATGATGAGCTTCATCTATGAAAATATATTCAAATTGACTAGATACTAATGTCAATTCAAGACTTGAAAAATTTGCCAATAAACTCATAGTGGTCACAACAACATTACTACTATCAATAAATTCATTTAGTTCTTGAATATTTGAAAATTTTTCTTTGACAATACCCACCTTTGGATACAGAGCGTCATCATCAACTATTCCAAACTTTTTTAAAAGTCCAAGAGAATAAAATTTATTAAAAATTTGTTCTCTTAGTGCGTCAGACGGAACAGTAATTAAAACTTTTTTACAGCGATTTGCAATCAAGGTAGCCATCATTGTTTCAGTTTTTCCAGTTCCAGTTGGCATCACAACTATTCCCATATCATCTGAAACTTTTACATGACTCAAAATTGAATACAATGCCGCTATTTGAGGCTCTCTTAACCCTTGAATACTTCGGCCTAAGTCTTCTTCTTTAAAATGAAATTTATCAGTCCAGGAGTCTAACACTTGAGCGCTAGAATAGGTATTATCTAATGGATGTTTTAACCACTTTAGAAATCTAACACTATCGCCTACGAGATTCTCTTCAGTTGCTTTTTTGTCTACCTTTAATACATAATGAAAACCTTCAGGACAATTGTCTTGTTCCTTGGCTAAACAATATGTATGTGAATCGGATTCAATAATAGAATATCCATGATGATTCGATACAAACCTATATTCAGTTGCTTCACTGGATGACAATAATTGTTTAACAATATTTTTGCATCCAGCTTTTTGATAATAAACTTTCTCTAATATAGGTAGTTTTAAATTCATCCCTTCACTCCTCGTCTCTCAAGCTCCGCCCATGCAATCTCATAATCCTCTTCCCGATTACATTTTGCAAACGGTGCCTTATAGATGATGGTGCGCTCGATCGGGCCACCGGGGATCGTGTCATCGATGATGGTTCGGTGGATCTCACCCTCGTTCATATCGATCACATCTTCCCAGCCCACAGGTTTTTCGTCGATAATTTCGCCGTTTAGTAAGATTTTGTACGTGTTATCGCCTTTGATGGCTTTACGTGGCAATCCTACACCAGTGAGTCCTTTGGAAACTGTAAAAACTATGCGTCCGTTCATGTCGTAAAACGTCTCGTTTTCGTTTTGGCGCAGAACAGGGAACTGGATGCGGTAGATGGTTTTTAGCTCTTCTAATGTGAGCCCCAACTCCTGCGCCACAAGTACATCTATCTCAACTAATGCTTGTCTTCGTTCATAGTCGGTTCTTAGTGCCACATGCCGATTCCATTCGGGTGTTAGCTCTTTAAAAAAATTCTGATTTAATCTTGGGTCATCTTTTTTAGTCCAGCTCTCATGAGTGAACTCTTCGCTAAATTGTTCTTCGTAAAGTTCTTTGTAGTGGGTTGTGAGGCAAGATAAAGATAAAATTCTAGCTAAGGCTTTTGTATTTTCAACTATTGGCAATAACTGAAGCATACTGTTATCAACTTTTGGTTTACCAGTACTTTTAACTAAAAAATCTATAGGTAATGATATACCTGTAGAAATAAAATTCAATAATAAGAAATTGTCCTTAAATGGTGTAGTCATAGCAGTATTAATATTACCAAAATTTTGAGGCACCAAAGCACAAGTAAAAGTTCTTTCACTTGTGCTTCCAACCATTGAGCGGTGAACCATACGATAATATTCGGTTACTTTTTTTCTTCCATCTCCAAAATCCACCATTGGGATCCTATTTTCATAATCACTTGCCAATGGCGTATAGTTGGTGCGAGGCAAATAATCATCACTAATATTTGTTAAGTCCAAAACATCGTAATGACTATTTTGAGTGCACTCTTTTCGTGGTGTTTTATAAAGGGGATTGCCTACAAAAAAATGAGGACCTGAAAGTATCAAACTTTTTGGACTGCCTACAAATATTGTATTTCGGTCAATTGTTCCATCTGATTGTGCATTTGTTTCATGCCACATCTCAGTTGAATAATATTCACCTTTTATATTCGATAGTTTTTTTGGATATTTTGCAAATTTCTCCAAAACATTTATAAGCTCAACCGCATGAAGTGCGGGAAGCCTAGCCTCCAAATAATGCGTTCCCTCTTCATCATAAAGATTTGCAAAAAGTCCCAATATCTCTTTATCTATGTGAATAATTCTATTATTATGCCCTTTGATGTTCCATTTGTTATCATCATCTTTGATACCTCCGACTACTTCATCGCCTAAATGAGTAAAACTTGTATCGATTGTTTGAGGTATAAAAAGATTTGCAACTGTTTTAAAATCAACTTCTTTATTAGCATTTGAAAAAATATTTGAACTGTATTTTAGATGGTGGTCTACTTCTGCAAATAGTGTCAATTCATTTATGTATTGAAAATGATACTTCAATCTTTTATATATCTCTCTTCGTATAGTTCCACCTTTTGGATCATCATATACATTCTCAGGATGCAAATATCCACTGACCCCTTTGTGGTTGGCAATTTTCCATCCCACAGGCAAAAAGCATTTATAAAGATTAGTTTGTTGTCCTTTTAGAAGTGGATAGTTTGCAACAGCATTTAAAAAGTTTTGTGTAGCCGATGAACTTTCATATTCACCAATATATTCTTTTTCTAAGCTTGAATACTGTTCAAATGTTTCAACTCTTAGTGTATTTAATTTACTTGCACTAAACTTTCTTATGTCAAATAGCGGATTTGCTTCACCCATGATTCCGCTTTCATTCCACTCCACTTTGAGCCATGGGGGATTCCCAAGTATGAGGTCAAATCCTCCATTCTTGGCAAACACATCGGAAAACTCTAATTCCCAGTGTAAAAACTTCTGCGACCGTGCTACCCGCTCGGCAACTTGCAGGCGTGGATTTTTCTCAACCAGCTCATCGACATCGATAAATCCGTTTTCACTCTGTAATGTTCTAATCTCTTCACTGAGCGTTTCACTAAAAAGCTGTTTATCAAGCGACATCAGAATATCATCACGCTTCTCGATCAGTCGTGAGATATCGTCCATAAATTCTGCCCGCGTCGGAAGGAGATTTGCCGATTCTATAGGCCAAAACCATAGTGCACACCAGTAGTCCATCACCATCTTGAGCCGACGGTAGGGGCTGGAGCTTTTGACCGCGTGGGAGTGGCGTTCTTGTTCCAAAACTTGGTCTTTAAATTTGAGATCGGTGATCGTGCGTCCCTTGTCCTCTTGTCCCCATACACGGATCGGATCGGTGGTCTTTTGGCGCATGTCCGCCTGATGGCGGGTGTGGGTCTGCCAGAGGGTGTCGATGGCGCGTGAGAGACGGAGTAATACGTCTACTTCTCCTCGCTCATAGGGCTGGATGAAATCCTTGCGCCAGTTTTTGATCGTCTCAAACTCGGTGGGTTTGAGGGCTTTGACCACCTTGTCGGTATAGTCCGCCATCGATTTGTCCCCGAGGAGAAAATGGTAAACCTGTGAGTCGACCAGTCGCCCTGCACTCTTCTCTTCTTTTTCCTCTTCGACAGTGACGAGCGGCAACTGCGTTGGATCTTCGAAGAGCGAGCCGGTTTCATAATGCAGAGGGGTTTCCTTGCGCTTTTTGGTCGGCCAGAGCGATTTGGAGCTGAGGCGTTTGGGGGCATCTTCATACCACAGCAGATCTTTTTTCTTGGCAGTGAGTGCGGTGACGTCATATACCTGACGGCGTGCCCCTACGAGAGAGTTGCCGTTAATGAGCTGAAGACCAAACCACGGGATAAAGCTCTGATGCTCATCCGCAAAGAGGGCATTGAGCCATAGAGAGATTTCTGCCAGCTCGACAGCGGTGGGGTTCAAGTCGACACCGAAGACGTTGTTATCGGCGATGTACATCTTCACCTTTTGGCGCTCCAGTATGTAGCGATCATGCGCTATACGCTCACCGCTCTCCAACTGCTTTTGGTGCAAATAGGCTTCGGAGAGTTGGTTGATCGCTTCGTTCAAGAACGCCGCACTCCCCATCGCGGGCTCACATACCGTGAGGTTTAGAATCTCATCAGCACTCTTGCCGATGCGTCCCTGATCGTCGATCTCTAATAGCTCTTTGAGAGCATATTTGACGAGGCTTTTGGTCAGAACCTCGGGGGTATAATAAGAGGCCGATTTCTCACGGTCACGTCCGGCGAGGCGATAGATAAATGTTCCCTGCGGATAGTGGACGAGTTTACCGTCTTTGAACACCCTCTCCTCTTCGGTGTATTCGGGGAGTTGGGATTCGGTGACGAAATAGGCGTTTTCGAGTTCGGTCGGGTTGGTGCCTGCTTGTTTCACCTCATAGAGGGTCTCACGGGCAATAAAGCCCTTGTAACTCAGTAGCGCTTCGTAGACGGCACCGAGTTGGTTGATCCCGAGATTGGCGTAACTGATCCGTCCACGACGGCGGTTACCACGTTGTTCACGGCTCAATGAGAGATTTTGGATAATCTGCTGCCATACGTGGTTGCGGATACGGACAGAATTGAGAAACGGGGTGTGATCGGGATCAAACAGATGAGAGCGCAGCGGCGAAATCTCAAACAGTTCCTGACCGTTGTTGACGCGGGTCTCTTGAGAACGCCCTTCATAGATCATCGTAAAAAGCAGCTGAATCGAATCGTGGAAGAAATAGCCGTTTTTGTCATTGTCAGTCAATAGCGGCATCAGCTCCAGATCACGGAGATTTTCGAGGGAGTAGCCCTGCAGGTATGCTTTGGATTTGACGGGAACGTATCCCAGCTCCGGACGTGATTCGATGTAGAACAAAAAGAGGAGCCGATACATATAGCGCAACGACTCACGAGAGAGTCGCGCATCCAGATCGGGTTGTTCGAGGACATTCTCGCCCGATTGGAGTTTGGCATAGATCGCTTCGTTTGCCAATATCTCGATCGATTCGCGCAGTGCGTATTTGAGATCCTCCGTCACTCCGAAAGCATGTTTGTGAGAGTTCTCATCGAGGGTATCGAGGAGGCTCATCCCATCCAGAGGTGTGAGGGTATCGCGGTGGAGGAGTACGGTGAACGCTTTGAGTGTCAGGTCTTCTTTACGTCCGAAAATCTCTGAGAGATCGAACCGTAAAAACCGCTTTTGCGCCCATTTGGCGCGGTCGATAAGGACGATCTGATAGGCAGAGACGAGTATAACCCATCGTGGAGGCTCAGGGAGTGTCAGGACATGCGAGGTGATGACACCATCGTAATTGACATCTTTTAAAAGCGAATCAAGATCATTCAGCTGTTCGCTGCGAGGTGCCGTCTCTAGCACATCGCACGACTCTTCACAAAACGCTTCCATAATCCAGAGCAACGGTGCGCTGTTGGCTTTTTCACGTGATCCCAGCAGTGAGACGTGCCCCTCACCCACATCGACCGTATGATGAGATGTCTCATAGCCTAGTGCATCCAACATGGATCGAATGAACGCTCTACTCTGTGCTAATTTCTCACGGCTGTCGATGGAGCGTTTGCTAAGCGTTTCAAGCAAGGTAAAATAATCATTCGAGAGGCTTCGTATACGTTTGAACGGCGGGATAAACTGTTCGTTCTCCTCAGACGCTGCATTCCACTCATCGATCTGGGATTTGATATCCCCCTCGAAAATCTCACTCAGATAGTGAGAGGTATAAAATTCGTTTTCGTTTATGATACCGATGGCGTTCATGCATCTTCTCCGTTCAGTACCGCGATGACTTGGATATAGGGCTCTTTTTCGGGTGTCATGGTCTCTTCAATCCATTCAAAATAGTCACTAAAAATTTTGTCAATGTAGCGTTGCTGGGCAAGTTTTTTACTCTCTTGATCAAAATCCATCTCCAACTGTCCCATGTGACGGGCTTTAAGTTTTTCAAGCTCATTGAGGTGGTGGTTAAGCTTGTCGTTGATCTGGTTTTCAAAACGGTTAAACTCTTCGAGCATGTAGGCTTTTGCCTGAGTGATCGTACTGCCGAGCAGTGATTCGATTTTGGTGGTGTCGTACGATTGCCCTTTGTTCGCAAAGCGTCCTTTGCCCAGACCTGTTCGCTCTATCACCGCATCCATGCTCAACGTCTCTTGGTACACACCGTTTTCAAACCGCACACCAATCCAATGCTGGATCAATGGAAACGCTTTTTTGTTCGGGATCAGCCCAGAGATGATAAAAATCGCCTCCCCCTTACCGAGTGTCGGCAACCGCAATAACGGCGCTTCGAGACGATCGAAGTTGCTCAGCAGTTTGTCTCTGATCCACTCCAGTACCGGATGCTGTTCCCACAGATAATGGATCGATGGCCATGCCGATTCGTTCTTTCGGGAGTTTTTAATCTCTTGGTTGATGATTTTCAGATCGGATGAGAGGATGAAATGACCGTCTTTTGGCCATACTTCACGTGGGAGCATTTTAAAGCGGTATTTCAAATCGGCCGGTGCTTGCAGTGAGATCCGATCATCTTCGTAGCGAATATCCAGAGAGAGACTTTGCTGGAGATATTTCAACGCTCCTGTCGCGTATGCGTGATCGGATGGGTAAATCGTCGGTAGGTCAACAAAAACTTTTTCATCCACTTGGGCACTTTTCTCCTGTGACTGTGACAACAACGAGAGAAAATCAAACTCGGCCTCGGCCACATTGGCATCCAGTGTCTGAGAGAACTCGTCTGCATCGACACCACTCATCATCGCATCGGCTACGATCGATTCCTCAGCCGCCGCGTCATAGACGTTCATAAAGGCTGATGGATCCCCGATATTTTGAGCCGCTTGTTCGTCTTTTTGGATCAGTATCTCCAAGATGCGATTGTCTCCCTTGAAAGAGGAATCTTGGCTGGCTGTCTGCATGTAATAGATCTCTGGCTCTTTCTCCTGCCCATAACGGTCAACACGACCATTACGCTGTTGAAACACCATCAATGACCATGGGATATCGAAATGGATCAATCGGTGGGAGAGATAATGGAGGTTGATTCCCTCACTGGCTACGTCGGTAGCTATGAGCACACGAATTTTCGAATCTTCCTGCCCGAAATCTTCGACGATTTTATTGATCTCCACATCGGGCATCGAACCCGTCAGGCTTACCACTTGATCGTCATTCAACCCCAAATCATTTTTGAGCTGAGATTTAAGAAATTCGAGGGTCTTGATCCGCTCGGTAAAGATAACCAAACGATCATCCGTGTTAGATTTCTTCCATTTCATCTCTTTAGTGATCAACGACACCAAACGTTGATATTTCGAGAAATCATGTATACTAATCGCTTCAAGTTGTTCTTTGAGCTCTTCGAGAATCGCAATATCATCGCTGAAATCATTATCCGATTTAATCAGTTTCTTGAGTCGCTCGTCGATGCTCGCGATACATGCCATCGGAGAAGACATAAGCGATTTGATCAGTGTCGTTTTAAACAGATCCGAACCTTTGCGTTTCCCCGCATCGATCGTTTTAAACTGCATCGTTGATAGGGTTCCAAAAGCAATCTCTTCGAGCATACTGGCTTGGGCTTTTCCCTCATTGACGAAAATTTTGCGTTTTTTGAACTCCTGATCCACTTGATCCTGGATATCTTTTTTGAATCGGCGGATCACCAAACCTTTGTCTTTGAAATCATCGATTCCGTAACTGTTGGGATTGGCTATTGCGGTAGGATCAAGCATGTTTAGCAACGATGCAAAGCTCTTGGCACTTCCATCATGGGGAGTTGCAGAGAGCATCAAGAGAGTGTCACAACGTGAAGCGATCATCTTGGCCAATTTGGATTTTTGTGATCCGGTATTTCGGTCAGCGACATTATGCGCCTCGTCGATAATGATGATATCCCAATACGCCTCTTCAATATAAGAACGATAAAGTGCTTCTTGCTTGAGTGTGTCGATCGAGATGATCGATTTGTCATAATAGAAAAACGGATTCATGTTCGCGGGGATTTTGTTACGGACTTTTTGAATCCCTTGGGAATCCAAACGTGTCAGGGGGATCGAAAATCGGTTCCAAAACTCTTTTTGAAACTGGGTAAGCATACTCTTGACCGCCAATACCAGTATCCGCTTTCCACGTCCCCGCTTAATCAGCTCACTCACCAAGATACCGGCTTCGAGCGTTTTACCCAAACCGACCGCATCCCCCATCAAAATACGTTGACGCGGCTGCTTGAGAGCTTGAAGTGCCGGGTCAAACTGATATTTGACCGTGTCCATCGCCGCCTTATGCCCGCGATAGATCTTGTCATCTGTGGGAACCAGCTCACGCATCAAGCTCTCGATATACAAGAGTGAACGCTCATACGCGCTCGAAGTGTCCACCACCAGTTTTGTTTTGGCTGGATCGATGACCATGATATTTTTTTCATACGTGGTCAAGTAAATCGCTTCTTTACCTTTAACAAAATTGCTAATGCCATCACACGTGAGCTGATAGCCACCATCTATGAGGAGATCAACACGTCGTACAACCCATTCGGTGTCACGTATAATCACACGTTGACCGGGGGCAAAAAGTATACTCATTGTTTATCTCCCATGTTGGTTAGGATAGATGAAGTAACCTCTTATCATGATTGTATCATCTTTGATTTTTGGGGTAATGACTCTCATCATTATTAAATTCCTTGTTTAGTTCTTTCCTGCAAACCCTATCTTTCCAATCTCGTTGGCTGATTTCATTTGAGGTCACAAATTGTGACCTCTGATTAAAGCCATATACACTACACCTTTTTCATTATCTCATCTTTGGCAATATGCATTTTATTGACCGCAAACACTTTATGCCCCAAGTCTTTTAGGCTTGCGCCAAAGTGATAGACAGTTTCATCGCAGATGAGAAATCTATCGTGAAAGTTTTTGGTCGTTTTAACGCTGAGATTGCCGTATTGTTTGGTGTACTTTTGAATATCCAGTTCCAGTTGTTTAGAGATGCTGCTTGTATAGAGTGTACATGTAATATGGGGATTTTTTGAAAATAGTGTTAGTATCGATGCGTCAATGTAGTTGTCTATCAAGACGATAGAGCGTTTTGAGCTGTTTATCAGGTCTGATAAAAGCACATACGCATCAAATATCTGTCCATTAAAAAAGATGCCTTGTTTGAACTCTAATGTGTTATTTTTAATGTGAGATTTAATGGTGGCTACATCATTTTCAAGAGTAAACAGGCGTTGTTCTGTTATTTTGTGGGCGTTGATAGCATAACCATTTTGAATGTAATGTTTGAGCACCGAGGTTGCCCATTGGCGAAATTTGGTTGCTTTTTGGGAGTTTACACGATATCCAACGGAGATAATCATATCAAGATTATAATGCTCAATCTCGCGTTTAACCTCTCTATTCCCCTCTTGTTGAACTATTAAGTATTTCTGAATAGTTCGATTCTCTAAAAGTTCTCCCTCTTTATAGATCGCTTTAATGTGCATATTGATATTGGGGACTGTAACTTCAAAAAGTTCTCCTAATTGCTTTTGAGTGAGCCAAATCGTTTCTTCATCAACCGAAACTTTTAACTCTATTTCTCCATCATTATAAACAACCAAATTAGACATCATATTTCTCCACTTTAACTATTGGATTATTTATATAAGACGCTCTTACTCTTTGCCTACATGCACTACACCTTTAGAGACTTTTAATTTTATCTCAAAGTTGCTTAACCCTCTAAGCAACCTTATCTCTCTTTATTTATCCTCGCCACCTTTGTAACCACGACTGTTCTACGCCAATAAAACTCAAAAACTCTTTTTTACGCAACACCATGGGCGTACCATTGGCCTTGACAACATCGGGAGGAAGTTTGTTGCGTATCTGCTCTACTTTTCTAAAGTTAGAACCATACAATTTATCAATATCAATGATTAAACACTCATTGCCCTCTTCCTTCATCCCTTTAAACTCTTTGCGATTCGCAAAATAAAAAGCCTTCCATTCTAAACTGCCAGAATGGTAAAAATCACCCAAAGGCTCGATGGCAATAAAATCAGGAGTAATCCCACACCCAATGAAGGCTTCTTTACAGATTTGTCTTGCAATGCCTAAAGGGTCCTCATCAGCAATGAGAGGATCTCCTTCTTTATACAGGGATGTCATGTGATCGAGCAGGTAGTAAAACAAGGTTTGATCTAACACCCCTACTTCGTCTTTAAGATACCGATCTGCCTCTTTTTTCATTTTTGGATTATCCATAGGGAAGGTATCGCTAAAATGCAAATAACTAATGCGCCTTACTATCTCAGCACGAGGAGCAAACTCAATATTGGTGGTGCCTATTAAGCAAGGAGAAGGCACGGGATGTTTGTTGGTAATGTATTTGATAAAGCCCTGACCTCCATCTCCTTCAAAGAATCCTTTTTCAATCTCATCCACAAAGATGGGGAAGAGATTTTCACTGGACATCATATCATCCAAAACCACTTGGCTTCGTCGATTAATGGCTTTATAGCTAAACACATCAAAGGTGTTACCACACAGGAGCGAAAGGGTGTGAAGGAGTTTTGATTTACCCGAATTGGCATGTCCGCCTAGGATTAAAATCACAGGGGCTTCTGCGAGTTTTTCTTTGCCTCTTTCATCACTCAGCTCTTTTCGTATCATCCACATCAATGGAGAAATGAGCGCGGTTAAAATCGCTTCAAAGATCTTTTTTTCATTCTCTTTGCTGTTCGTGGTGGTAAAAAGAGAGTAGGAGCGAATAAATTTAGCCAAGCGTTCGAGTTGATCTTTAAAATGGGCATTGTTCTCCTCAACAACATGCAGTGGCTCAGCTAATTCATCATGCGCTAGATAAAGCCCTCCTTTGATTTTATCCCAGACCAGATTGGGGCGAAGGTGCATAAAGGATTCACTTTTTTTAGAGTTAATGCTTAGTGCCTGGGTGAGATTCTCTTTAATCTTTCCCAGTTCTTGTTTGGATTTAAAAAAGGTAAGTCCTTTGTTCTTTTTTGTGATGAGATCCATCAACTCACTTTGCTTTTTAATCTCTTGCGTTAACAGCATGGACTCACTCACATCCGTTTCCAAAGATTCAAACGCCAATTGTAAGGAATTATCGTGATGACGCAGTACGTCAATCTTATCATGCAACAATTCTGCTTTAAATTCTGGGGTGATGATAATACTGTTAGAAAAGGTTCCGCCTTGGATACTTTGTGTATGGATGATACTTTGATCAATTGTATCGATACTAAGATCGTGGGCATGAAGATCCACATTTTTTAAACGCTTTATGGTGTGTTGGCTTAACCATGAAACACCCATATCCCAAATAGCGTTAAAGCGCTCTTTGTACAGTGAAACAATCTGTGGGTCATCAAACACTAATAACTCTTCAAACTGTTTGCCCTCAAAGGCTTGTCGGCTAAGATTGGCAGAGCCTACCATCACTCTTGATTTTGTTGGGCCTTCTAGGAGGTAAATTTTTGAATGCAGTGACATGTGTGGAGGCATTGCTTTAAAATCCCACGCTTTTGAGAGGATTTTTTCTTTCATCTCTACAGAGTCTATTGCTTTAATAAAGGAGATCTCTTTATCTATATCTAAAGAGGTAAGTGTTCTGGCACTCTCTTCTTCTCCTAGAATGATTTTTAAGTGTTTAAACCCTTTGAGCTTTTTAAACAAGTACTCGGGTGATGCCACAAATGAGGCGATAAAGAGTGAATCATACTCTTTACAATCAAACAGGGATGCAACGGGCATGGTAGAGATTTTTCCATTCACCAGTACATGAAGATACGGTGCTGTTAATTCAGAGGCATCAAACAACATTTTATACTTCCTTGTTCAATAAAAATCTATTCATAGTGAAAATCATATAATTTTTTTTGGACAACGTCGTGTCCATTGCTTTACACTAAGCCACACTTTTTCAAAAAATCTTCTCTGGCATAGATGGTAGCCCCTAAATCGAGTTTGTATTGCATCTGGGGGTGTCCTAGGTTGCTAAGGTGAATCCCCTCTGTATCCAGATGCTGAGTCAGTAACACACGCTGCAAGGTTCCCCAATTAGAGTAGGCTTTGTCTTTGAGGCTAAATTTGGTAAGGCCTGTATACAAACCATTGCAGATATAGCCTATCTCTCCTGCAACAAGCGTGTTGGTTACAGGATCGCTGAGTTCTGAACTGATAAGTTTGAATCCTTCAAAACATCCTTGATGCAGTTCATGCAAAAGGGCTTCATAGGTAGGATGTATCCAGCAATCTTCGTAACTTTTTTTAATCCCTTCAATCACCTCTTTAAAACGCTCATTGGTACTAAAGCGATAGGTGTTTGTTTGCAGTAGCTTTTTAACATGGTGTGAGATATGAAGGTCTTTATGCTCTAAAAGGGCGTAGTGGGTTTGCAATTGGGGTAAGATGATGGGTACTTCTTCATTGACATAGCCTATGGTGATAAAACCCGCTTTAGCTAGAACAATAAAAAATTTACAGGAGAAGTTATCACTCCAATAGTAATCATGGTCTAGATCAGGATAGATGACGGTATGTAAATTTTCTTTGTTGCAAACATGTTCACTATAAAGGTATTCAATCATCGGCGTTTGTATCGTTTGGAACTTGTGCCAATTTTAGGTCTGTAATTGTAAGTGATATCATCATTACACTCTTTGGTATGGGATTTTCCCATACGATATAGGATATACACAAACACCACACAGGTGATTCCCATTAAAACATAATTCATTGTGCATGTCTCCTATAATGCAATGCAGCAACATTCATTTCTTTTAAAATAGTGTAGCGTATTTTTAAATGTCTAACTGCGTAAAATATAAGATTATCGCATCATCATATAGACAAGCATAAAGGCAGGGATGTAATAGTACTTCTCTTCAAACCATTTCACCATTTTTTCGATAACGTCCATTGCAAACTCCTTTATATTGATAAGAGAAGTTTACAAGAGAGGATGGACAATATAGTGTCCATTAAGGCATGACTCACAAAAAATTTGGCTTTACCCTGCCCTCTCCCTCGCATACCCAATCATATCGACCCCATACTTATCCCTGATTTTTACAAGTCCTTTAGTTAGTTTGGCATGTTTGGTATCCTTTTCAATCTCCAAAATTGAAAAACTTTTACGCTTATGAATCCCTGTGCAATTACTCGCAGAAAGTCCAATGTAGTGAATCTTATAATGAGGATGAGTGTCCAGTTCATCAAAGAGGCTTTGGGCAAGGTCAATAAAGAAAGCTTCATTGAATAATCTATCGAGGGTGATGGATTTAGTCGATTTAGTGCCGTATTGGTAACGCAGTTTCATGTAAAAGGTGGTGGGCTTGAGTCCTAGTTTACTGATGGTGTAGCTGAGATACCGTGAGAGTATCAGCACACGCCGCTTTAGCTCTTCCCTCTCCCCAATAGCTGCAAAGTTACGACTGATACCAATGCCTTTACGCTCTCTGGAAGGATGAACGGGCTCATTGTCTTCTCCTAAGATTTTAAGATAAAGCTCTTTACCTGTTTTTCCATAGGATTCAAAGAGGCTTTTTAAGCGTTTGGCATCTTTAAGTGTTTCTGCCCCATAGCTTTTTAACCGCCGCTCTATGGCTCTTCCAATCCCTGGGAAATCCTCTATCTTCATAGGGTCTGTAAAGGTGTTCACTTCATGCGCATCAATCACTTTGGTGCCATAAGGCTTAATGGTATCGGTGGCAAGCTTTGCAATCCATTTGCTTTTACTCGCAGCAATGGAGATAGGCAAATCAAAGCGTTCTAAAATCTCTTGTTGTAAGGCTTGGATAAAGGCTAAGGTGTTTTCCTCTTCTATCCACCCTCCCACATCTCCAAAAAACTCATCAATGCTGTATTGCTCTAAAAGGGGGATTTTGGTTTCAAGGTAGGCTTTGAGTTTAAAGGAGAGCATTTGGTAAAAGAGATGATCACTCGGAAGCACGATAAGACCTGGGCACATGACAAGCGCATCTTTGAGTGGAGTGCCTGTTTTTATTTTATACTTTTTGGCTTCATAGCTTTTGGCAATCACAATGCCGTGGATAATGCCCTCTTCATCTTTAAACTCTTTTTTCCATTCATTAACGATGGAGCGAGGATTAAAGGTGTGGGTAAAGGCAAGAAGAGAATTAAACGCCCCACTCTCTTCTATGAGTACGGCTTCTTTTTTCTCATGAGAGAAGATGCGTTTATCGCTTCCTTTGGCAATGACCACAGGACGTCCTTTTAAAAAAGGATAGCGCGTGCGTTCTGCCGATACAAAATAACAATCCAAATCCATATGCAGTTTCATCTCTTTTTCAACCCTCAACACTTTTTATTTCACAGTGTAATATTTCAAAGCATGCGGGTTAAAATAAGGGATAATATGTCAACTTTTTACCAAAGGGTTGAACGATTCATGCAGATAGACCGTGTATTAGAAAATCTCAAAGATGTTTTAAGTGTGGAGTTAGGAGAAAAAAAGGTCTTTGATAAAGATGTCGCAAAAGCGCTTGGCCTCTCAAAAGAGAGCTTATCGCATCTTAAACGTCGCAATGCCATTCCGTATGAAGCCATTGTCTACTTTTGTGCCAAGAGGGCTATTTCGATTAATTGGATTTTGTTTGATCAGTTGCCCTCCTTCTTGGAAGAAAAGACAGAGCGGTTTGCGCGTATCAAGTATTTTAAAGAGCTGCATACCAGTGCCGGTGGTGGGGCGTGGAATGAGGAGGAAGGGTTTGAGTATCTTAATGTCTATTATGAGGGATTAAACACACTTTCGCACTTAAAAGAAGGGTACCTTCATGCCATCAATGTTATTGGCGATTCGATGGAGCCCACCCTTAAAGATAAGGAGATTGTGGTGTGTGATGTAAGCTGCCAAGAGATTATCAATGGGCATATCTACATTATCAACACCCCAAACAGTGGCTTATTGATCAAGCGCTTGGCCTATGAAGAACAAACGCTGTGTATTCTTAGTGATAACCCGCTTTATCCAACACAAAGGCTTTCGTTACACCAAGAGGAGATTCAGATTTTAGGCAGGGTTCTTGGTGCTGTGGTGGAGGAGTAGCTACTAATAGGCTGATCATTGATTCTAGAAGTGTTTTTAACGTCTAAGAAGCACTTTCACAAATACCTCTCAAACCGTATTAAACTCGCAGCCATTTTGTAGAGTAAAAACAGAAAAATCAGTGGAAAGACAATCGTTTTAAAGATAAACGCCACCATAAGGTTTAAGATATTTTCACTCGCATGCGTAGCGATTTGTTCATAATGGGCAAGTTTTTGTTTATAAAATGCGGTATCAAACTTTTCACTCACGCTGTCCCAAAACCCTCTATTGGGTGTGGCCGTAGCACTGTTGATGGCTTGCAGTTCTTGGGAGGATTGGCTTACGGCCATTTGGGTCTTTTCAATATTGTAATCGTGTTTAACGTAATGCTCATAGATATAAATATTCGCAACCGCCATCAACGGAATGGCAATCCGTAAAAAGATGAGCATCGTCACAAAGCGCATAAAATAGGCACGTATTTTTTGATCGTCTCTAAAGCGCACGTACAGCCAAAGATTAAAGAGTGCAACCGATCCTACCAAAAGAATGGTGTAGAGATTTCCTACGATGATATTGGAGAGAATTTTTTGAATACCTAAAGAGGTAATGCTCGCCAACATCACCCATGAAAACTGCTCCACCAAATCGTTTAAAGGATCCAACGCTTCACCAATAGCAATAATAAATCCTGGTATGGCGGTAATTTGTGTCCCTTGTGCCATTGAAATGGCCGCATTGAGCCCTTTGGCTACCCCAAAGACAATCACGGCTTCTTTTAACGAATCATCCACAATGGTTTTTGAAAGGGTATCCACGGGATAAAACCAAAGACTGCTTAAGAAGCCAAGGCAAAGCAGTGAAATGAGAAGTTTATACAACGGTAGTCTGCGTATCATGGTGAGCCTTTTAACTGTGCGTCTTTAATTGTACCCCAAATTCGTATGAGAACGTGAATGAAAGCTTATCTATTGCTCACACAGTATTTAGCATCCGAATGCCAACCGCTGGGGCAACTGTTTCCTTTTTTTTCCATAATCTGCTTGGAGTTTTGATGATTAGCCACACACCAATTCCCATCACTGTGCCATCCACTAGGACAGCTACTGCCAAGTTTGGGATGAATGGGTTTGGAGTTCTTGCTATTGGGCATACAATACTTTCCATCATTGTGATAGCCACTTGGGCAACTGGCATACGCACATATTATCAAATTTACTTCTCTTTTCGTGTTATATCATCCCAATTAAATGACGAATTTTCAAAGAACTATTTCTAAATTTGCGTAGCGAATTTACTTTAAAATCGAGTTGCCACATTACATACAAAACGCGTAGAGTTTTGTGGGTACATTTGGCATACTCGCTTCAAGTAGCTTTTCCTAACGCGAAAAGTTCAACGTAAATTTGTAGTAAACATTACATGTACTCTTGATGTTACCATTTAGAAAACTTTTTGACGTTTTTACTTCTCTAATACTTCATTATCTGGTTTTACTGTTTTGTGATTGCTTTGACATAAAGCATCAAATACCAATGGCTGTTTTGGATACCTGCATATGAATCTCTCAAAAATAGCCCGTAAATCAATTTTTCTATAAAAACAATACCCCAATATACCAAAAGCGATTAAAATCGATTCTAGAGCTTTCTAGCTATCAAAAAACACCCATTTAAAAGCAGAGTGCAAACGATAATGTGTGAGGAGTAAAATGAGGTTGAGCGTTTTTTAGAGCAACACCTGTTTTTCTAAAAAGGTTTTGGTCTGTAAAAGCACACTCTCTTGTAACTCTTTTGGAGCAATGACACGAATATGAGGAATCCATTTGAAGATGGTAGAGAGAATCTCTTTTTCATTAGTGATTTCAAGACTAAGATAAAAGGTTCCACAGGCAAGTTCTTGCACAATCTTTTGCGTAGGAGCAATGGGGTGATCAAGCATATAACGTTTTATCTCAGCACTGATCTCTAAAATGACTTCATAGGGTTCCACATTGGGATTGAACCAAGCATTAATCGCTTTATCCAATCGTTTGGCTAAGGTGGTATCTTTTTCAAAATGATCTTCATGCAAACAAAGATCTTTCATCCGTGCAATATGAAAGGTTTTAATTCTTCCATCAATTACCTCTTCACACAACAAATACCAATACCCATCAAAACTGACCACGCGATACGGCTTTACCAATCGGTATTGGTTCTTATGAAAAAACTGCACCAGTCGTGATTCTTCAATCGCTTTTTCTAAAGTATCAAATAATCCAGAGATGACACTCATATCTTCAAAAGATAAGCGGGTATAAAAAACTGAGGAGTGAGAATCAGAGAGTTTACTGAGTAATCCTTCCGAGCGTTTTGCAAAAGAAGCGCCAAGTCCACTAGAGAATGTTTTTAAAATATCCAACACTAAAATATCTTCAACCGCCCTACTCTTCTCCAAATGATGGCCTTCCATCATCTTCCATCCATTGCCCAAGCGATGAATGGGAAAGCGGGTTACTAAGCGTTCATTAAAATCTCTTTGAATGGTTTTAGTGGAGACATTGAACTCTTTGGCAAGATCGTCTTTGTATAATATTTCTCCATCATTCAATCGACCAAGAATGCTCATTAAACGGTACAGGATTTTATCGTAGTCGTGTTGCTGCATTGCCCTCTTCCTTTTTGCTGTAGCCATTATACAAAATCTCTTCTACAAACCACCCTCCCCTCGTTGAAAGCAGTAAGGGCTTTTATGCTTCATGAAACAATGGTCCAAAAATCACATACTTAGTTTTCCCATAATGAGGACTTTGATATAAAATCAAATGGTTATAATCAAAAAAAGACAACATATTTGGTTTCAAAGTAAAAAAAATGTTGTAAAAAGGCTATTTTTGGCGCTATTCTACCTATATTTTGTGTAGATATTTCCCGAACAACAACAGAAGTCCTCAAAATAAGAAAAATATCCTCGTTATGAGAAAAGTTATCCTCAAGACAAGAATACAAATATCCTCAATTTGGGAAAATTTGTCCTCACTATAAGAAATAATATCTCTGGAAAAGCCTATGCATTGGGGCTTTGTTGTGTGTTTAACTCTCTAAGTAGTTTTTTGAATTTTCTATTCATCAAAGAGCCTTTTTTGTGCAACTTTTAAAGAAAAATCCTTATATCTTCCATTTTCCATTTTCATTGCATCAATTTCTTCTGAAGAAAATGCATATTTATACATAAGCATTCCCCTATATGAAGATTCCCATTCGCCCAATTCATTTTTTAAGAACATCTCTTTTAGTTTTGATGCATACTTCTTTTTATTGTTAACGAGCTGTTTAGAATGTTCGACAACCCAATCGATAAACTCATCTATTCTCGCGGTTGGAATGGGTGATTTATGTTCAAGTTCACCACTTATTTTCTCCCATGAAAAAATAAATTTCTTAGAAACTTTTTCATAAAAACAAAATATTCCTGTTCCTGTAACTTGCTCAATCTCTTTAAGCCCTCTTCCAATACCTTCCATCATCTTTGAGGCATGCTGATAAGTTGTTCCAAACTTATCATTCATTTCTTTAATATCTTTTTTGATTATACCAAGTTCGTTAGCTTCTCGGTTAGGCAAAGAATAGTAGCGCAAGTACATCTCATAAATTTTATAGCCAAATTTTGTTTTAAACTTCTTAGACATTGAGAGGTCGATACTCGTATAACCAGCTTTTTCAACTAGATAGTCCAAGAAGTTTTCGGAAATGTTGATTTCAATGAGATGCTGACTTTCTTTATATGACTTAACATCTTGCAAAAATGAAGTGAGAGCCCAAGAAACCTTCTTTCCTGACTTAGAGTCATTAAAATCGCGCAACTCAAAAGGAAGTTTTAGTTCTAGCAAATATGTTTTAATTCTTTCAACATAGGCATTATTGTTCTGTAAGCCAAGCTTTTTTCTTAGTAAGGATAATTCTAGGTGCATTTTAGTCTCTTGCTTCTCTTGATATACTTGCAAAATTGCATCGAGAGCCTTCATTGCACCCAAAGAGAGTTCGCCGTTTTTGGCATCAGTAATAGCGTTGTTTTTACGAAGTAGATCAAAATGCTGTTGCTTCGCTTTTTCTAGAGCCGACGAAGGAGTGGAAGCCTTCTTTTTGTTCATATTATCCTCATTTTGGGAAAAGTTAGTGAATTATACCCTATTTCCATGATTAACATCCTCAATTTAGGAAAAAAGTCCTCAAAATAAGAAAATAACTAATTTTTCCCATCATGAGGATGGAAGATTATTGAATGAGTTCTTCGAGTTGAATTTTTAAATCATTAATTTCTTTTAATATTTTGTCTGCCCTTGCCTTGTTCCCAGAATCAAGTTTTTTATAATCCTTTTCTTGAAATGAGGACTTACTAAGGGCTTTTTTTACAAAAGAGTCATTGTTTTTTGGATCACTCTTTGTAAGTTCTTTGATTTTTTCACGCAGTTCGGAAACGGTTGAATTTTTATTCTTCACAAAATACAGAAGTTTTTTAACGATTTCATCATCCTTAACCTTGTTAATCTCTTTTGCTTGAGAATAATTGAGCTCATTTTCTTTTAGGGCATCCAAAATAAGAGTGTTCATGTTAAGAATGACCAAGCGCTCAATAAGAGCCCCAACCTCATACTTACAAATTCCTCTAACAACGTCCGTTACAGAAATGTACATTTGCTTGTCATAGTCTGAAAATGAAGTTTTACCAGAGTTGTGATTTTTGATTTTATTTAAAAAACTAATAGCTTCTTTAAATGTAATAGACAAAGAGAGGGCAACATTTTCAATAATGCCATAAATCTCATCGTAGGGATTAATGTTTTCACGCTTAAGATTTTCACTATTTCTCATAAACCGTGCTGTAGCATCGCTGATATTGTTTAAAACAATAGAAGGTATTTCTAAAGCATTGTTGATTTTAAATGCCTCTATTCTTCTGAAACCTGATATTCGCTCAAAGCGAGAGCCATTCTTTCTCAGTACAATTGGCTGAAGTAGGCCTGTCCCAAGAAGTCCGTTTGGTTCAATATCTTTTAGATTGCCAGCAAGCTCTTTAACCTCTGTTACAGAATAGGAAATCCTATTATGCATCTGCTCTCCGCTTGCAAGAGAAATTTCATAAATATCTGATATTGGAACCATTATTACGTTTGAAAAATTATCAGTCATTGCTTTTTCAACACTACTTTCAATTTCTCTTATTTCATCCATGATGCTTGATTTTGCTGGTGGTTTTTTTGCCATAATATTGCTCCTTTGGTTACCCGTTACATAACGGGTATATTATTTTATTATTTTTGCTGTGATGCTTTCCAATATTGTAATGATTGCATTGATTGATTTTGATTGATTAGATGCAATATATGTCTCAACATATTCTCTTAAGAACATTCTTTGCGCTGGAGCTTCAAGAATTTCAACTTTATAAGGGATTGCCTCAAGAACCTCCACGGGAATATTCTTAAAAAAGTCAAGATTGCCATTTTCTAAGTAACGAGGTAAAAGCCTTATGATAGTGAGCATCTCTTTTGCATTATTCATTCGACTATCATAAAGTGTTGGAAGAACAAAAATGGATTTGAGCATATTGGCATAATTTGCATACAAGGAATTTGATTTTTGGAAAAATCGCTTTATGCCATCCTCATCAACACTTTTGGTTGCAATTGGAACAAGAAGAACATCTGCAACAAGAAGAGCAGATTTGGTAAGGATACCAAACGAAGGAGGGCAGTCAATCAAAATATAGTCGTAATTCTTTTCAACAGTTTTAATATAATCGGTCAAAACTAGAAGTTTTCCTTTATAATTAAGAGCATCCCCTTCTATTGTTTCAAGCAATTCTTCGTTTGATGGAATAAAATCAAATGAAGCTTTATTAATGCCGTCTGATATTTTCAATGGTTTAACAGACTTCCCGTTAAACATATTTACGATATTGCTTTGATTGTCTCCCGTATAATCGACATCTTTGAGTCCAAAAAAAGAGTTAGTCTGAGATGCTTGCGAGTCCCAATCAATGAGTAAAACCCTGTATTTTTTCAAGGCTAGCTCGTAAGCAATAAAATTTGAAGTTGTGCTTTTACCAACACCGCCTTTCTGGTCTGCCGTTACAATAACTTTTGCCATCATTTTTCCTTTTACCCGTTATGAAACGGGTAATTTAATTTTTTATTACCTTGAGAAAAATTATATCAATATTTAAACATAATTGCAATGATTTTGAAGAAGCTACTTGTATTAGAAAAATATTGAACTATAAAATATATAACGTATAAAAAGATTTAAGTAGGGGAGGGTATTAAGATTTTTGAACATACTATACTCACTCCGACCGGGCAATCGGAGTGAGATTCTCTAAAGAAGTTTGGATATTTCTACACAAAAAGGAGGTTTTTGTCTTGGTATTAAAAGTATAGAGCAACAGACTAAATGCTTTTTCAATCAATACCCAATAAAGAGTAAACCGCTAACCAATATCATCAATATCCGCAGCTCCTGCTTCAATTTGAGCAACTAATTCTTTTTCACGTTTTGAATCCACTCATCTTTGTCCTGTACGCTAAGATTGCTGGTTTTAACAGAATCAAGCAGTCGTTTGAGTTCTTCTGGGGATTTTTCATCTAAGTTTATGGAAACAGCCATTCATTTCCTTTCTGTATGAATATTTGCAAAATAACATCTTACAAAAAGCAAAGCGCTTTATGCAAGTCAAACGGATTATTTTTTAAACAAAGAGGAGGATAAAAGAGCCTAGAATGATTTTCTTCACTTGGTTTCGAAAGAGAAACTTGCTTTAATGTGCAGAAAAATGGGTATCTTTAGCGATAAGGCTTTTAATATATGCATTGAGTGAAACTCCAATCTCCATAGCTTTACGTGCTGCAGCCATATGAAGTTCAACACCAGGGCGGACATTAAAGACCCCATTAAATTGCTTTTGTGGTTTTCTATTTAACGCTTTACACGTAAGGATATAACTCTCAACGGCCTCTTTGAAATTGGCCTCCAATTCATCCACTGTTGTGGCTTCAAATGTAATGAGATCATTAATAAATTCAATTTTTCCAAAGAAACACCTGTCTTCATGACTGTATTCAACCGAGCCTGTATAATTTTCATACGTTAATACATTAGCCATTAAATGCCTCCTTTAGTTTTTCTTGTATCTGTTTTACAAGATATGTTTTGAGCAAATTATCTGGATGTGGTTTATGAAGATTGAGAACAATATCTTTAGCGTGATGATAAAACTTTACACGTGAACCATCACCCTCAAGCTGCACAAAATCAAGAGCTGACATAAGTGCCAATAAGTCACTCCACGTCAAATTCTTTTTCGGTGGAACTTCCATAAATTTGATCCAAAGTTTATCTCTTTTACTCATGAATAAATGATACCATATTTTAGTTACAAGAACAAGTAAAGAGAATTATTCGTTGTGCAAAGAGGAGGGCAAAAGAGCTAAACCACCCGATGTCTCCCAACACCGAGTGGTTTTACATTAAGCCTGAATCAAAAAAAAGGTAATGAAAGCATAGAGTATTAGGGTAAACGATCGCTAAACATCTAAAAACATCCCCAAAATATCATACTCTCTGTGCTACAATATTTTCTCAAAAAGTATAACCGTGACATCTTTGAGGAGGGCACATGCGTCAAAAACATATCTGTCTATCTGCCTATGAAAATGACCATGAAGTTATTCGTATAGGCAATCTAGCCATAATCATCAAATGGTCAAGCATCCCTTTTAATGCTTTTTGAATTGTACTTTCATCAATATCCGCATCTTTATCGCAATACTGCACTTCGATATTTTCATCTTCCCATTCAACTTCAGTAATGAAGTAATTAATACGGTTGACAAGATGATAGCCAGCACAAATAATGAGTTGTCCACCAATATCTTCAAGTGTCCAGACCTTTTTAGGTGTCCTGCTTGCAACGTTTAGGACAAATTCTAAATCCTCTGTACGCGCGCATTCCATTTGGCCACCCCACGCATTAGCACTTGGCCACCCTGCGCATCAACACTTAGCCACCGCGCGCATTGATCATTTGGCCAGTTAGCTGAGTGTGATGCGTGGCTAAGTTAGAGTTAAGGTAAAGAGTATTCTTCACTATAATACACCTAAAAAAAGGTGTGATAAATGAGGAGAGGATGTATGAGTAAAATCAAAGAGGTGTTAAGATTAAAGTATCTTAACCAACTATCCAACAGACAGATTCAAACTATCACCGGAGTGTCAAGAAACAGTGTCGCCAATTATGTCAACTGCTTTATAGAGCTTGAAGCATCACTTGAAGATATACTAGAACTCACAGAACCAGATTTAGAGCAGCTATTTCATCCAAATAAGTCATCGCAAACCGCAAAAAAAGCCGAAGTATCTCTTATACATCCTGATTGGAACAATGTAAGAGTTGAGTTGAGTAAAAAAGGGATGACAAGAGCGCTTCTCTATGAAGAGTATAAAAACGTTCAACCAGAGCTATACAGCTACAGTCAATTTAATCGCTACTATGCAAAATTTTTAAAATCTATCAATCCATCTATGCGTCAAGTTCACTATGCAGGAGACAAGTTCTTCATAGACTACAGCGGAGTTACAATGCCAATTGTAGATCAAAGAACAGGTGAGATATCAAAGGCACAAATCTTTGTGTCTGTGCTTGGTGCAAGCGGTTACACATTTGTTCATGCCACACTAAGTCAATCTACCAAAGATTTTATCAAGTCACATGTCCAAGTAACTCCGTTTTTACCAGTGTAGGTATAGCCTGATTTGAATTCATTTTTCATTGTTTTTCCTTATGGGTTTGTTCTTTTATACATCCAGCTTATTAAGCGTGAACACCAAACCCGAAGGAGCATAGTTCTCCCTAAAGGGAGTTTTATGCTCCCTTATCGGGTCAACTATTGAGTGTAGTTTTATTGTGGGACTAGCCAGTTGCTTCAAAAACTCTACAAAAATCAGAACTTGAAGATTATTTTAATGAAATAGTAATTAATCAAGGACAGGAAGGATTAGTTATTAGAAGCAATGATTATCCTATTGTTTATAAACTAAAGCCTGTTCATACAATTGATCTTGCAGTGATTGGGTACACTTGTCAAGCGAAGCGCAGAAGTCGTCAGTTTTTAATGTAAGAAAGTTGCGAATTGAAACTTAAACCACCTCTGGATTTTGACTGCTTTGGTTTGAAGATTTAGCTTCAAACTTATAGATTTCTGAGTGTAAAACTCCTATTTGTTTTTTTTCTTTTAAAATGTTTAAAAAAGATGGTAAAAAAACTATGAAAAATGGGGGTAAGCGAGTTTGCCAACTGTGCATACAAATTTCTACGCAATTTATACACACAGTTAACACCTCGTTTTTTGTAATTTTCTTTGCAGAAATTACAAAAAAGATTTCGATATTACTAAAAATAGTAATTATCTCAATAATTTTTCAAAAAAATTCTCAAATCAAAAATAATAAAAACAATAAAGTGCGCCTGCATTTTGCTAGGCGCACTTTATTGTTTCATTGGGAAAACCTAAATGCTCATTAGAGATTAATAGTTAAATTTGATAAACAAGGCAGATTCTTCTTCTATAGTCTAATTAGCTAATTAAAAAAAGAACAAAGAGTTTGAAATTTTTAAATTTTAGAAAAAATGGTCAGTAAAGTTGCACTTTTGCGTTTGCATAAAGGCAATTTTTATGATATTATTATTACACAGATATTTTTCGCCTTTATGCCTACAATGCCTTAAAGTTTTAACTTGTATCTTCCTCTATTTGCTATTTGATACGAAGCAAATTAACCCGATATTATGTAGCACACGCACAAGACTTTTAGCCTGATTTTTCACTAGATTTTTTCTAAATATGATATAATTTTCACATAGGTTTTGGTTTGCTGATAACTTTTTGCTTTCAGCCTTTATTGTTAGGTTAAGCACGCGTTTTTCCTGAGTCACTATCGGTGACTTTTGGAGTCACAGCTTTTAGAGCTGCACCAGCGTGTTTAACCAAGCGATTTAAAATTAATTTGACTTGCGCCATTTATTGTGAATTTGATAAAACTTATTTTTTAACATCTCAACCTAAAGCCAATCGCACTGAACGCCATTACAGGGAATGTTTAACGCTGAAACCGCCGTAATGTATTTCATCTTCACAAGCAAACTATCTCTTTGATAGCGATTTCATGTAATTTTGTTGCTTGATTAAATTTCACCTCACACTCAAACTCTAGCTCAAAATCGTACCGATTATTTTTTGTATAGACACTCAAAAACTTTGTTTTATCATCAAATGAAAAACGCTCAATCGCAGATGTTTTGAACCAAATCTCTTTATTTAAAGTCCACGATACTATTTCAGAAAAAGAGATATTTGCATATACATCTTTTGGGATATGTTTGTCTATTTCCAAATTTGTTGATTTAACAAATTTTGCTCTTAATGCTTTCATTAACTCAATCCTTGCGCTCATCTATTTTTAAATTTTCATTAATAATAATTTCTTTGGTAACTATCTGGCAAGGATTTGACCACTCATGACTGTACCCTAATGCATTAGTGATAATCTCTTTATTGTGCCATGATGTACTTTTGCTCTCATGCGTATGACCATAAATCCATAATTTTCCACTCATATTTTTTACTAAATCCTCTCCATCAAAACAAAAAAACGATGTACTAGGATTGCGTGCGTAGGACATATTTTGGTGCTCAAATGCAATGCTAGGACTATAATGGGTAACCATCACATCACACGCTTGGTGCACTGCTTTTAATTTGGCATATTCTTCCTCAAATAACTCATCAAAAACATCTAGTTTGGTATAGCGTTTATCGTTGATGCAATCACCCCAAAGCTCTTGTAAAAATGCTTCTAAGGAAGGAAAATAATGAGCGCTTTGCATTTCCCTAAGAAGTTTTTGATTTTTATGCACATAGGCACTATGATACCAACCCATAGCGCCGCCAAATTTAATTCCCTCAATCTCTTCTATTGTGCCATCAAGCACAATCATTCCAGCGTCTTGATACCTCATTTTTGCTTCTGTTGCTTTTTCAATACCGTTTTCAAAGAGTGATTTATATTCACTATCTGCAACATAATAATCATGATTTCCCATTGTGAGGATGATTTCTTTATAGTAAAGCTCTTTGAGCATTTTTAGAATATTGATATTTTGTTCAATACTATGACCAATATCGCCCGCTAAAATAAGGTAATCGCCTTGGGGTTTGAGTTTACGCCAAAAACCAACAATGGCATCTTTGGGTGGAGATAGCTTATTTTTGTTCCCTTGATGAGGATACCCAAACCAATTATCAAAGTGTGTATCGCTTAATATGTCTATGAGAGCCACTTTTTTATCCTAATACCTTTGGGATAACCAAATCTTCTCTTCGAGCTATCTTATCCCTAAAAGGCATAATGTCGTCTTTAATGTTTTTCACACATTGCTCACTCAAATCAATCTCTTTATCGAAATCCAAAGGAGTTTCCACAAGCTCCGTGAAATAGTGTTCATTATCATCTAAAAAAAATGGCATCACTTTGTAGTCTGTGATGCTCTCCAAAACCTCAATAAAGCCTTTGTGTTCGCTCTGAATATAACATGTTCCCATATCGCCTACAATCTTATTATCAGGAGCTATTTTTACTTTGATGAGCATTTTTAGTCCTTTTTTATAAATCATTGATATTCTATATTTCAATAAATTTGTTTTATCACTTTCGGAATTAAGTATAACTCTCAAAATCTATTTTAGTGTTTTTTCAGCGCTATCTATCTCTCTTCTTGTTTTAGCATGCATGTAAAGCTTCTTTTTTATAACTTTAACCCAAACTGCTAGTTGTAAATATGGTTTGAAAGTTGCTTTAGACTCCATAAAAAGCCGTGGGAGGCGAGATTATGGAGCGAGATATTATAACAGTTTATTGTTTAATTGACGAATATTTGAAGGTATCAGGGATAAAAGATGATGTTAGAGCAGAGATTAGTAATGCAGAAGTGCTGCTTATCGGGTATATGGCAGTGAATGATTTTAGTGGTAACTACTATAAAGCCCATCAGTATTCTATGATGATGCAGTTGGTCAAAAGGATTGATTACACGAGATTTTTGCGTCGCTTAGCCAAAATAAATGAAGTGTTATCAACACTATTTTTATTTCTAGGCTCATTGTTTCAGCGATTAAATGGTGTAAAGATTTACTCTGTTGATTCTTTTCCTGTTGAATTGTGCCAAATCACAAGGCAAAGCAGAGTCAGATTGTGGAGTGATCCATCACTCAAAGGTT